>JFJP01041749.1_pt1 | contig 20576 bp, 17 predicted proteins | sample 431651 | NCBI WGS metagenome assembly JFJP01 (sample SAMN02602958, study PRJNA72255) | Microbial mat metagenome, whole genome shotgun sequencing project. | biome: fresh water; feature: sink hole; material: water; isolation source: purple microbial (photo- and chemosynthetic) mats found in...
GCAGTAACAAAAAAGTTTGAAAATTGCAAATCGTTTTGCAAAAAGCCCGAAAAACGGTCGGTTTCCAGCTTATTTTTTGCAGTTAAGCTCGAAGCCAGCGTTAATGCTTTATCGGTGTGCGGAACGGACAAGCTATGAGGTAGCGAATATCCCGCCGAGTCGAGCATATACCATTCATTTAGAGAACTTTCTATTAGTTCCTTGTTGTATTTTGCGCCCCACGAAAAAGTATTTTGGTCGTTAAAAACTTTTCCTCTATGCTCCAAACTAAACACATCGGAGTACAATTTATTGCGTGCGTGGTCGATGTAACGACCTATTCCTAAGCTCATTAAACTATCTCCCAACGTTTCCGAACCTATCTGCTTGTCGAGCTGATTGAGCGAATAACGCCCTTCGAGGTCGTAATTTACTTCTTCGCGGTTGCTAAAAATGGAAGCCGTAAGCTTCAGTTCCGAATTTGAATTTGGTTTGTAAATACTTGTAAATGCGCCACTTGAAGTGTAAAATCTATCCGATTCTTTCCCTTCAAAATCTACATACAAACCTACTGCATTTTGTATAGTCCCAAAGTTTGTACGTCTATCTTCTGGTGCAAAATTAAAAGTATTGTCGGAAAAATAACTTAATACATTCAATTCAATTTTATTGTTAACTTTATAGCTAACAAATAGTTGAGCATCTGCAAAACTTGGCTCGTATTCTCCTTTCGTTTCGAGCGTAGAAAGCAAATATCTTGAAGTTTTGTAACGCGCACCTGCCAAAATCGAAAGCTTTTTATCTTTGCTTGCACCGCCCACAAAGGCACTTCCGCCAAGTAAGCTCAACGAAAAACCACTTTCGAGCTTTTGTGGTTTGCGGTATTTAATATCCAAAACCGACGACAATTTGTCTCCATATTTTGCCTGAAACCCTCCTGCCGAAAAACTTATTGCCGAAACCAAATCGGGATTGATAAACGACAAGCCCTCTTGCTGTCCGGCACGAATTAACATGGGCTTGTAAATTTCGATGTCGTTCACATAAATCAAATTTTCGTCAAAACTACCGCCACGCACCGAATATTGCGAGCTAAGCTCAGTATTTGAAGCCACTCCGGCAAAAGTTTTTATCAACGATTCTATTCCGCTCGATGCATTCGGGATTTTTATCACCAAATTAGGATTTAAACGCGAAATATTTTCGTTACGAAACTTATTATCAATGATTTCTATTTCTTCTATGTCTTGAATATTTTGTAGAAGCGAAATATTTAATTCGGTTTTTTCAGCCTGTGCAAAAAAAACTTTTTCTTCGCGTGTGATGAATCCAGTAAACGAAAATAAAATTGTAATATTTTTATTTACAGCTATTTGCATCGAATAGTTTCCTTCACCATCGCTCACAGTTCCTATTTGCGTGCCCTTAATGCTCACATTGGCAAAAGCAATTGGCTCGCCTTTGCTATCACTAATTTTACCATAAATAACAGCCTCATTTTGAGCCGATAAGCTTCCAAAAAAAGCCAAAAGAAAAAGAAAACTAATTACTATTTTTTGCATTATATAAAAAGAAATCTTTGCTTTAAATTATTTGCAGCATAAAAAATAAAAAACACTTTCTTTTGTCAGAAAAAAAATGTATTTTTGCAAGTAAGGATATTTTCTAAAAATAGTAAAAAAAGACAAGATGAATTCAGAAATAAATCAAAAAATAATTGATTATTTGATTAAATACAAACCTCAAATGATTGCTATTTTTGGTTCTTACGCTCGAAAAGAACAAAAAAAAGGAAGCGATATTGATATTCTTGTTTCATTCAAGCAGGATTTGACCTTAATTGACTTATCGCGAATAAAAAATGAACTTTCAGAACAACTCAAAATAAAAGTGGACTTAATAACTCAAAAAGCGTTGCACCCTAAACTAAAAGCTTACATAGAAAAGGATTTAAAAATTATTTATGAATAAAAGCAAATTAAATAGTATAATTTTATATGGAAAAAGACAATTATTTATATTTAGAACATATATTATCTTGTGTCGATAAAATAATTTCATACACTACAAATATTACCCAACAAGATTTCTTTGAAAATGAACTACTCCAAGATGGTGTTATTCGAAATTTGGAAGTGATAGGTGAAGCTACTAAAAAAATATCTTTAAATTTCAGAAATGAACATAATAATATAGCATGGAAAGACATAGCTGGAATGAGAGACATTTTAATTCACGACTATTTCGGGGTCGATATGTCGGCTGTTTGGAATACAATAAAAATAGATATTCCCGATTTAAAGAAAAAAGTTGAAACAATAATTGAGGCTAAGAACTTATAAAACCTACAAAACTACCCATAATGATTCCTTTTTTAAAAGAAGTTGCACTCGATGTGCTCGAAAAATACGAAGATAATTTCGCCAATATCAATTTTGTTTTTCAGAACAAACGAGCAGGAGTTTACTTCAAACAATATCTGGGCGAAATAGTTGGAAGAACTATTTGGGCGCCCAATGTGTACGAAATGCAATCGCTTTTGAAAAAGTTTACAGGTTTAGTTGTTGCCGACGATTTAAGTCTCATTTTTGAACTTTACAAAGCCTTCAATCAGCTCAATTTCAAGGAAGGTGAGGCACTTTCGTTTTATGAATTTTACGGAATTGGCGAAATTATTTTACGCGATTTTGTTGACATTGACAGCAATTTGGTCGATGCAAAACAAGTTTTCAAAAACATTAGAGACCTCAAAGAAATAGACAACCATTTCGATTATTTTACCGAAGAACAAAAAAATGCAATTAAGCGTTTTTGGCTCAATTTTAGCGAAGAAAAGAAAAGTAAAGAGAAGGAAAAATTTATTCAGTTGTGGAATAAATTGCCTGAAATTTATACCTTTTTTACAAAAAAGCTTCTTGAAAACAAAATTGCACATAATGGTTTGATTTATAGAGAAATGGCTAATAAAATCGAAAATCGTTCGATTAAAATAATGCCCGACGAAAAATATCTTTTCATTGGCTTCAATGCTTTAAATGTGGCACAAGAAAAGCTTTTCAATTACTTAAAAAAGCTTGGAAATGTAGAATTTTATTGGGATGCCGATAAATATTATATCGACGACGAAAACCAAGAAGCCGGACTTTTTTTGAGAAAAAATATTAAGCACTTTTCAGGAAAAAATTATCATATTCCTAATAATTTAGCGCCAAATAAAACTATAATTTCTGATAATATTTCAAAAGGGAAAAATAAAAATGATAAAAAAATAGAATTTATAGGAGTTTCGCTCGAAGTAGGACAGGCAAAATTGATTCCTCAACTACTAAAAGAAATCGTTCCTTTTGAAAATGAACGTTTTGACGCTGCTAAAATGAGCAAAACTGCCATAGTTATTGCCAACGAAGATTTTCTTTTTCCAGTGCTTTATTCTTTGCCTAGTGAGCTAGAAACATTCAATGTTACAATGGGTTATCCATTGAAAAACACACAGTTATATGCTTTTTTGAATCAATATTTAAACTTACACAATTTCAAAAATTCAAATTCATCAAAGAATTTCTATTACAAAGATGTTTTGCGGTTGATACAAAATCCTTTAGTGCGCAAGATTGATTATGAAATGACTGAGAATATTGAAAAAGTGATAGTTGCAGAAAATATTGTGTATATTAATTACGATTTTATCAGCGATTTTCCTTCGCCACTTTTGCAGCTTCTTTTTGCAAATATCGAAGATTCTGTACAACTTTTTGAAAACTTACTCGAAATATTGTATTTTATTTACGACCTCAACATTAGCTTAGAGCCAAGTCAATCAGTTAGTTACGAAAACGAATATCTTTATACAACTTATACTGCAATAAAACATGTAAATGGAATTTTGCAAAATACCGAATTAAATAAAAATTTAACCGTTTCTTTGTCTATTAAAATACTCAAACGGCAACTCGAAAATGTGAGGATTCCATTTGAAAGTATAAAAAGAGAAGGTTTACAAGTGATGGGAGTGCTCGAAACTCGTAATTTGGACTTTGAAAACCTAATTATTATAGGTATGAACGAAGGAGTTTGGCTTAGCAACAATCGTCCGCCAAGTTTTATTTCCGAAAACTTGCGATTTGCATTCAATTTGCCTGTTATGAAGCAGCAAGATGCTATTTATGCTTATCTTTTTTATAGATTAATACAAAAAGCACAGAAAATAACTATACTTTACAACAATATTACAGGTTATAATTCGAGTGGCGAGCTAAGTAGATTTGCTCAACAATTGATTTTTGAATCGGAGCTTACAATTTCGCATAAGCAATTCAAACAACCACTTAAACCATTGATAGATAAAAAAATAGAGGTTGAAAAAACGGAAGACGTTATAGATATATTAAAAAAATATTGTGTAAACGGAAATATGATAAATAAATCGTTTTCTGCTTCTGCTTTAAATACTTATATGGATTGCGAACTGAAATTTTATTTTAGATATATTGCCGGATTCAAAGAAATTAATACGGTAGAAGAAGAGATTTCACCTGCTACTTTTGGAACAATTTTGCATAATACTCTTGAAAAAATTTATAAAAATTTTATAGAAAAAAAAGGCAAGAAACTCTTTGAAAAAGAAGATTTTAACGAATTATTTCCGACTATTGACGTTTTTTTATTTCAAACCTTTGAGGAATTATTTTCAACAAACGACAGAAAACATTTCAAAATAGAAGGAAATAGGTTAATTGTAAAAGAAATTATAAAAAAATATATAAATAACATTTTAAATTACGATAAAAAAAACACCCCTTTTGAGATAATTTCACTTGAAGACAATAAAGAAAATAAAGGAATAATTAATTTAGAAAAATACCAAGTAAGTTTGGGTGGTATAGTAGATAGAATCGATAAAAATGTTGATACATATAGAATTATAGACTACAAGACAGGTAGCGTAGATAAGCAATTTGCTTCGATAGAAAGTTTATTTGACAAAGAAAACGAGCAAAGAAATAAAGCAGTATTTCAAACTTTTTTTTATGGTATTTTACTTTCACAAAATCCTAAATATAGTGCGGTAAAAATGGTTCCTGCTATTTACGACATTCGCAAAATAGCTCAAGCTGATTTTTCGCCTTACATTGTGTCAAAAGAAAATAAATCGGAAGTTCAATATGCTGATTTTAAAACACTTTTGTCGCAATTTAATCAGCAGTTAGAGAAGCTTTTTGAAGAAATTTTTGATATGGAAAAACCTTTTTCTCAAACAAAAATTGAAAAATATTGTTCCTATTGCTCATACAAAGAGATTTGTAATAAATAGTTGCATTATTAAATATTTTTTCGTAACTTTGTCTGAAATAATTGCAATCAATAATGCATTTTTAACCTAAAAGGTTTCTTAAAATTAAAATCTCCCATGATTTTTCATATTGAATCTGCTGGTTTCAATTGTAAATGACGATATTAATATTAAAAGAAGCCAAAAAACAATTTTAAAAGTTGTACTAATTACATTTATAAAATCAACTATTTTTTGTTTGCGTTAGGAAACTATTTTTCGGCGCAATGTATTAAAATTTAAACTAAACTACACTTAATTTCCAAATTATGAGTAAATTAGAAATAAAACAGACGTATAAATTCCCCAAAGTGGTGTTCGACCCATTTAATAATTTTTACGAAATTTCTGGGCATTCTATACCTGAGAATGCTTATGATTTCTATGCGCCTATTTTTGATTGGATTGATAAAAACATACAAACAATAGAAGCACCGGTTTTGGAGTTTAACTTTAAACTCGACTACATGAATTCGTCATCTACTCGTATGCTAATCATGCTTTTAGGTAAATTAGAGCAAGTTGCTAATGAAAAACGACAAATTCTTATCAAATGGTTTTATGAAGATAATGAAGATGATTATGATGTTGGAAAACTTTACCAATCAACCACTTCGCTCCCTTTTCGTATGATACCTATTTTTAAAAATTAATAGTAATTTTTTAGTAAAATTTAATTGAATCATAAAATTATATGTCAACATACAGAATCGAAACCTCCCAAATTATTAATGCTGATTTAAATCAAGTTTGGGATTTTATTTCATCTCCTCAAAATTTAAAAAACATTACACCCAAACACATGGGTTTTGATATTATTTCGCCCAATTTGCCTCAAAAAATGTATCAAGGAATGATGATTGAGTACATTGTAAAGCCTATATTGGGCATAAAAATGAATTGGCTCTCAGAAATTACACATATAAAAGAATATGAGTTTTTTGTTGATGAGCAACGCGCTGGACCTTATACGTTGTGGCATCACCAACACCACATTGCACAAACAGAAAAAGGTGTGTTAATGGCTGACATTGTGCACTATATCCCGCCAATGTCTATTTTAGGCAGTTTGGCTAATTTCCTTTTTATCAAGAAACAACTAAAAGAAATTTTTGATTACAGACGATTAGCAATCGAAAAGAAATTCCCTAGCCAATAAAAAAAACACTTTGCTAAAATAAATCTAGCAAAGTGAATCCGTTAAAAAAATAAAATATTATCAATAAAATAATAAAAAATTATTGACAATCAACCACTGCATAAGCCACCATATTTACAATTTCTCTAACCGGACTTTCTAGCTGTACAATGTGAATTGGCTTTTTTGAGCCCACCAAAATTGGTCCAATACTTTCAACTCCACCAAGCTCCTGCATAATTTTATAGGCTGCATTGCCACTTGTCAAATTAGGAAAAATAAACGTATTTACTTGTTTCCCTGCAATTTTCGAAAACGGAGCTATTTTTGTGTAAAGCTCAGAATTTACTGCAAAATTGAATTGAACTTCGCCATCTACCAACAAATCAGGATATTCGCGATGCAGAGTTTTAACAGCTTCCTGAATTTTTAACGGACTATCGCCTTTTGCACTTCCAAAATTTGAATACGAAACCATAGCTATTACAGGTTCTATATTGAACTTGCGAATGGCTTCGGCTGCAAGCAACGTAATGCTTGTCAGAGTTTTAACATCAGGTTGGCTATTAAGTGTTGTGTCGGCAAAAAACAAAGGTCCTTTTTTGGTTATCAAAATATTCATTCCGGCTAGTTTGTTCAAATCTGCACGACAACCTATTATTTCCAAAGCAGGGTGAATCGTTTCCTTGTATGAGTGTGCATAACCCGATATAAAAGTATCAGCTTCGCCAGTTTCTACCATCATCATTCCAAAGTAATTACGACTCCTTAATAAATCTTTGGCATTACGGAATGTCAAACCTTTACGCTGTCTTTTTGTATAAAGAATTTGTGCAAAGCGCTCTAAACGAGCATTTTGACGCTCACACCTTGGGTCTAAAATACGAACATCTTTAAAATCGAGGTCGTACTCTTTAATCATCGCTTCTATTTTAGCTAAGTTTCCAAGCAAAATTGGGCGTGCAAAGCCTTCCTTTTCTGAAATATAGGCAGCTTTTAGCACATTGTACCTGTCAGCTTCGGCAAAAACAACTTGTTTGGGGTTTTGCTTAGCTTTGTTAGTGATTTGACGTAATATTTTATTATCATGTCCTGTTCTTAAAATAAGTTCTTCGGCATAAGTTTCCCAATCGGTAATAATGTGTTTTGCTACGCCCGAATCAATAGCCGCTTTTGCCACTGCGGGAGCAACTGCTGCTATTAACCTATGGTCGAGAGGTTTAGGTATAATGTATTCGCGTCCGAATTGAATATTGGTTGCATTGTAGGCAACATTTACTGTTTCGGGAACAATTTCGCGAGCCAATTTTGCAACTGCCAGAACAGCAGCCATTTTCATCTCTTCATTTATGCAGGTGGCTCTTACGTCGAGTGCTCCTCTAAAAATGAACGGAAAGCCCAAAACATTGTTTATTTGGTTTGGATAATCGGAACGTCCGGTGGCAAAAATTACATCGGCGCGTGCTGCTTTTGCTTTTTCGTAGCTAATTTCGGGGTTCGGATTTGCCAATGCAAATACTATTGGGTTGGGTGCCATGGATTGTAACATTTCTGTCGAAACAGCATCGGCAACCGACAAACCCACAAAAACATCGGCATTTTTCATGGCATCAGCCAAGGTTTTTAATTTTCTTTCGGTAACAAATTCTTTTTTATATTTATTCAAATCCGTTCGTTCTGAGTGAATTACGCCTTTACTGTCGCACATTACGATGTTTTCTTTTTTCACGCCCAAAGCTAAATACAATTTTGAGCAAGCCACCGCCGCTGCTCCGGCACCGTTTACAACCAAAACGATTTCGCTCATTTTTTTTCCGGCAAGTTCGGTAGCATTTACTAAGCCTGCCGACGAAATAATTGCAGTTCCGTGCTGGTCGTCGTGCATTACCGGAATGTCGAGTTCGGCTTTCAATCGCTCCTCTATTTCAAAACACTCGGGAGCTTTTATGTCCTCCAAATTTATTCCTCCGAAAGTGGGCGAAATAGCTTTTACTGTATTCACAAACAAATCGATGTCGTTTGCATCTACCTCAATATCAAATACATCTATGTCGGCAAAAATTTTAAAAAGCAAACCTTTGCCTTCCATTACCGGTTTTGATGCGTGCGGACCTATATCACCCAAACCAAGAACTGCGGTTCCATTTGAAATTACAGCTACCAGATTGCCTTTGGCTGTATATTTGTAAACATCTTCCTTGTTTTCAGCTATTTGCAGACAGGGTTCGGCTACTCCGGGCGAGTAGGCAAGCGATAAATCGTGCTGCGATGAATGTGGTTTTGTGGGAATAACTTCTATTTTTCCCGGGCGTTTTTCGCTGTGATACTTTAAAGCATCTTGTTTTAAAATCTTTGACATTTTGCCTAGCTTTGGTTTATAACTATCAGATTTTGAATATTTTATTTTGTTTGAAAATAAAATAATTAAATAATCTAAAAGAATTTCAACGATGTTTTTTTGTAAAACTAAACAAAACAAAGTTTGTTTTGTCCTTGAAAATGAAGAATTTAATGTTAGTGTTTACTTCTTAAAAAAAAATCGTTGATATTCTAGTTTTTTTAAAATTTTAAATACAAATATACTAACAAAATATCGAACTAACTATATTTCTAACTATATAAATTTATTTATTTTTCGAGAAATAGCAAAAAGTTGTCTAATTTGGAAAATATATCAGTTTTAAATAAGCATTGAAAAGTTAATTGTGAATAGAATAAATAAAAAAATCAACTTAAATAGTCAGTTGAAATTTAAGTTGATTGTACGCTTTTTGTCCTATATTATTATTGAGTTACAACAAAAATGTTGTATAAAATTAGCTAAATGTTGCAATTATTTTCTTTATTTTTTGCAGTTTTTCAGCCAACAACTCTTCCGTTCTAGCTTCGGCAATCAGGCGCAAGTAAGGCTCTGTATTTGAGGGGCGAATATTGAACCACCAATCGTTAAATTCAACTCTGTATCCATCAAAATCATACGAAGCCGTAGCTTTTTCTTCGGCAAGCATAGCAGCTCGCACAGCGTCCATAGCTTCTTGTTTTTGAGCTATTTTGAAATTTATTTCGCCAGAGTTTGCATAAGCTTTTATTTTAGCTATTAATTCTGAAAGAGTTTTACCTTCTTTTTTCTTCTTTGCTACAATGTCAAGCACAATTAATGCAGCCAAAAGACCTGAATCTGAGTAAAAGAAATCACCAAAATAATAATGACCAGCAAGTTCTCCTCCAAAAAGCCCGTCAATTTCGCGCAATTTATGCGCTGCAAACGCCCTGCCTACGCGCCACATGTGCATTTCTACTCCAAACTGTTGCAAATATTCACCTACCGCTTTTGATGTACGAATATCTTGTAACACTTTGGCTTTTATGTTTTTACCTTCCAAGAAATAATGCCCAAACAAGGCTATCATCAAGTCGGGCGAAATAAAATTTCCTTTTTCATCTACAAACATAACCCTGTCGGCATCGCCATCGAAAATTACGCCAATATCTGCTTTTTCTTTTTCAACTAGTGCAATTAAGTCCATTACATTCTTCAAAATCAATGGATTGGCTTCGTGGTTTGGAAATGTTCCGTCAAGCTCATCGTAAATGTAAGCAGGTTTGTTGCCAAGCAAATCTTTGATGAGCAAAGCCGCCATTCCGTTGGAGCAATCCACTGCAATTTTTAAATTCGATACATCGGGAATGTACTTTGACAAAAACTCGATGTACTTGTCTTTTACCTCAAAATCAATGATTTTGCCTTTTGCTTGAAGCACAATTTCTTCCGTTTGCATCATTTTTTGCAATTCGCCCAAACCAGTGTCAAAACCAACTGGCAGAGCATTTTCGCGCGAAATTTTCATACCGTTGTATTCTTTGCCGTTGTGTGAGGCTGTAATTTGAACTGAAGCTTTGAAATCGAACTTAGCCGTTGAGTAATAGACCATTGGCGTAGTAGATAAGCCAATATTATACACATCTGCGCCACTGTCGGTAATTCCGGCAGTAAGATATTCATAAATTTCGGGCGAAGAAACTCGCATATCGCGTCCAACCAATATTTTGTTGGTTTTTAGAAGTTTAGGAAGAAAATAGCCAACTTTATAAGCATCGTTTTTATTAAAATCGACATTATAAATTCCTCTAATGTCGTAAGCATGAAAAGCATTCATAATCAGTTCTTTTTGGTTTATATAGTAAAATAAAATTTTGATTATACCTATTTATAGTAACTTAAATCTTTGATAGCGTAACTTAATAGCGACCGAAATTCTAAGAAAAGCAAAACTACGCAATTTTTTCTAAATTCTAATAACAAATTGTTACATTGTCTTTTTCTAAAAGTCACCATTTTTTTACACTTCCAAATCTTTAAAAAAGTAGAATTACTTATTCTTCTTTTTTTTAATTCAAATAATGTAGCGATTTTTAGAAATTATTTGTAAATCTTCTGACCATTTAGTGCAGCATGGTAACGCTGGGCATATACATTATGCTGGCTTGCTGTTTTTGCAAAGTAGTGATAACCAGAAAAATCATCTTTGGCACACATGAACAAATAATCGTGCTTTTCGTAATTAAGCACAGCGTCAATCGACGATATTTCGGGCAAATTAATAGGTCCGGGCGTTAAACCAGCATACATATAGGTGTTGTAAGGCGAATTTATTTCTTTGTGCACATTGAGCACTCGTTTAATCGAAAAATCGCCTGCTGCGTACACCAAAGTTGGGTCGGATTGTAGCGCAATCCCTTGAGTTAATCGGTTGATATACAAGCCAGCTATGGTTGGCTTTTCATCGTTGAAGCGTCCTTGCTCAGCTTGCACAATTGATGCCAAAATAGAAACTTCGATGGGTGTTAAATTCACTTCTTTCGCCTTTTTTGTGCGAGTTTCGTTCCAAAATTTCTTGTATTCATCATTCATTCGCAGTATAAATTGTTTAGCATCGGTACTCCAATAAAATTCATACGTATTGGGCAAAAATAAGCACAGAACTGTTTCTTTTTTAAAGCCCAATTCTGTTATAAAATCCTTATTATTAAGCAATCCCAAAATTTCATCGTAGCTAGCTTCTATTTGCTTTGATATTTTTTTTGCCAAGTCCTCTTTGGTTCTGATGTTGTTGAAAGTTACTTTCACTGGCACTTGTTTTCCAGAGCGAAGCATATTGACCAGCGAATTGTTTGTCATTCCATCTTTGAGCAAATATTTGCCACCTTTTACTTTTTTATGGTAGTTTTTTAGTTTTGCAACCCAAATAAATTCATCAATGTTTTTGATAAATCCATTTACCTTTAAACTATCTATAACATTCTCAAAATTAGCATCTTTCGAAATATATAAATATTCTTTTCCGTTTTTAACTTCTACATTGGAACTAAAAACTTTTCCGTAATAGTTATATGCTAAAACAGCTAATAAAGAGCCAAATACAATAAAAAAGACAACTAAAACTCTTAAAATTTTACGCATAAAAAAGTATTTTAATGTATAATTTTTTCTTTTTTTTTATCTAATAAAAGACAACAAAAATATAAATTTTAGCTATTAATTCTCTTAATTTTTGTTTTTTTTATAATTCTTTAAAAAAAAAGAAAAGCTCGCACCTAAATTTTATAACAAGCATTATAAAAAATAGGGCAAGCTATTTACTGCAAAATCATTGATTATTAATTCGTTACTCCATAAAAGCGTATTTAAAATCACTTGCCGGAATAAAAGTTTCTTTTATCGTTCTAGGACTAACCCAGCGCAATAAATTCAAATTTCCGCCTGCTTTATCATTTGTGCCTGAGCCTCTTGAGCCACCAAAAGGTTGCAAGCCTACCATTGCTCCGGTAGGTTTATCGTTGATATAAAAATTTCCAGCTGCATAGCGCAACGTTTTGCATGCCTTTATCATAGCATATTTATCGTTTGAAAAAATAGCTCCCGTTAAAGCATACGGCGAAGTTTCGTTACACAGCTCCAAAGAATCTCTTCCTGCATACTTACAAATTTGGGGTTGGAGGTCAATATAATTGTAGGCTCGATAAAATAGCCAACCGATTTGTCGCCTTTTCCGCCCAAAATAATTTCTGCTTCGCTCGATTCTTCGGCTAACTTTATGTAATTCATTATGTTATCAAATGAATTTTCGTCAATTACAGCATTCATAAAATTTGAGAAATCAGCCACATCGCCTATTTTAATTTCTTTGTGTTGTTTTTCTAAAATTTGCTTTATTTCACTCCATTTTGATTTTGGAATGTAGGCTCGTGAAGCAGCAGAGCATTTTTGACCTTGATACTCAAAGGCTCCGCGAATAATTGCAGTTGAAACTTCTTGGCTATTGGCTGAATGGTGTACAAAAATAAAATCTTTGCCACCTGTTTCGCCAACTAGCTTAGGATAAGTTACATAATTGGTCAAATTTTCAGAAACACCACGCCATAAACTATTAAAAGTTGAGTTTGAACCTGTAAAATGAATGCCAGCTAAATCTTTATGTTTCAGTACATTATTTCCGATTAGAGCACCCGAACCAGGAACGAAGTTTAAAACTCCATCAGGAAGTCCGGCTTCTTTAAAAATTTTCATTAAATAATAACTAGATAATAATGACGTTGTTGCTGGTTTCCAAACAGTTGTATTTCCCATTGAGATTACAGCTAAATTCAAGTTTGAAGCTATGGCTGTAAAATTGAAAGGTGTTACTGTAAAAATAAATCCTTCTAATGGTCTGTATTCTAATCTATTAAACTGACCAAATTCTGATTTGGGTTGGTCGTTGTAAATTTCGGAAGCAAAATAAACGTTGTACCTTAAATAATCGATTGTTTCGCAAGCTGCATCTATTTCGGCTTGATACACACTTTTGCTTTGTCCTAGCATGGTGGAAGCCACTATTTGTGTTCTATATTTTTTAGAAATCAATTCAGCGGCACGCAACATAATCGATGCTCGCTCGAGCCACGATAAATTTTCCCATTCTATTTTGGCTTTGAGCGAAGCTTCAATTGCCATATTTATTTCTTTTTCAGTTGCTTGATGGTAAATTGCAATTGTTTTTGAATGGTTGTGTGGCATTACCACTTTGGCTGTTTTTCCGGTCTTTATTTCTTTTCCACCTATAATTAGCGGTATTTCAACTTGCTGATGACTCATTTTGTCGAGTTCGGCTATCAGTAAGTTTCTTTCTTCGCTACCTTTTTTATATTGCAAAATTGGCTCATTATGAGGACTTTCAAAAGAAAAAATTGCATTATTCATATTATAAAGTTTTAAATTGTAAGATATTGTAATATTATTGAAATATGTTACGCGAAATTAAAAATACGAATTGCAAAATGTTGCAATTCGGTGGCAAAGGTAATACTAAATTTGAAAATTACAATTTTTGATAAAAATAAATGAGGTTTGTAATACAAAACTTTTTTATAAGCTCTGTTTAAAATTATTGATAATGAAACAAACAAGAGGCACAAAAAAAGTTATCTAAAATTGATTGTTTTGAAATTTTTAGAGATATAATAATAGAATAATGTGTTAGTTAAATTTAGAAAAAATTGCGTAATTTATTTTAAATTTCGGGCATTATTAAGTCGCCGTATCAAATTATTTTCAATTCGGGGAAAGGAAATTTGTTGTATTCCTTTGATGAATTTATGTAGGCTCCTGCCGGAAAAACGTACAAAATATCGCCAATTTGTGTGGTTTTTGGCAAAGAAACTGAATTTGAAAATACATCGTGGCTATCGAGCGTGGGACCTGTGAGCACAAAGTTAGAGATTTCTTTTGTGTCTTTTTCTAAATCGCTTGAATGTAAAATATTGTATTTCAAGTTATTCAAAATCCAAGCAAAACCTTGCATAATGCCGGTATTTGCAAATATCCATTGCTTTGAATTGCGCTGAATAATGTCGTAAATTTCGGTTGCCAAAATGGCAGTATTTGCTACCATAAACGAGCCAGGCTCTGCAATGATGCGCAGGGCGTATTTTTCTTTGATGCGCTTAAAAATAGGATTTATTGCCTTTGCAATTTCAGTTAAAACCTTGTATTGGTTAATGTTATGTGCCGGAAAACCGCCGCCAATGTTTATAAATTCGAGTGAAATTCCATTTTCTGCAAGTTTTTTTAGAATATCTTCCATTTTTTTTAGCGCACTCGACCAATTTCCTACCTTGTGGTTGTTCCAGCCCAAATGCACCGAAATGCCACAAGGTGTTAGGTTGTATTGTTTTGCTAAAGCCAGTAAATCAACAGCTTCTGCTTTATTTGCGCCAAATTTATGTTCCAATTTCCACTCAGCTCCATCATTTTGAATTGCTAAGCGCAAAAAAACTTTTGAATTTGGGGCATATATTTGTATTTTTTCTAATTCCGATTTTGTGTCGAATGCAAAAGTTTTGATTCCGTATTTGTAAGCGCAATTGATGTGCGAAGGAATTTTTACCGGATTACTAAATAGTATTCTTTTAGAAGCAATTCCGTGTTTTTGCATAATTTGCAATTCGCCCAAAGAGGCAATCTCGAAATTAGAATTTAGGTCGTTAAGTACTTCAATTACTGAGCTTTCGTAGTTTGTTTTGGTTGAATAAAAAATATCTTCGTCCTTAAAATTCAATGCCTCCTTGAAATAAATATAGTTGTACACCAACTGGTTTTTGCTAAAAAAAATAGCTGGTGTATTTTTCTTTATCACGGAACTGTTTTTTACTAATTCCGATTTTAATATTTCTGGTAACATTTCGTTGTTTTAAAGAGTTAACAAAAGACTTCTAAAAATTAAAATTCAACCAAAGAAATGAAACTTATAGAAGTCTAGCTTACAATGAATTAAAATTCTGCTACAACTGTCTGCCTACCAATTGTAATGTCGTCTAATTTTAGTTTTATTTTTGCATCGAGTGGCAAAAATAGGTCTAAGCGTGAGCCAAATTTAATAAATCCGAGCTCTTCGCCTTGGCTAATATCTTCATTTTCTTTTGAATAGCAAACTACTCTGCGAGCAACTGCTCCGGCTATTTGGCGAACAAGAATTTCTTTGTCGTGAAATTTTGATTTGATAACAACTGTGCTTCGCTCATTGTCGGTTGAAGATTTTGGATGCCAAGCAACTAAATGTTTACCTTTGTGGTATTTTGCTAGTTTCACGCTACCCGCTATTGGATACCAATTTACGTGCACATTTAGTGGCGACATAAATATGGAAACTTGTATTCTTTTGTCGTTAAAATACTCTGGTTCATGCACTTCTTCTATTACTACCACTTTTCCGTCGCAAGGAGCAAGAATACCTGATTTATTAATTAAAATTTGTCTATCGGGCTTGCGAAAAAAATAGAGAATGAAGACAAAAAATACCGAAGTAATTATTTGGAAAAAAAACTTTACTATAAATAAATCTTTTAAGTAAAGCACCAAAAGTATATTGAGCGCAATTAATAGCACTGCAACTAAAAAAACAGTTAATCGACCTTCTTTATGTAAATTCATTACTTTTAAACTAAAAAATTGAACAATTCTTATATAATTTTGATAATTTGCAAATAAATAAAAACAACGGGAGCGGCTAAAATAATGCTATCAAAACGGTCTAAAATACCTCCATGTCCAGGCAAAATAGTTCCAGAATCTTTTACATTGAGACTTCTTTTAAGCATCGATTCCACTAAATCGCCTAATGTTCCGAAAATCACCACTATACCTGCAATTACGAGCCAATTTGTTAAGCTCAATATGCCTACGAACTTGTAAAACAAATAAGCTACCAAAAGCGTTAAAAGCAAGCCACCAAAACTGCCTTCTACTGTTTTTTTTGGCGAATGTTTTTTAAACAAAGGAGTTCTACCTATCTGACTACCAACTAGATACGCACCAGTATCGCTTGCCCAAATCATGAAAATAAATGCAAGCAAAACGTAAGGCGAATATTCGCCATTTTGCATAAATACAAAGTAATTGAGCAAACTAAAAGGCAAAGCTAAATAAAACAATTCGATGTACAAAATACCGATGTTTTCAAACGGTTTTGCTCCAGTTTTGAACAGTTCTAAAATTGGTATTAAAATCAAAAAAAATAAATTTAGCAGAAAAATTTCTGCCGAAAATAATTTCGTTGCAAACAAAAAATTAGTTCCAAAAAATACTAATGCAGCAATAGAGCCTAAAGCGGTTTGTTGTTTGTTGCTACTTACCAAATGGTGAAACTCGTTCACTGCTAGGTAAATAACAACCAGCATAAGAGCAGCAAACGAATATTTTGAAAAATAAATACAACTAATTAATACAATTGCAAATGCAACTCCTGTGAGACTTCTCTTTATAAAAGTATTCAAATTTTATTTTGTTTTTTGAGTTAGTGAATATGTATTATTTAAAATACCGCAACTCACGAATTTGCGCAACTTTGCTGCTTAAACCAGATAAAATTGCGGTATTTTTTGTAATTATTGCTTACATTTGAGTTAAATTTTCTTCGTCTATCCCACCAAGAACTTCAGTCCAAGATTCGAGATATTCTTTTGCTTTTTCAACATCTTTCTTTTCTATATAAAGAGGCATTTCGCCTAATAAAAACATAGAACTTTTTTCGTTGATAAAAACCGATTTTATATTGTTTTGTTTGAGAATTTCTCTAACAATTTCTACCTGATAAAGTTTTTCAAAGCGAGCTAGTTCAACCCATTCTCTTTTTTGAGCTATCAATTCTTTGCAATGTGCTACTTTTTCAAAATTTGTATAAAGTTCAATTTGTTTTATCGAATCTTCGGACGAAACTACAAATTTTGTAAGTATGTCAATGCCTTCTTTTTCAAGCATTTTAATGGCTAAAAAAGCTTCGGTTTTGGTCTGGTATTGTTCTACCAAATGCCAACCCACCATTTCGTTGGTAACTTGCACTGCCAATTTGTATTGGGTTGGAGTTACCAAAACATCTACGTTTATCAAATGCTTGTCGGAGGCTCTGCGCTTTATTATTATGCTGTCTATTTCGTACTTTGCCAACTGCTGAACTCTGTAAACAGCTTGTGTTACAGTTTCATAGCTATTTAGTAAAACCCACGGTTTTATGGTGTTGATTAATTCAAACGCTTTTTCGGCATCTTCGTTTTTTACATAAAGCTCGTACTCATCTACTTGGTTATTTTTTGTGAAAAAAACTTCTATTTGCTCTTGTTCAAGGTATTTGTGAATGGTTGTTACTGGCTTTAGCACCGGAAATGAGTTCACTTTTGTCCAGCCTCTAAACTCTTGAAGTACAATTCCAGCGGCTTCAAAATCTTGTTGTTCAACATACAATTCAAAATCGCCAAGCAAAAAAGAAGAGTCTTGTTTTGCCAAAACAACTGCCGAAATGTTGTTGTTTTTTAAAACTTCCTTGCGCAAATCAGCCTCATAAGCTCGGCTAAAACTTTGTATTTTTTTCCAGTTTTCCATAATTCAAGATTTTTTATACCTAACTTGGTATTGATTATTTTTCCATCATAAAAAAATATACTATTGCAATTTGTTTTTTATATTTTGCAATACTTACTAAAGATGCTTTTGTGCATTGTTTTTAATCTATAAAACCCTCATTTATAAAAGTAAATAGAAGTTTTTAAGTTAAAATATGCTGCGTAGATTCTTATTAAAAAAAACGCTCTTTATGCTCGTTTTGTTTTAATTAAATATACTACTAAAATAAGCTTTTTTTTGAATACCACAAAATCAAACTAAAAAAAAATACTTTTTATTCAATCGCACCAACAAACGAACGGCGAAAAGTGAAAAATGAACAACAAATTGATAGCGTAACTTGATAGTAACCGAAATTCTAAGAAAAGCAAAATTACGCATTTTTTTAAAAAAACACCATTTTTTTACACTACCAATTCGTTAAAATTCAATTGCCAAGACGTATTAGAAAGCTAATGTTAAGATTTCTTGCACTTTAGCAGGCGTAATGTCTTTTCTTTCGCCCAAAGCTCGCCAGCCTCTGTCGTTCAAGCGCGATGCAATTTCGGCAATGGTAGTTTGCGGAATGTTGTACTCGCTTAGTTTTGTGAAAATGCCCAAATTGCGGAAAAAATTTTCCGTTTTGTCAATGGCTTGTGTTATTTTGTCGTCATCGGAGCCTTCGCAAATATGCCAAACGTGTTTTGCATACGCAATAAGTTTTTCCCTTTTTTGTTCTTTTTGCACTTTTAGAAGCGATGGCAAAACGATGGCTAACGTGCGTGCGTGATCTACACCGTGAAGCATGGTTATTTCGTGCCCAATAACGTGTGTAGCCCAGTCGGTTACAACGCCTACGGCTATCAAACCGTTGAGGGCAACGGTAGAAGCCCACATTACGTTGGCGGCTGTATCGTAGTTATTTTCAGCACAATAGGTTTGCGACTCGTCGATTAGAGTGCGCAAAATGCTTTCGGCAAATCTATCTTGGATAGGCGAATTTACCGAATAAGTTAAATATTGCTCAATAACGTGCACAAAAGCATCTACCACACCGTTAGCACGTTGCGTTTGCGAAAGGCTGAAAGTGGTTTCGGGGTCGAGCACCGAAAATTTTGGATACGAAAATGGCGAATGAAAAGCCAATTTTTCCTTGCTTTCGAGGCGAGTAATTACTGCACCTGCATTCATTTCCGAACCCGTTGCCGGCAAAGTAAGCACCGATGCCAAAGCCACACCATTTGTTGGTATGTATTTGCCTTTGAGTATGTTCCACTCCTCGCCTTTGGGCGCAAGGCTTGCATTGGCAATAAATTTTGTGCCATCGAGCACAGAGCCGCCGCCTACTGCCAACAGAAATGTAATATTCTCATTTCTAACTACTTCTACGGCTTTCATTAAGGTTTCGTACTTGGGGTTTGGTTCTATGCCCCAAAACTCGTGGTATCGGAAGCCAGCCAATGCAGCTATAACTTGCTCATAAACACCATTTTGCTTTATGCTACCACCACCACAAGTGATGAGTATGTTGGCATTGCTCGGAATTAACTCTTTTAGTTTTGCTATTTGTCCTTTTCCGAAAACAATTTTTACCGGATTTTGATATTCAAAATTATTCATTTTTTTTGTTAAATTGTTAAATTGTTTTATTTATTTACAATAAAATACCTTTAAATTGTTATGTTTTTTTATAACTAGGCGTAGCATTTATGCTACGCTTATTGAATTTTTATTTGATTTGGGCTTTAGCCAAAATTACTTTTTTACAATATCAAAACCATATCTTTTTATAAATTTTTCATATTCTTTTGCAAAAGTAATTTTTTTGTGATGCTCTTCTTGTTTTGCTATATATTCTCTTACAATTGAAAGTTTATCATCGCCAATACCAATTGCCAAATATTCATCTTGCCATGCAAATTTTTGTGGTGTTAATTTATTTTTGTTTATCCAAAATGAGGATTCTCCTTTTATTAATTGTGCAATTTTCCCTATGGATAAATCATCATTCAAGGACACAAGGCAATGTACATGATCGGTATAACCGTTGATAAAATCAATATAAATATTTTTTGTTTCGGCATTTTCACGAATATGCTTGAATACTTTATTACGAATAGCATCGTTTAAAAAAGGAATCCTATTTTTGGTTGACCATACGTAATGAACATAAACTTTAATATGCGACATAGTTTTCTTTTTTTTTTGGCTAAAGCCGATTTGTATTTCATTTATTTCCAATGGCATAAACACCATTTAAATTATTATATTTTTTTATAACTAGGCGTAGCATTTATGCTACGCTTATTGAATTTTTATTTGATTTGGGCTTTAGCCCTTGCTCGTTTAATGTTTGGGCTAAATCCCAATAAAACCGGTGCATTTAAACAACGGCATAAATGCCGCCAGCTAATTATTTTACTTTTATTTTACAACGGCATAAATGCCGCCAGCTAGTTATTTTATTCATTTTCAAAAATAAAAATTTCATTTCAATTATCAAACATTTATGCTACGCTTATTGAATTTCTATTTGATTTGGGCTTTAGCCCTTGACCGTATTATGTTTGGGCTAAAGCCCAATAAAAGCGGTGCATTTAAACAACGGCATAAATGCCGTTGCTAGTTATTTTACTTTTATTTTACAACGGCATAAATGCCGCCAGCTAGTTATTTTATTCATTTTCAAAAATAAAAATTTCATTTCAATTATCAAA
>JFJP01037993.1_pt1 | contig 20567 bp, 37 predicted proteins | sample 431651 | NCBI WGS metagenome assembly JFJP01 (sample SAMN02602958, study PRJNA72255) | Microbial mat metagenome, whole genome shotgun sequencing project. | biome: fresh water; feature: sink hole; material: water; isolation source: purple microbial (photo- and chemosynthetic) mats found in...
TGGAGCTACACGAGAATTGACTCCGAAAGTAGAAGTTGTTCCAGAAGAAGAAGTTTTACCAGTAGAATAATCTGATGTCTAGCTTTACAAACCATACAGGAATATCTCCAACTGACAATTGAAAATGGTTAGTCAATAAAGGATTTTCTTATTATTATATTGATGAGAATTGAGTAGAGAAAACAGTTGATGTTCCAGAATGATATGAGTCTGATTGAACTACTATGCCTAGTCTCATCGTATGACTTATTTGATTTATATTAATGTATTGCGACCAATATATATTGTGATTTATATTTATTATGACTGCATCGCTTATCCAAAAGGTTGAGCCTGATACAATAACAAGTTCTTGTATGCACGATTATATATTTACAGATGATAGAGAGATGTGATTGATGTATGCCAATAAGTTATATTTTCAGAGCTTATTTGTAAAGAATATACTGAAGCTGAAAGACGAAAAAAAGTATATTGGTATTGTATTATATCTTATAAAATATATATTGATGTATTTATGATTGATGATATGAAGTTGGTTTGTATGGTATAAGTTAGAGAAAAAAATAAGAGCTTTATTTAGATAATAAGTATATATAATGTATATCTAAGTTAAATATTTACTAAATCTTATATAATGAAAAAAATAACAGACCCGAAAAAGATGAGAGATAATCTTCCAAACGAAAGGAGGTATGAGTCAAAAAATAAAGCGTCAAGAAATTCAAGTAAAAGAATAAAAACACCTATTCGTCAAAAAGCTAAATCAATGCTTGAGAAAAAGATTTGAAGAAAACTAACTAAAACAGAAAGTGTAGGACACAAGAAACCTATAGCAAAATGATGAAGTAATTCTATATCTAATCTAAAGGTTCAATCAAGAAAAGAGAATTTTGCTGAATGAGCAAGAATGACACATAGAATTAGAAAAAAGAAATAGTTTTATATATAATATATACAATGCCTAAAATAGTAGATAGTTGAGTTAAGAAGGTTATGAAAAGCTGAAAGACAAAAGCACAGGCTTATGCTATTATAGTTACAACATTAAAGAAAGCTGGAGAAATGGACAGTAAATGAAATCTCACAGCCTTAGGTAAAAAAAGAAATGCGATGTCAGAAAAATCAAGAAACAAAACATCAGTAGCAAAAACAAAAGCATCAATGAAGAAACCAGCAAAGAAAAAGAAATAATATTGACTGCAAGGTCAATAATTAAGTACACAATGTTTCCATAGTCATTGTGTACTTAATTATTTATCTTGTAATAGAAAACTATGGAAATTGTTAGAAAATCACCTAAGCATATACTTGCTATGGATAATGTAAAAGAAGCTATTGTTATATCTTGATATAGTGATTGGGTAGTTGATGATATGCTTAATGAAAAGATTACGGCACATTATCATATAGATTACGAAGGTCTTGTTACCCCATTAGCTACTGATGATAGTGTATTGAATCATTGTCCTCATAGCTATAAGAATTGGAATAATATGAACTATGTATCATTAGGTATTATACTAGAGAAAAGATCTGGTAAATTTAGTAAAGAACAAAAGAAATCTATTAAGATATTAACTAGGAAATTATCTAAGAGATATAATATACCTAAAGAAAAGATATTTAGTATAGATCAGATAGATCAAGAACATAAACAGATAACTAACCTATCACGAGGCTATAACACTTGGGAAGAGTATCAATGTACTCTACATCATTCAGCTGCAATGCAAGACTATGCAGATGGATTAAAAGAAAGTAAAGTAAGTTGGACACAACAAGAAGTAAACTTAAGAGAGATGTTTAAGTCTATGAGAATACTTAACTTTGATGATGATGGGATTGATCCAAGAATATATACTTTGCTAGATAGAACAATGAAGTATATGAAATGATTACCTTTATATGACTAATAATAATGCCTAGTATATTTAATATGCAAGTGTATAATCTAATAGATAAATGATATACAGAGAAAGAAGCTAAACAGATAGCATTCAAATCTCAACAATCAAATAATAGATTAGACTGAAATAGTTATAGAGAAACAGAAGAAGCTAAACAATATGCTTCATTAACATCAGAAGAAAGATCTATATTAAGGAAATCAAAACAGACTGGTAAGCCTTCTTATATGTATAAGATACAATGATGAAAAGTTGTTTTAAAAAATAAATAATGCAAATGATATTCAAAAATAAATGAGATGAGCTATTTATAGACCTTGATAACTTTCCTATCATTAAGACTACTATAGACTGAAGAGTTTTATGTCCTATATGTAATACGAGAGTGTGCTGTAGTGTGAAAGCCTGTAAGTGTTGATACGAAAAGAAAACATTGAATGATGCATATGTTGCACAGAAACAGAAAATAAATTGAGAAGTAAGAACTAAACTATTAGAAGTAAGAAAAGAGAATGGTGAATGAGTTGATGCAGAATGAAAGATAATTATACATCAATCACAACAATGCCCTAATCCTAATTGTAAAAACTTTGCTTATTACTGTAGAAACTGATGTCAGACAGATAAATCATTTGATATGAGTATATATAATATAGTAAATAAAATGTTTTAGAATATAATACAAAACTATGGGAGATGAACGAAGAGTGGTACAACCACTAAAGCAAAAAGCACCTTATGAAACTACTGCATTACCTTGAGAACCAATCATTAGAAAACAATGACCAGTAGCTCAGCAATATATCAATGAGGTGAAGAATGTAGTAGAAATAAGAAAGCCAACAATAGATGAAATGAAAGCATACTTCTTAGTATTATTAAAGACAGATAATGATATTGTTGAAGCTATAAGAAAACTACTTTAGTTATTAAATAATACTTATGAGTGATTGTTGTACTACATGTGATGATATCATACCATTAACTCCTGCATGTCCTTGTCCAGATCCAACACCAGCTACAGTTATTACTTCAACAGGTAATACTATAACTGTTACCCATCCTTGAATAATAGATGGTAAAGATACTTGGAATGTAGAGAAAGAATGTTGTATAGATCATAAGGTAGCTGTTGATTGAACAGATGTACCAGCATTTTTGGAAGCTCAATTAGTTAGTAGTCCAGACCAAGCTATTACTTGGAGTAAAATAAACTGACCTGATTGAACAAAGGTTATGCAACCAGTATTAGATCAGAGTAAATTAAATATACCAGATCAGAAAGTTGCTGCTGCTAATTGATGTACTCCTTGATTCTTAACTGAGACATTAAGCACTAACGATAATACATACTTTGGTTGGGACACATCAGCTTGTAAAAGTAGATTATTAACTAAACCAAGAAAATTATTTAGAGCTGAGTTTAAGTGTAAAACTGAAAAAACATATTCAATGCCTTGAATGGTTGATTGATGGTCAGCCATAGAAAGTCAGTTTATGTTTCCAGTGTCTAATATGCTAGCAACTAATGTTAGTCAGATGAATATAGGATGATTAACTTACTATGTAGTAACAATACCTAAGACTGCTTGGTATTTAATAAATATGCAAGGTAGTTATACTGTATCTTGAGCACATACAATTAGAAATCAGATATGGAAATTAGATGGTAATAATATTTGAGAAGAGATACTAGATAGTAGAGAAGAGGGAGGATGGAGAAGAGATAATGATGCTAATGACCTTATAAACAATCAAACAGAACTTAACACAGACTTAGCTAAATCAACACATGCTGATATGCCTGCAGCACACTGAGAAGAGATGTCAATATCAACATTTATGAGATGACATTGATTTGGATGAGGAACTGCTACATTATTATCTGCATGAACTAAGATAATGATGTGATGGAAATATAATACAATTATTAAGAATACATTTACTTATCAACCAGAACATACGATAACATTTACATCACGAGGTACTGATCTATCTACTAATGGAGATTGAGCTGGAACTGGTTGGAGTATCATAGAATTACCAGAATATTCTCTTACTGATTAAAATAAAATATTAAACATAAGAAAAACACCTAATTCTGTTTCCAGATAGGTGTTTTTTAGTAGTCTTAGGTAACAATATACCATACGAACATTCTATTCGTCTTAAATGATTTTTACATACAGTGAGAACTTATGTTTCTCTATATATACTACTTTTTGACTATAAATCATTCAAGTAATTTCTTTAATTCTTCTAATTTAACATTATCTTGTACCTTTTGTTCTTCTTGGATAGATCAGAAAGCATTCATCATATTTATTAGTGGAGCATATTCTGCTTCAATATCTCTAACTTTAGGTTTCGTTCTATCTGGTATTCATTGGTAAGCAATATAATCTTCTAACACAAACTTAAGTTTAGGGATAGGTAATACTAATTTATCATCTATAGCATTGACTATCTCTTTTTCTTCTGGAATAAGTTTATTAGCTATCGCATCAAACAATATTTCATAATCAGATTCTTTATTACTCTTACCTAAGGTAACAATATGATTAGTAAATCAGTCAGTTGTAGTAGAAACAAAACTTACTACCTTATAATTACTATGTAGTCAAGTTCTTCTTAGGAAAATTTTGAATGTAGGATATTCAATATAACATCTCTTCATCATCCAATCATCAATCTCTTTATCTTGTAGTTCATACATCATTGTAATGTCTTGATTATTCTTTACAAAGTATGCTATTCTATCTTCATCATCCATAGCTAACAATTCAGCATTAACTATATTACCATCAATAGCATTCTCAACTATCTCTTGAAACTGAGCTTGATATTCTTCCTTTAGAGATTCCCTTTTCCTGACAATTCAAGATGTTAAGATTTCAGATCTTTTTAGTGGAGACAAACCTCATGCCGAAGGTATAAGAGCAAACATCATAAAAGATATTCCGAATGCGATTTTATGTACTAAGGTTAAGAAAAGGGAATAAATATACACAATTCATTTATAAATATTTTCTAAGCAGTCCATAGTTTTACTTTCGTATATTCTATCATATCATAGTTTTCAGTTCATTTCATATACATTGATTCATAGAAAATCAATTAGTCGTTTAGGTATATACTTCATTATAATAAATACGAATTAAAAATTAAATCTCTCAAATCTCTTTTAGTTTAGCGACTGTAATCTCTTGTAGTGCTTCGTATACTTCAGGATTGTTTTCTTTAATCTCTGCTACAATCTGTACATACTTTTTAGTAAGTAGTTTGATTTCTTTCTCTATTGCAATTACTTTATTATCTATTACTTTATTATCTTTCTTTTCATTAAGATAAGTTTCTAATTCTTCCTTCAATGGTACTTCATCAGCATCATCTAAGGTAAACGAAGCTACAAGTTCTTGATACTGTTCATCAGTAAGAGATAATGTTTTTTCTTCCCCATAAGCAATCATTTCATCTTTCTCTCTAATAAGTGCGTTGATTGTATTAGATAGGCCAATAGTTCTCATCAACACATCTACATTAGTAGCATTGACTGTGTTCTCTATTTTCTTCATTCTTTTTTTTTCAGACATAATAATATATTATAAATTAAAGAGGTGTTATGTTTTTGAATGTTGATACACTTTTCTCTATTGTTCTTGGTTTAACTATAGCGTGGAATTGTTGTTTAGGTACATCAGATATTACATCTATCTCCATATCTATAATTCAAGCATCTCATCAAGCAAAACTAGTTGTTACTTTTTTTGGCTTTGGTTGTTCTCTTTGTGGTATTATTTTTTTCATTTCATTGTTTAGATTTTGTAGTTCCTCTTCATCTAAGAGTGATTTTTTTTTTGGAGCTTCCTGTACAACAGGTGGAGCTTTTAGATTTAATCATTCTATTACAGGAACTGGTTCTTGTTTAACTGGCTCTGGAGCTTCTAACATCTTAAGATAAGCATCCATTCAATCATCAGATTTCTTGACTACTGGCTTATTTCATTCTATATTAACTTTGAACAACTCTACTCATAGGTCAGTAGACCTTACTATAGATTTGAATATAGTATCTACTATAAAGTTTCATAATGAGATAGATAATGATTTTGTTTTAGTATCTTGATAATCAACGAACATAGCTCTAAATGTTTCTATAGACCTAATAATGCTATCAGGATCGTTCTCTAATCTTTCGCTAATATATCTCCATACAGAATCATATATAGCCATACTTAATGGTCATGTTTCTGTATGTATATTTACAGTATTTCAATTTACTTTCTCTTCAAGGTATAACGCTGTTCACTGTACTGCATAATTACCTATATCTACAATCTTTGCTTTCATTAGTATAAAGGTAAAGAATTAAAATGTGGACAGTTATTATATAATGGACATCATCTACAGAATATATTAGGCTGTGCTTGGTAGTTATTATCTACTTCAGATACACATATCTTCTTTAGCAATGAGATAAGTTTATCGAACTCTTTTCAAGCTAAGAACTCATCACCATTATTATCATACTGTACTACCTGTTTTCTTGCTCATCTCGCATGTTTAGTCAATACTATAAACTTGAATGGCATAGGTAGATTTGGGTCTCGTTCATACTTACTAAAGTAGTATCATAACGAATAACATATTCTCTGGTACTTATATTCTATATCTTCTTTCCATTCAGCTTTACTTGTCTTATAATCAGACAATCAGGATTGTGTTTCATTATCTATATGATAAGGTATAATGAATAGGAACTTTCACATCTCTATCTCTAATACACCTTCTAATTCATCTCTTAATGTTGGTTCATCTTCTACTACAAGATCTAATCGTTCTCTTAATAACTTCTTCTGTTTCTTAGTAAACTCATTCTCTTCTGCAATAGCTAAACTCTCTTCATAACTTACTCTACCAGTCTTATATCACTGCAACATATTATGTGCATAAGTTCACAACTCTTGTTCAGCTGAGGTAAATGGTGGAGCATATTTATATTTATGAGGACAGGTTACATATTGGTCAAACATAGATGGTCTACCATACATAGTCTTATATCACCCATTCAATGGTTTCCATATCAATCTCGTTATAGTCTGAGTCATAATGCTTAAGGTGATTAAATAATTTAATTCTTGATGTTCTTATTACATTAGATACTAAGTGTCTATCAATACCGAATACTTCAGATAATTCTTGAAACGACATTGGTGGTTTCCTAAGGTAATAAGCTATAAACATTTCTCTTTCTTTATCTTCTAATATCCATAGTGATGCCTTAATCTCATTAGCTAAGTAATCTACATTAGCAAGATATTCAACCTCGCTATCTGATGACATAGTTTCTGAGACAAATATAGTATCATAATCTTCAGATAAACATTTCTTTTCATCGATAGCATAGTGTGTATAGTCTATTATTCTATCTACTCTCCAGTAATCCTTAATAGCATTTCTAATAGTAGCATCAATATTAGTTCATCATCTACACAAATATCAATCTAAGTATTCAAATATATGTGAGTGTCAGTCTTCTGATAGTTGTAGATTATGTCTATTACATATCTTTCATATCATATATGGTAGCTTCTCAAACAACATCTCTCTCGCACTAACATAGTTATCTATCTCTCAATATTCATAAGCATTAGTAATATCTTTATAGTGTATCTTATTCGTCTTGTTGTATTGTCTTGCTTGTTTCTCAAGAATCATCATTTTTATATGAATTATAAAGATAAGTAATATAATCAGTAATAGTCCATTCATCTTTTCAGTTTCTTAGATTAACTTGGTTATGTATTCTAAGTATGTATTGTGCATATCTTAGTTGAGTAGATGCATCAACAGGGTTCATTCTCATAAATTCTTTAAGATGTTTACTACATTCTTCACAAGGTAATACATCAGCTAATGCTCTTAAGAAAGCTCATTGCTTTGTACTGTTTGTTTTACTTCGCCCTAATACAATACTATTCAATGCTTCTCGTAATATAGGTCAGAAGTTTTCTTGATCTTGATGCTCTAATGATATTGATTCTAATTCTAATGACAAATCATTCAAATGTAATTTCCATTGGTCTTGTGCAGATAGTATAGCTCAATCCTCAATCTCAATGTCTTCAAATCATAATCCGTCAAACAACTCTTTTGGTTTATTCAAAGCCATTATTATATTTAATATATAAAAAATCCTTATGTTATTATAAGGATTTTTTACATTAATGCAAGTGAATATTTATATTTTTCTATGTTTACTTATTCGTTCTTTTATGTAGTTTCTATCTCTTTTCTTTTCTATGTGCAGTTGCACACTATCCCTAAGAGATTTAAGTCTATTGTTTTTCTTTGAGCTATTCTTGTAATCGTATTGCTTATTAGCATATCGTGGCATACTTCACTTAATACTTGCGTCAATCCATACATTAACACAGTAGTCTGCTTGAGCATTTAAGTTAGTAAATATGTCAGATGTAATGAACTTGCTATGTACTCTGTAATTGAGCTGACATATACCCAAGTCATTAGTTGCTGATTTTAGAATAGGATTCCAAGTAGCATTTTCAGATATGAATGTTCTTACCATTTCAAGACAAGAATACTTACCTGTTAGTTGTTGATTAGATTCGATACACTTATTATAAGCATATGTTGCTGGCTCATATCTTTCATCTCATTGTAAATGGGAGATAGAAATGTAATCAGCAGATGTAGTTGTTGTCCATAGTAATAGAAATCATAATAGATATTTCATACGACAGTTTATATAAAACAGAACCTTAGTTCCGAGTGGAAGGTTACAATCCTAATGTCCACCAACAGCTTCGAAAAGCATTATCATATATACTTATTTAGGTATTAAATTGTAATAGTATCTTCTACATACTTTAATCTATTAAATATATTTCAAGGTTTCTTCTTCTTTCCTGTATCTCAAGGAAATGGAATAAGATCATTATCTTCATCTCTAATCCAATCAATATAGATATAATGAGAGTTCAATGCTTTCTCAAACCATTCTCCTTTCTCGAGATACGCTCAATACTTTCTGTAGATTGTATAGAGATAATCTATCATATCATTCGTACTGTATGCTCAATTATCTAACCAGTCAGGACTATTTCTTTTCTCTTTATATCTCCATAGTATATTAGAGAGCTTCATAGGATTATACTTATACAATCTTCTTTCAGTTAAGATAGATGTAGTAGTAGGATGATTTCAATATTTCAAGAGAGTTTCTTCATCTAACATACTAATCAAGTCCATCTATTTGTGATAGTGGTAAAGTATTATCTTTTTCTATTTCATCATATACTTGCTGAGCTACTTCTTCATATACAATTTCTTGTACTGTAGAATTAAAGGTATTGAACTTGAGTAATGTATTGAAAGCATCAATATAGTCGTCTCAATTCGAATCTCGTGGAAGTTCCATAGTAATAGTCTTTCAATGATGTGTCGATGAGATAATAAGTGGTGTTGGATTAAACATTATAATATATTAATAAATAAAATTCCAAATTGGGGGTCTTATCCTTTCGAGGGAACGAGGCATAAGTCGCCGCCGAAGCCGCTGCGAATGAATCTGACATAGCCAGATCGGACACCCGCATATATTATATAACTATCTTTATCTATTCAAATTGTTATATAACAATCAAATCAAACTATTTCTAATATTTTTTCTAATACTTTTTTATTCTTATCTGTATTTATTTTATTTAATAATTCACTACCATTTATGATACCATCTTGGATATTATTCCAATTATAAGGATAATCAAATTCTAATCCCGTCAATCATACTAAGTATTCAAAGAACTTAGGATAAGTTTTATTCTTTGTATCATTTTTTATTTTTTTATAAGATTGATAAGTAGTTGTGGTAGGTATTGTATATTCTTCTTTTACTTCTTTTGTTTTTTTTATAAATAATCTATCTGCTTTATTCTTTAAAATATCAGTTCTTCATTCTTCCTGCATATGTATAATTCACATTACATTAAACAAAATGGCTGACAAATGATCCTCTGTTATATCTCATTCTGCATATTGAAACATATGTCTCATAGCACTAGCTAAGAATCTATCCGTCTCTTGTCATAATTCTCGATTCCTTTCTCAATATTTATATGCACCTCTTGTCATAAGTAGTGCTAATCTTTTTAATCAATGAGTAGATATTAAATCGTATCTTGGCTTTCATTCTTGTGTGTCCCTAAGACTTCAGGTAGAAAACTCCTCTCTTTTTCACGAATCTTTAGTGGTAAACATAATATTATATAATAGGAATTAAAGATATACTTCTCTCATATTCTTTATGACTTCAATCAAGAAATCAATCAATATGCCGTAAGATTTTATGTCAGTTATATGCTATGTTATATCTTGTTCATTCAGTAAAGAATACTTTGTTATGTGAATGTCAATGAATATGTATTGAACTATTTTCTCTGTACATACCATTCCAACTTAATAGAGGATAATGACATAAGATAAATTTCTTTCATTCATATTTCTCTTCGGCATAATCTCTAATAGTCTTAAAGTATTTTCAATATTCATCTATCATATCTTTATAATCGTGATTACCTCTTATCCAGTGTATCTCACACTTAACTTTAGATAAGAAGTTGTGCATCCATAGTTTAGTATCATCATCTAATTTCCAAACCAAGTCTCATAAGAAATATAATGTACAGTTTTTTCAGAGAGATAATATCTCATCAGCTAAACAATCATTATGGTGTTCTATATTATAATATATTCTTCATCTCTCTTCATCAAACTTAAGTACATTATGATGTCGGAAGTGTAAATCAGAACAGAAATAGGTATTAGAGTTCATTATATTATGTAAAGTAAAGCGGCTTTCCTTCGTTAGTTAAAATCATTTAAGACACATACATATTCTTTAATGTATATTGTTACCATCACTCATCATAAGTACCTTATAAATATCGTTTCTGAATGTAATATGGTCGCTATCGTCCATATGTTCTCTTACTAATATAAGTTCTCATTTAATTGTGTTGTAGAGTTCGCGATATATATTTTGTTCTCTATATTCTTTTTCAACAATTTCCCTAGATTCTCTATACATATCTATAGCTCAATCTTTTCGATCACACATAATATACTATCAAGAATTAAAATTATTCATATTCATCATAAGGTGCTTCTTCATATTTATAACTACATCGGTTAATAAATGATTTACTATGGTCTGTTGTATCCCACCATAATTCATATATTGTTTTAGCTACATCATAAGCACCAGCCTGATTAGTTCATATAGTTCGTAGCTTTTGTTTAATTTCTTCTGGCATAATAATATATTAAGAAATAAATTATCTACAATCAAACTTAGCTATTCTTCATTTTGTTTTAGAATAGAGATGTCAGTGAATAGTTCTCATTGACAGGTATGCGTTGTCTAGATGCCATTGGTCAATTGCACTTGGTGCTCATAGATGTTCTATATGTACTGGTCAGTATTGTCTAAATCATTCTAGTTGTTTATAGATATTATGATGTAGATGACCTAAGTATCAGTAATAGTAATAAACATCATCTAATGTAATACCAAATCTTCTAGGTTCTTCCTTTATTAAGTCTTTGAATACAGCTGGTTTTAATCTATCTCAGTGATCCCAAGCCAATAAATTATTTCCCCATTTATAGAATTTCCATTTGAATTGGTCTACTAACACTTCTATATTCTTATCGTTAATGAAAGCATATTTAATAGCAACTCATAATGATATAGATAAACTGGCATCATGATTTCAAGGCACAACTGGTATAACAACAGGGGCTATTTCAGATAACTTCTCAACCAAACTAATAATAAATTCAGTTCATTTTTCAATAGCATCAGCAAACGACATTCTATTCACTTGAGGAGTTCATCTTGTAGTCATATTCATTATATTGTCTACATTGAAGAAATCATTTCCTATAGGCAATACAATTTTTGATATTCTATCTTTATATGGATCTGCTGTTTGTAATAGGTTATTAACTGCTCTTGTTACAAATACTTCAACATCTTCTTCTCATAAGCAACTTCGTTTCTCAAAGTGCATATCATATATATCAACTTGAAACAACAAATCTCATTCTTTGTCTCTTTGTGGAACATATTTAGTTTTATGTGCTGTTGCATTTATATAAGCATTCAACAAATCATCATTAGATATTGTCTTAGGTTTAGTTGATAGAAAGTGTTCATACTTTTTAACTATGTGTTTGTCGTTTCTATCTCATAGCACTACCTCTCTAACATTCATTCTATATGAGCTTTCATAATCTTTAGATGAATCAAAATGTATATGGTCTAGGAATTGTTGTTTAGTAGTTAGACTTTCTCATCAGAAATAATTTAGTGTAAATTCTTTATGTCAATCTACAACTTCTTCTTTCAAATCAACTGATTCATTAATAGAGAATGATGCTTTATGTATCTTATTTCAACATCATTTTATATGTCTATTAAATCTATTCCTCAGCAGATCTCCAGATACATTAGCTAATCATAGTTTAGCAACCTCATCAGCTCGTTTGATTGTCTTATCTTCTTTTGCTTTTAGTATTCTTTCTTTGTTATCTGTAATAAACTTATTTATTATGGTGTCCATATTAATAAGATAAATAAAATTACTCTTTATTAGCTTTAACAACATCAAGCATCTTCTGTAATACCTTAAGTGCTTCTTGCTCTTTTGTAAGTTTAACTTCTTTAGGCTTTTGTGTGTCTCATCAGAATATATCCTTAAACATTTCTGGCATTTCCATTTCTTCTGTCATAGTAATATAATAAATAATAAAACAATCGTCTCTACCAGTAGCCTCTCCTATTAAATAGAGACTACAAGAATAGATATGGTAGTAACTTTCGCTACTGGTAGAGAGATTACCCTCTACTTATCCTAAAAGTATTCTTCATCATCAATTCTTTTTTGAGTAACAGCTTCAAGAGTAGCATTGAACTTCTCTTCAATAAGTTTTTCTAATTTAGCTTCAAGTTCTGAGCTATCAGTAGATATCCATTCACCTTTCTTATTAGTGATAACTTCTTTAAGAGCATTTTGTTCTTCGATGGATAATGCCCAATTAGTTCTTTCTCCATTATTTTTTACTCCAATCTGTGCATATTTACCATCTTTAACCCATAATGAGATTTCAACTTTACCTAAGTTAGGTGTTCCAGCAATAGAGTTAAGTAAAGAACTTCATATCCCATTGAATCCACATTGTAGTTTCAATGTTTCTTCACCATCTGTTAATGTAATTTCGAATACTCTTCTTGGGTTTTCTTCTCCAATAGTTTTGAATGTAATCTTGTCTGTAATGAATCCTGATACAGCTTTGAACTCTCATTCATTAGTGTATAAACCATCATCACCTTTCACTACTTTATGAAAGTGTGGACGAAAATCTGATTTAGTTAGACCACCTACTCTAATGTAAGTGAAGTTTTTTGAACCTTCGTTCGATGCAGTTAGTGCCATAATACGATGAATAATAATAAAGAACATTAGCTTGAGGATCTGACAGCCTATATTTTATATAACTTCTAATAGCGATAGTGGTACAGCTCTAATCTTTTCTCAGAACAATACCGTAGCTTTACTCATATAGATATCTTGTATAATTCATTCTCAAAATATCTTATGTAGAACTTTATCTCATATTTTCATTATAACTAATTATAATATAAAATGCAATAGATTTATTACTTTGTTGTATTGATTATAGTCTCCAATCTATTTCATTTATTTTTTGTTTTTACTATTACATCAACTCTTTTATCTCTTTGTATCTCTACAATACCATCTCGTATCTCTATAGTTACTACTTCGTCTCATACACTTATACATTCTATTTTATAATATCTATCACATTCTTTCTTTCGTTTCTTTGTTATGCTGTCTGTGAATGTTTTCATCTGTAGGTGTAAAATAATAAAATTAACTATTTATATATTCTTCTTCTGTAAACCAATCTAAGTCCATATATTTATGTTGATTATAGAATCTCTTATGTAGATTTATTATTTCAGCATCCTTTCGTTCCTGAAATTCTTTTTCTATATCAAGCATAGTGTATGGAAATTCAAAATATAGATTTCAATATTCATTACAATACCGATCATCATTAACAAATAGATTCTCATCTAATTTAGTAGCATAAGCAATAGCTTCTTCTTTAGTTTGTAATAGTTCACATCATCAGAAGTATTGTATACACATCATCTTTTCTCATTTACTACCTTTATGATAGTAAGATAGATTATCAGAAGCCTGTGAGAAACATACTCTATATCAGTCATTGAACTTAGCGATTCAGGTAAATGTATCTGCACTCATCAGATAGTATTAAGAAGTAAATGATACTTTATTATTCTTTTCTTTGTATTGATTTAGTCAGTCAATCAATTCAGTCAACTCCCATTCTCAATTTACAGTAAATTTAATATATTCCTCTCATTTTCAATTTATTGTGAAAGGTTGTGATTGTGCTCTTAATGTGATATGTGTTTGTCTAGAATTTCATTCTCATGCTGCAGATACATTAACCTCACAGAAATTAAAATGTTTAGATTTGAACGACATAGTATTATAATTAAAATATAAAATATATATTAGTCTACATTTTCTGCTATTGTATATTCTCAATTAACAAATCTAACATTGAGTCTCTTAAATGATGAGAACTTGTCTTTAGTCAATGTTATCTTTGTATATCTATCTCATCGAGCATCTTCTTCTGGTTCCATATTTATAAATACATTACTAAGATCCATAATCTTTTGACTACCTTCAAATGAACCTGCTTTATTGGTATGATGTAATAGCAATACAACCACACCTATACTTTGACATAATTCTTGTAATGTCTCCATACATTTATTTTGATTTGTATGTGCCTTTGAACTATCTAAGTTTCACTTAATTCTAGAGAATGTATCAACAACAAAGAACCCATATCATTCGTCATTCTTTTGGATTATCATCTTAACTAATTCCTCAAGCTCTATTCATTTAGGATCAGAGAAGCTATCAAATTTCACTAATTGTTTTTCTACATATTCATTCATTACTTTTTCTTCTTCATATGTTAATGGTTCAAGGTCTGTAAGATTTCTTTTAGACTTTCAGTTTACCCATAACCATCTACTCTTTCGCACTGTCTCTATTTGAAACTCAAGATTGATATAAAAACATTTCTTTCATTCTTTAGCATTAACATTTATCATCTCCATTGCATATGTTGTTTTTCACGCATTACTTAGAGCAACTACAGTAACTAATTCACCACTCATTACACAATCAAATGGAGCAAATATATCTGATGGATATTCATATCATAATGGTTGAAACTTTTTCTTTGGTATTACGAGATCATCTTTTTGATTTATTGTTATACCCCATTTCTCAAAATACTCTAAAGTTTTTTTAGCATCTTGATTAGCGTATTCATAGAACACTAATTCATAAGAAGTAAAGTAAGACTTATTTGTTATAATCATAGAGCTTCATGTATTGACAATAACATTTGTTGGTCTATACCAATAAGCTCACATATTCTTAGATCATTCTTTCAATGCTACATTATCTTTTCCTTTATCAGAGATAGTAACTGGTCGTATATCACAAGCTACATCACAAGCAGGTATAGAATTTATATCTTTCCATATATCATCTGGTTTCTTATAATCAGTCTTAACGATATTATGTATTACCTTAGCATCTTCTTTTTCTTTAGCTAATTCTTCTTGATACTGCTTTGCATAATATTCTATTGATTCAAATAATGATGATGTCTTTTCATTGATATCAATAATATAACATTCGAAATCTCATAAATCATATGCAATATATTTCTCTCTTGTTTCATTATTTACTAATTCTTTTTTTCTTGGATTTATAGTTCAAGGCAATCTCATTATTCTTGATATGTTATGACAAGCAGGATCACATTTATACCCAGTAGACTTTATAGCACTATTGATTTTCTCATATATGATCTGTACTCATTGCGAATATACATTCTTATCAAAGGATCTTTCAGTTCCAGTATAATACAAATGCAATCAGTTACCACTGTGTACGAAAGCACTATAGTCATCTAATCAGCTATCTTGTATAAGCTCAAGTATCTTTGCCATATGTTCCATTATCTCTGTATCATTTAATACAAATCAAGTAGACTTATAACAATCAAGACGAATATCTATATCAACTACAAAATAATTCTTCATAACGATGTCGTCGTCATTACATCTCTTTGACATTTTCTCTTTTAATCAAGCAACAAAGTATACATTACTTTTTCACAATACCTCATTTCGTTTTAATATATTATTCAAATTATTAAACTCTATTTGAGTTGTTCATTTTAATAAATTAAGTAGTTGAATAGTTTGTTCCATTTGATTACTTAAGATTAAAAGTTATTTTCTGTCAGTGTTTTTCTTTCCATTCTGATGAGAACTCTTGCACTAACTCTCTTGGAATCATATTCAAATAATCTCTCATCTGTATCTTCTTTTCTGTAGGAAGAAACATTTGCTTAAACACAATTTCTCTAATCCTTGATCTATATACAACATCACTGCTTACTGTCACATCCCTTATCCATCTCTCAAATGCCTTTCAATACTTTATATCTGCTAGACCATAAGCATATTCAATATTCAATAAACTAATTTCTTTTAGAATCTCATCTGCACTATATGTATTTCACATATAATTTGCAAGAGAAATTTTCTTATTTGATGTTCTTGGGTGTGGAAAATCTTTCCATACAGATTCAAATGCAATTTTCTTTTCTTTATCTTCTATGATAGTAAGTGCATCTATATCTTCTACAATTTCTTTTTTATATTTTTCTTTTGTAGTAGTGTCTGTAGTAGTATATGTAGTAGTCTCTGGTATTGCTCCCGATATTGTAGGCGTTGATACCGATTTAATCGGTATGGTATCCTCGTTAATAGGTATCGAATAATCATAGTTCGGTATCGAATAATTTAACTTATTTAATTCTGAATATAAGTATAATACATTAACTCTATATTGATTAGTTCTATCTCGTTTATACTTTGGATTTCTCCTTTTTTGAAGAAATCATAATTCAACTAATCTATTTAATGATTTTCATATTGCATCCTCTTTTGCTATTTTTACTTCATTCGCTAAATCAGAGTTAGATTTATACATCCATCATTTTTGTAGATCTACTTCTTCTAATCAATGATTGATGTTTTTTATATTTATTTCTTTTTGATATAGATCAAAGTCATATACTCTTGACTGCCAATATACCATTTGTCAAAGAACCATTGCATCTTTTGCATTTCAAAGTAGATCAAAATATTCTTGATATAAAACACATCTTGTTAATTTTTTTTCTTTCATAATAATATTTTAATTAAAATAAAACATATATTTATTTTCTAATATCTCTTTTATATCATCATAAAAGACATATAATTCTTTTCATACATATTGAAATCTACAATTATTTTTAACCATAACCTTTAAAGATCACGTTATGTCATATCTATCATTTTTCTTTAGATTTTCTCTTATTGTTTCTAAATTTACATATCATTCTCATGTTATCTGATGTCTAATTCATTTTTCTTTATTATATTTTGGTTGATATTTATATATTAACAATGTTTCATTATGTAATCTATCCGCAATACATTCTGGTCAATTCCAAATCTTAGCAGTATCAAAATCTTTATCCCTATGTTCTCATATTCTTTTTGCTCATACTCAGCTTTGTCATATATAAACTAATTCATCTCATTTATACAATCAATATATAATAGCTCATAAATTTGGATTTTTTATTTCTATATATTCATTTCATAATTCAGCAATCATTGTAATATATTTTAATTAAATAAAAATCCAGTATCACCGCATGAGAAAAGCGACACTGGATAGTATGTTGTATATGCACTTACCAACGAAACTGCACACCAACACAATGTACAGTTTCTCATGCTGATATGTGTTTGATTATATATAATGATTTATATATGTAATTGCAATAGATTTCGTAAGAAATCCATAAGAGATTTTATATTCTTTTGCGTTTACCTTATTATATATACTGTTTTTTTATTAAGATGGTTTATAATAATTTTTCTTAGCTGTTACATTCTTTAGTGTTTGTTTAATTCAATCTTTCTGACATAAATTAGCAAATTGTTTATATAGGATATCAGGATTATAAAGTTCATACAAATACTTTACATATCATTTGTGCATAGGTATATTACCAACATCATATCACATTATAAACTTTGCGTACGACATATCATTTCTAAATTGTGCATAAGTATACATATCTTTCATATCTATAGGATAGTTCTAAATTCAACTGGTCTATTGTTATCTTGTGCATGTTGTATTCATATCTCCATTCACTTACTTATTCATAGGTCATTATATACTACAGTCTTGTCTGCACTATTACCCCATTCTAATCAAGCCTTGATTCATAAATCTCTTTCTTCTTGTAACATATCATTCAATACTTGTGTATATAACAGATGACTAGCATATGGAGCTTCTCATCTACTTAAACAATCGATCATAGCTTTTTTAGCGTAGTGGACATTAGTTTCTATGTCTCAGGCATATGGACTTTCAATTAAAACTTTAAGCATAATATAGTAATAAATTAAAGCTTAGGTAATAATATATACTAAGAATATTCTATGTGTCTTAAATTATTTTAGATACAGTGAGAACTGTTGTTTCTTATTATATATTATCATTGTGAATATACTTTATATTCAGAATCTATAAATTCATCTCGACCATCATTACATTCATCAATAATGGATGATGAGCATCAATGATCCATAAGTTCCATTTCAAAAGCATATCTAATATCTTTGTAGTTTTCTTCTAATCGATTTTCTTTTGTAAGCATAATAATATAAATTAAAATATAAAATTAAACACTATCTATTGGAATATCATTTTCTAGAATAACATCTGTAATACACTTCTTAAGTGCTAATAACTTTTCCTTATTATTATTTCTATCGGAAATATCTTTTTTTCATCATCAATAAACTTGTATGTTAATGTTTTGTATCATATCTACAATGTTTCATAATGTTTTTTTATTAGCAATTTTTTTTGATAATGATGCTATTGTATTTAATATAACTGGCTTTAGTATACTTTCTGTTTCTTTGTATCTTTTTAAGCATCAATCATATGTGTCAACGGCAGATTGTGTAACTTGATAGTCATAACTATTCATTCATCTTAATAATGTTTTTCATCCGATTTTTCGATTCATTGGTTTATATTGATCAAATTCATACTGACTTTTTCAATATGTAATATCATATTGATCGCATATTGATTTGAACATATATTCTGCACAACCAAGTCATTTAAATTCATATAGTGCATTTGAGTCTCAGGTCTTAGGTAATGGAATTATAAAACTATATTCAGATTTACAATAATCTAATGTAATAACTTCATACTCTAATTCTACTGTCTCAAGAACTTCTGTAATTTCAAAAGAACCTTTTACATTATCTCGCTCGTTTCTTGAGTGAATTGTTATTGGTATTTCACATTCTGAGTAGTCATCATATTGAAAATATTTATTTTTCTCTTCTTTGTACTTATCGTTATATTCTTGTTTATCTACTTCTATATTATTGATATGATATTTATATCATTGATTCTGTTTTGTTATCTTTATGTCTACATTTTCTGGTCATGTAATAGGTAATATAACTGGATTTCAGTCAAAGTAAATATTATATAAATATGGTTTATTTATAATATCATACCAAATAGCATTTCATATGTTTTTCTTTAGAATATTTATCATAATAATATAAATTAAAATATAAAATTAAGCATCATCTCTTTCTGATAGTATCTTATAATCATAGTCACCCGTCTGTTCTACTGTATAGATCTTTCAATACTTACACAGTTCATCTTGTGATAGTGGTAATAATGCTCTTCTGCTATATTTGTTTCAGTCTTTATCTTCCCAATGTGATACCCCATCGTATCGTCATCGTAGTTCTATTCACATAAGTTCATGGTCATCATGTTGTTGTTGAATTGTTTTCATAATAATATAATAAGTTATAAAGTGTCTCTGTATTCTATCTGACTATTAATTCGGGTTTAATAATCTATCAAGTACATCTTGTGAGGTATGTCAGTCTCGTTCATCTGCTTTGTTTACTTCTTGACACAATACATTGTCCCAATACTTCTCTGGTAAGTGATATGATATTTGTTTTCAATTAATATATCACTGAATAATAAACCATCACTCATATTCAGATAAATCAAAATGTAATTTAGACTTCTTGAAAATTCTTATTGGAGACCATCTACTGGCATTTATCAATGCAATATATAAAACACATCTATGTTCATACAACTCTCAGAACGTATGGTATCAGTCAGATACTTCGTTTTTAAATTCTTCTGGAAGACTTTTTATATCTTCGTTTATTTCTTTTAAATCTTTCATAATAACAAATTATAAATTAAAGCGTCTCAAATTCTCTAGGCATTTTTCAATCTACTTCTGGCACATATACTATAAACTTTCAATCAACTACTCATACAGGAT
>JFJP01027105.1_pt1 | contig 20559 bp, 18 predicted proteins | sample 431651 | NCBI WGS metagenome assembly JFJP01 (sample SAMN02602958, study PRJNA72255) | Microbial mat metagenome, whole genome shotgun sequencing project. | biome: fresh water; feature: sink hole; material: water; isolation source: purple microbial (photo- and chemosynthetic) mats found in...
ATAAAATGAATGTTTAATTATTTTATAATAAAAATAGAGGATTTAATTAAAAAAAAAAATCCTGATGATAAAAAAGAAATTATTGGGAAAAAAAAATCTAGAAGTATGTCTCAAAGTCCGAAAAAAGAAAAGTTAAAAAGCAGCAAAGTTTTAGCATGCAATTTTGGAGGAGTTTCACTTTTTTTAAATGATTTGAATTCAAGGAAAGTGCAAATCCTTACAAAACTCACTAAAAAAGAAGGACTTTAAATTTCATTTCTTTTTTTTGTCAATAATGAAATTCAACTTGAAAAAAATTTTGATTTTTTTTATAAAAAAGAACGAAACACTAACCAATAACAAATAATAATTTAAATTTATATAAACAGCAGGAATCTTTAAAAAAATTGGGATATTTCACAAAATTAAAATTAAGAACTGAATCTCTTAATAGAGAGCTATGAATAATTTATGTGTATTTAACTAATATAAGTAAAAATCTAATCCATAATAAAACAAATTCCAATGGCATTTATGAATCGTTTTTTCTGAGTTTAAAACCACTTGAAGAATAATTTAAATTGTTGATATCGTTGTTATTAGAATGATTTCCTTTTTCTTTTTTCTTAGTCAATAAAATTGAAGCAAAAGGTGATGAAATCTATTAATATATTTCTAAATTAAGAAAAAAATAATGATGAATTTACATCTTCAAAAGATGTTGATGAATTATTGCTAGTTTCATCATCAGAAGTTGCACTTAAATTTAATGAAATCAATAAATGGAGGAATCGATTTTTCATTTTTATATCATCTGAGGGATCAAAATCAATAAAAAGCTCGTTTATGTATTCATTGCAAGACTCAACCAAATCTAAATAATAATGATGAAATTGATCTTATTTAAAAAATGATCAGAAACTTTTCAAAAGGCTGAATTGCAGAAGAGTTATTGTATTTTCTTTCTTCATCTCGGAAATTATGTAAAGGCCTATGGCTTTTTGAAGATTCTTTGACTCCATTTGAAATTTTAACAAGTTTGAATTTGTGATAAAATATTTTTTTTATAAAATATAATGACTTAAATTTGTTTGTAATCAGAAATGATCAAAATAATATTAAATATGAAAAAAATAAATATTTTTCTTAATTTTTTGAATTTTTCAAGACATTTAATATTAAAACTCAATAATTTCAAAATCCCAAACTGTTGAAGGCTTTAATAGTAATTATTAATAATTTCGAAATTTTTGAATTTGAAAATTTTTTATTTGTTTTTATGAAAAAAATTAAAAAATTTTTCAAGAATCTTTAGAACTTATTTTAAAAATTTGAAAAACAAAACAAATTAAAACATTAAAAAATTACAAAGCAAGCAATCATGCAAGCAAATTATTCAGTCGAAAAAAAAAAAGTGAGAAATAAATACAAGGAAATTTTTGACAATTTCCGCGAAGACATTTTTAAATCGATCAATGATAAAATATTCGCAATTTCTAACATTGCACATGAGAGAGAAGCCTACTCAGATATGTTGCTTTCTCAAGTCCTTGTGGAAGATTTAAATGAGAACATTTCGAAAATCAATGAAATTTTGCCAACTGAACGAATCCGCAATTGCATTTTCAACGAATTTCTTCCTCTACTGGTCAAAAACCTGATTATGAATAGATCATATAGTTGGCCAGATTGTCAGAAATGCTCAGATATAACTTTATGGGAATGCCAGAAATTGTTCTTGAATTTGTTCCATTTGGATAATCACCATTTGGCTGAGATGTTAAAGTTAGCATGGGACGCTGATCGAAACTATTATAAGATGAATAATATAGATGAAGATAATATTAAACCTGTAATTTATTGCAACAATTCAATATTTAATATAGATTTTAGTTTGGATCAGAAATCAGACCAAATGAAAAAAGATTGTCGTGGATTAAATCATTGCAAATAGGAGATGAAATCGATGCCATTAAGACTGAGCCGAGTCAAGGGAAACAAATCTGGTCTAGGGGAGAAGTTTTGCTGATCAAAGACAAAGTATTTGTCAGATTTCTTGAAGAATCTGATGAATTCAATTGGTATATTAATTTTCGATTTTAATGCAATTTTTCGAGAATTGATGTTTTTAATATTATTTTATTAACAATAAAAATTTATATTTTTACATGTTTAGCGCTTTTTTTCCACACTATGAAATTGCTCCTTTGGGTTCACATTCACTGGATTGGGAATGGAGAAAATCTTTAGATGTTGGAACTGAAATCGATGTTTGTGACACATCAAATGTCTGGTATAATAGCACCATTTTAAGCAAGAGAACGAGAAAACAAAATGACAGAAAAATAACAGAAATTTATATTGGATATAGGTTTTGTTTTAAATTTTATAAATTTTTTATTTCTAATATTTTTAATTTTTTAGAGTTTTTAGGGAAGATGCTGATAAAATTGAGACAGAATCAGGAAAACATTACTTTGGTTGGTCATGCAAATATGATGAATGGGTCAATGTTCACAGTCCAAGAATTCAAATCTTGGGAAGGATAGCAAAAAAAACTAGCGTTTTAAATATTGCGACTAATGAAATGTTTGATGATAGCAATGATATTATCTTTGAAGAGGAGAATGTTGAAGAACCCATATTTTCTAATCAGTTCAAATTTGCAATTAATCGACCAAAAATATGCAAGTGTTCTTCATTAATAGTGGGGGTTAATACCTTGGGATCCATGGGGCTTTTTGATAAGATTTTAGAACGAATAAACGATAGGAAAAATTGGTGTCCAATTGACTTTTTATCGAATATTTTGCTGGCCTTGGGCAATTTATATGGACTTTTCTATCGAAATTTCGCTTTGGAATACCTTCAAAAAATATTGGATTTTTCTATGTTGAATGTTTTGGAATCACCTGAAAGTAATTTCAGGAATTTTACCAAGGATAAAATTGAGGGCGTGATCAATGGATTGGAAAGAATCATAAAAAGATTGTATCCAATGAAGGAAAGATATGAGGTTGTTGCATTTTCGTTTAGATGTATATTTTGAATAAAATTATTTATTTTAATAGATCATAGAAAATTTCACATTAAAAATTGCTTTGCTTTGCTTTAAATGCTCGATTTTAGAAAGAAAAATTCAGGGTCTTAAGATGATCCAAGATATCATAAAAAATATCAAATATCAAGATTTCAAATCCATAACTTTTAAAGATTTGGGCAACTGGTTAGAAAATAATAATGTTTTTGATGATCTTTATGGCTCTGGCTCACATTCTCAATTGATTCAACGTTCTTCTGAGTTTCTTCGTTTTTTGATCATTGAGGAGCTATTGACTTTAGATCATTTGGTTATTATATGGAAGGGAATTGATAAAGGCGATATTCAAACTAAACTATCCATTTATAAGATGATATCAGATCTATCAATGAATTTCAACTCAGCAAGTATAGAATTTCTAGTGGATCGCATTTCTGAAATCGAAATCACAAAACTAATGAAAGAAGATGTTGATCTTTTATATGAATTAGCAAGATTCTTCAATAAAGGAGGAGATTTTGCAGTCAAATCCTTGAACTTTTTGTGGAAAATTTTAGGAGAATCCAAAACAAAAGTCTCAAGAGAATTATTTGAATTTGCCTTAGAAAAAACAGGTGAATTAGTCAGCAGTTATTATTTAAAAGATCAGAGACTCACAATTATAGAGAAATGCATTAAGAATATTGAGGATAATTATGGTGTATTTCCTAGTCTCAAGATCTTTAATAAGGCATTGAGTGCATATCCTGAGAAAGTTTTGGCTCATTTTAGCTCCATTCAAATCAGTAGAGGGGTCATTTGTGAAGATTTAATTACTAGATGCAATCTTATTGAAGTTATTTATACGAATCTGATTTCCTTCAAAGTGTATCTCAAAGAAAAGGTTCATAACATCAGAATAAATGAATTAACTGAAGCTAATTTAAACAAATTCATCAAGGATCATACCACTTATCTTGAAAATATAACAGAAAGGGTCTTAACATTGCAAAATATTATCAAGAGCTTACCTGATGAAAACCCTTTAAAGCATAGTTTTACCCTTTTATCTAAATTGTGGGACGAAATTATTGAAAATTATTTGATCCCTCAAGAAGAAAATGTTTTATTTCGATGGATTAAAGAATTTTGCGATTTTGAAAAAGAAACTTCAGTAAAAGGGTTTTCCGAAATGCTCAAATTCCTCAATGAGAAAATGCTTGCGAATTCAAAATTAGTCGAAACATTGTCAATGGATGGCCTAAATTCTTTCAAAAGTATGTTTTTATCCGTGAACAGGAATCAGAAAACCATTGAAATTATTTCCAAAGTTCCAGAAAAAGAAGAATACAACATAAACTTATCATCTTTGGGAAACAAAGAAAGTTCAGGAAGTGCTACTAATGAAGATAAAATCACGCCACATATTTTAATATTAATGGAGCCTGAACAATTGGAAGGCATCAATTTTCTATGGGATTGTTGTTTAGAAAATTGCAACGAAGAAGTCAGCAATAAAGCTGTTGAGTTTCTTATCGAATTATATTTGAATAATATAAAAACTGATGAGGATTTTATATTAAGAATAAGAGAAGCCTTTATAAAAAAATGCTTCGCAGTCATAGAGCAATGCATGTTCTTAAAAAAGAGCAACGAAAATGTTAACTATAATAGAAAGTTTGTTAGAACCATAACTGCAATCAATAGTTTCTTGGACGAGAGTGAAAAAGCGGGTATTGGCAATTTGAAATCTCACAACGCCAATGTGAAAGGTGAAATGATAACAATCTCTCTTTATAATGATAATATTATGCTGGGGAGCAATGTTCCTAAAAATTTAGATTTAAAAGTTAATAGCAATGATACTTTATTTACGATGAGATTGGAAATCGCCAAAAATTTGCAGACTTCTTGGGATACAGTAATAATTTTTTTTTATTTTTAACAAAATTTTTAATTTTTTTTGATTCTTTCTTTGAAAATTCAAATAGATAAAATTGACAAGAGGGAATATTGGAAGAGAATTGAAAGAAAAAGAAAATGGATGGACATTGGGAGAATTGAGGGTGAAAAACGGTGAAAAATTTCAGGTTAGAAATATCTCTAAATCATAAATTATTCTTGATTTTATCCCATTTTATTGTAAAAATAATTATGATTTGCTTATACAGGGAAGGCGAAAACAAACACCCCAGGTTCCTGAAGCCAATTTGATATTATCAGATGGAACCGCGAATCCAAGATTTTTGAAAATCGTTACAGAATGGTTTGAAACTTTCTCAACTAATGGAAAAATGAGTCCTGATCAATGTGCTAATTTCACGAATTCTTGCATGAAAAGTAATTTTAATTTAATTTTTTAGAAATAATTCACAAAATAATTAATTAAGAAAATAAATAAACAAATGAATAAATAAAAAAATTGAATAAATCAACTTAAATCAAATAATTGAATAGGTTCAAATGAAGTGACCATTAATGCAACTGATAAAAAAATAAAAGATTTATTTGATAAATGGGACGATGATATGGATGGTTACCTGACTTTGGATAACTTTGTGGCTTTTTACATTAACGGAGCCAATCATCGCCCAAAGCATGTGTGGCATAATCTCGCATCATACCATTATAGAAATGATCTCCGCAAAGAAAATGAGGTTGAACAATGCGATGTGAATATCAAAATATTGCCCAGGTACCTGATCAGTCAAAGCAATGAATATTATCATATTTTGTTCAATTTAATCGAAGAAAAAGGACGAATTGCAGAAGATGTTTGGAAATTATTGAATAGATTGCCCACAAGTCCTGAGATTTTGAACAAAGTCATGAGTTTAGAAGGAGTGAAATCTGTTGAAAGTCCGAATTGGAAAGTTCTTTTGGATATGAATAATAATTACCTATTGTTATATTGTTTGAATGTGTTTGAATATCTAATGGAAGATGAATGTGCCAAAGAACATCAGTTGGAAAGCGATCATTTCAGGACAAATTTCATACAATATGGAGGATTTGAACACCTTTTCAAGATTTTCAAAGCCTATAATGAAAAAGATCGGAGTCTTTTAACTTTTTTGGATAAAAATATTCTGAATTTCATTTTGAAAATCATAAAGACCTATCTAATCGCTGCGCTTTGCAATAAAATCCCAAATCTTTATAAAATGACTCAATTAATAAAGATAACATATCTAAGCATTGAACAGATGAGTGAATTATTGCTATGTAGCGATTCTTCCAAAAAAGAATTCGAGGATAAAAGAGTCGAAGGTGCCAAAAAAAAATTGGAAGAAAGTTTGGATCATAAACAACTGACAGATAAATTAGCAGGGGATATAGGTGAAAAAATTTTGCAAACAATTGATTTGGTCAATTTAAAGGACGGTTTAGTGCAATTGGGTCTTGATATACTGTTGAAAAACAGCGAGGATATAGAAAGTGAAGAAAGAGTTATATTGGAAACAGTCTTAATTCTTTTAGTGGGAATTTATTTATATTCTGAAGAAAGTCTTTTATCATTGAGTGTTCCAGGAAAACATGATTCGTTTTTCCTTCAAGGTTTATTTTGTTATAAAAGTCAAATAGTTAGAAAAAATTTCAACCATGCTCTATTTTTGCTCATAAAAGAAAAAGGAGAAATTTTAGGTGGTTATTACATAAAGCTTCTATTAGAAAATCTACCTGATGGCAAGATTATTGAGAGAAGAGATTGTCTTCAATTTTATGAGGTTTTATGCAAATTATTAGAAGTTTGTTGCCAAACCTTTAAATTTGATTATGATTTTTTGGCTTCTCAGATGATAGAGAATATCACTTTCCATCAATCACAAGAGACGAGAAGCAAACCTTTTCCAGATAATATTCTTTTGGGTTATCTAAATTTGTTGGAAAAAGTTTTAGATTTGAACCCTGAATTAAGAAAAAAGTACACTAAATTTGCTTTCGAACTTTTTCAAGAAGGACTTTTTGATTTGAAACCAAATAATCAGCTTTATAAAGATGAATTCATTTCTGAAGTAATCAATAAATCTTTAGAAAAAGATCTTTTCAATAATTATGTGAAATGCAAAAGCTTTCAAACAAGAAGAATAGCTTATAGAATAGTATCACAATATGTGAAGAACGATAAAGAACTATTTGAAGATTTATTAGATAAATGCATAATTCCTTTAATAAAAATAGCTCCGAGAACTGATAAAACCTGGAATTTCAGCCCTATATTCAACAATCGTTCAACAACAGGCTTTGTGGGTATTAAAAATCTTGGTTGTATTTGTTATATGACTGCAATGATTCAACAGTTTTTCATGAATGGGCCATTTCGTTATGCTTTATTAAGAGCCTGTGATCTTAATTCTCCTGAAAAACTGCCATATGACAAAAGTTCTAAATTATTTGTTGATGACAATGTTCTTCATCAATTACAGAAGCTTTTTGTTTTTTTAGAAGTGACAGATCGACAAGATTACAACCCTTTCGAATTCTGTTACAGCTTTAAAAATTACGCAGGTGAGCCTGTCAATGTTTTGATTCAACAAGACGCTCAGGAATTTATCAATATGATATTCGAGAAATTGGAAAATGGATTAAAAAATACACCGTTTTCCCAAGTTTTGGAGAATGTATATGGTGGAAAATATTGTAATCAAATGATTTGTTCAGAATGTAAGAATGTAACAAATAGGTATGAGACATTCTTTAACTTGAGTGTGCAAGTAAAAAACATGAAGAACATCTTCGAGAGTTTGAATAAATATATAGCTGGAGAAACTATTTCTGATTATATGTGTGACAATTGCAGTAAGAAGGTGGAAATAACGAAGAGATGTGTTTTGACCAGTTTGCCAAATGTGTTGATCATTCATTTGCAGAGACTTGTGTTTAATTTGGATACTTTAATGAATGAGAAAATCAACAGTAGATTAGAATTCCCTGATGAATTGAATATGCTATCCTTTATGAAAGAAGAAATTGAGAAAAGGGAAAAAGATAAGGAAAAAGAAAAAGAAAAAGAAGGTGTCACAGAGTTGCATAGAGGTGCCAATTTATTCAATGAAGACCATTCAAGTCAAATTCTTAATAGAAAGGGTTCTCATATGACTGAAGAAAAACTTGAAAGACAATCTTCAAATACGATCAAAAATTTACATGATAAAGACTATTATGAATATAAATTGAAAGGAGTTGTTAATCATACTGGTTCTGCAGAAGCTGGTCATTATTACAGTTTTATTAACCTTAAAGAGAGTAAATGGTTGGAATTCAATGATAGTGTCGTGAAAGAATTTGATGTAAAGCTATTGGAACAAGAATGCTTTGGAGGAAGTACTCTCACTGATGCAAATGATGATTTTTATAGTTGGGAAGGAAAAGAAAATGCAAAAAGTGCATATATCTTAGTCTACGAAAGACAGATGAAAGAGCCATTTGTCTTGAAGATAAACGAAGATGAAGATCCAAAAATCTTAGAGACTATAGAAGATTTGAAGAAAAAGCCAATCGAAGGTACAAATAATTTTTCTGTTGATTATTATGATATGAAGAGGCACGTTCCAGAAAATTATTATGAGGTATTTAATAAATTTGATTTTTAAATTTTTTAAAAAAATAATTTTAGTTGGCTTGGAATGATAATCAAGAGTTTATGCTCGAAAGACATATATACTGTGAAGATTTCTTCAAATTCATCGTTGAATTTTTCAAAAATTTCCCCTCTTTTCCTTTCAAATCGAAAGATGTCTCGCTTCCTATTTATTATCAAAACCATGACTCTTTTCTGAGTTTCAAGCCTTTGATAAAGAAAAGTGCAGAACTTCTTCTGCAATATATCAGTGAAATTCTTTATAGAGCCAATGACAAAAATACATTGAATGAAACAACTAGAATCCTTAGAGGTTTGCTTTTGTTGATACCAGATGAAATTTTGGAGATTGCGGAATCATATATTTTCATAAAACAAAAAGAATTGTTTGAGTTGCTGCTAGCATGTTCGGAGCAGGGCGTCAGAACTTCTGCAGGACAAATTCTATTGACTATAATCACAATTCTTATAGAACATTTTCATTTGTTTGAAGAAGCTAAATTAAACGAACGAACAAAGGAAATTCATGAAAAAGTCACAAGATTTCTGACAAATTTAATGAATTTAATACCACAAGAAGTCGTAAAAAATTGGACTAAATTTCAACAATATTTCGATGTAGATTAATTTTGCATTTAAATTTAAATTTATTGGTTTAAAATCAAGTTTTGGAGAGATTTTGCTTTAATAGGAAAAAATTATGTCGATTTTCTGAATTCTAGAGAGTTTATCGCTTTGCTTGTCGACTTTTTCTTGGAGAAAAAATCACCATTATTGGCTCCTGGACAAGCAGATAAACGCATGAAAATGGGTAACCAATATCAAAAGCCTGCATTCGAAGTGGTCTTGCATTGTTTAGAGTTAGCAGTTTCTGAAAATTTCAAAGTGATAATAATTTAATTTTTTATTGTGATTTTTTGTTATTTAAATTTTTTTTCATATTTATTTTGATATTTAAGGCTGAAAATTTGACGGAAAAAGAGAAATTATGTTTGAATTGCAAAGATCTTTATGAAAAGGGAGTTGAAGAAAAATACAATTACCTTTCAGTGGGCTGTACAGCTGCAAAAACCGCCTATGAAAACACAAAACTTTCAAAAGATTTGGCTTTTATAATCTTAAAAGGGGTTAATAGAGTTTCTTATGATGATGTAGATCCTTATTTTCATCTGTTGGTTTCAATTTTATCCGTTGATGATTCTTTGCAACAGCAAAGATTCGAACAAGTGTTGGGATTTCCTCAATTGATTTATAATAGATATGATAATTATGGATTATTTGAAGGTTTAGAGGAACAATATATTTCTTATGAGAGTACTTTGCCTTGGCCTGATGAAAACATTAGTATTTTGAACTATGTGTATCAGAATAAAAAAAAATATGAAGTTTTATGTACAGTTTGTTTGGGGAAACTTCTTCAATTCATGGATAAAAATGATAATGTTCTAAATTATGTTGCAGGATTGCCTGGTCCAAGTTATATTTATAACAGTTATTTAGATTGGATTAAGCCATTTGTGACGGATTTCATTGATGAAGCAAAGAGATTAAATTATCCCAAATATTCTCAAGAAAAAATTGAAAAAGGAAATGAATTAATGAAATTTTATGATTCTGTTGAGAAAAAACTTGCATTGAGACATAAAAACTTTCAATCCAGCAAAGGACAAATTATTTCATTTACTTCTGATTATCAGCCTTTGATTATAGGGAAAACTGTCAAAGAAACCAAATTTTCTGAAGAAATACTTTATAAGAAAAGAGATGATATTATAACATTGAGTGTTATTGAATATAGAGTTTATGCAATAGATTCAAATCCCAATACTATTACCAATCTAAGCATCCCTGTGCAGGCAATTGAACTAAATGAGTTCCAAAGCAAAGAAATTCATCCAGATTCCACATTCTTTATGATGGTTAATAGTTATTTCTGGGATGAGTCGAAACGAAGGAAATTGATAGTAAAAAAAGAACAAAATGAAGAAGAAAATCCTGTTGATGATGATGAAGAAGAGGTCAAATACAGAGAAAAGGTTTATCCGGAATTGAATATTGATGAGACCTATATGAGAAACAAACTGAACCCCTCTCAAAACAAGAAGAAATCTAAGCTTACAATTGAGGTTCCTCATGAAAAAGCTACGGAAAATGCAAAAGAAGAATATAGAGAAAGTATTAACTATGAGAATATTGAATCTAGCCGAAAAAAAGAAAAAGGAAAGAACTATCCTTTGATAAATCTTCCTTTAAAGGAAATCAATTACATTAGAAGGTATGTCCTGCGAAATGAAACTTTAGAAAACATTAAAGTAGACATTACCTTTAGTGAAAACCCCAAAAATTTGAATGTTTTTTTCCCTCAAGTTATTTCCAAAAAGATTCACATGAAATCTTCTCAAACAATCATTACTTTGTTGAAAAAAAAAAGTGAAAAAGAATGGCCTGACATTTTTAATATAGAAACCTCTTTAGAATTTACAGATTTAGTGGCGATTGAAAACAATAATAACAGCTCCATGAATGTGAATAATAGAATCGTACCTTTTACTTATCCCTCTGATGATTATGCTAATGTAGATGATTACTCGAAAACACAGAAGAAATGTTCAATTTGTGAAGTGACAAACGACGCAGAAAGCGTCAAATGCTCCTTTTGTGAGACTCCTTTTTGAAAAAAATTTGTCAAATTTTAAATATTAACAGCAATTCAGATTAATGAGAAAAAATTTAAAAAAAATTCATTTTTATTTTAATTAATTTTTTTGTTTAAATTTAAGCAAAAACAAATAATAATTTTATTTAAAGAAATTAATCAAGACAAAAGATATTTATTTCAAATGGATGGCAATTTAGGTCAGAGTAAACAAGTCTTTAGTTCTTTGAAGTCACCTTATAAAGAATTCTACGAGTTTCATGGAGTTCAATTAATCGGAATAAATTTCCCTCCCTCTCCTGAAAAGGTTTGTGAATTATACGATATATTAACCAAACAAATATATGACAGCGGTGAGTATTTCCAATTGCTTGAAAATGAAAACTCTGAATCATTTGAGTAAATAAATAACAAGACTTATTTTAAAAAAAAAACCCTTTACTTTTAGAGTTTCAATGCAAAAACCTTTAAAAAAATTTGAAAAAATATTCTTAATTGATCATGCATTGAGTTTTCGGTATCCAGATCTAAGAAAAACTCTGAATGAAAATCCCAAATTGATTCCTCGTTTATCATATATGCTTAAATTTTTGGGGGTTAAAAAACCATTGATAAAAGAGCCACCGAAACAGAATAAACACACATTAGCCATTGAATATGAATATATGGATATAGAAGATCCATTGAAATGGGAAGTTTTGCTTGATTGCGTGACTTTGAGCTTTTATGGTAACAATATCAAAGATTTAAGTTTAATAGAGAAATTATGTGAGAAATATAGCAAGATTAGAGCTTTATGGCTTAATGAGAATCCGGTGAGCAAAGAAGATCCGTTGAAATTGCTGGAATTAATCGAGAAAAAATTCCCGAATATTGAGATTTTAAACAGCAAATTTACTAAAAATGCAGGGATTTGGGCTCTTTCTTATTTGATCAATAAATGTGATCTCAGCAAAACACAACAGAAGATTACATATGAAGATGTGAAATATCTAAATCTTAATGAAAGAGACATTTTCTCATTGGAAAATTTTGAAATATTTAAATCTTTTACAAAAGTGAAGAAAGTCGAGTTGTTGGGACATGAATTAAGTTGTCTTGAAAACTCCAATAAATTCTTTAGTTTTATTCAAGCGTTTCCCAAATTAAAAGAAATTATAGTTGAAGAATCAGTTGCTGAAATTTTATGGACTTTATATTCTCAAAAAAAATTGGTTGAAATTTCCAAAAGATTGCATAAAGTTAATGGTTTTGAGCTAAAATATGGAAAACCACAGTATTTAACAAAATTTATTTTCTATTAATTCTTTTTTTTAAGGCAAAATCACAAGGATATTGAATTTATAGTCAAAAATATTTGGAAAATTTCGAATTGTTATCGATTGGCGAATACTGAACAATTGGATGAAAGCTCCATTTGGTATATAATGGATGAATTAGGTAGTGGCTTTCAACACAGTGATACTCCAAATATAGCAATGGCTCCTTTTTTATTCGCACCAAATAATAAATTTGATGAAAATATGATTGCTTATTCGTTAATCTGGCCAAATGAAGATCTAAATAAAAATGAAAATCTTTTCAGAGATTATTTATTTGGGATCGACGAAACGAAATTTCGATCAGCTAAATTGCTTTGTTGGTTTGATATTTCCTATGAAATTTTCCTCGAAAATTATCAAAATTATAAAAACAATTTAGACCAAATCACTGCAAAAGGAAAAGAAAAACTCAAAGAAAAAGAAATTCAATTAGCTTCTAAGATCAATTTGAGCGAAAAAGAACCATTTGGAATTCTTCCAAATAAGCCCAGGCCTTTAATTGTGGCAACCGATTTAGAAATAGTTACAAATAATGTTAAGCATGAAAGTTTTAAATTCACTCAGAATTTAGAAGAAGCAGATATTTTATTTTTGAATTCAAATGTAAAGGATGATTTTTGGAAAATTTCAAAAGGAAAATATGTGAATCAATTTCCCTTTGAAGGATGCATTGTAATGAAAAATCATTTGGCAAATACTGTTGTTGAAAGCTTGGGATATGTTGATTGGTTGCAACATACATATGATCTAGCTATTCATTTGCATGAATTTATTGGAGAATGGAAAACAAATCAAGATCTCTATAGAAATAATATATGGATTATTAAGCCTCCTAACATGGCTCGAAGTATGGATATGGTTGTCACAGATAATCTAGATGTTATTTTGAGATTATTGGAAACAGGGCCAAAACTTGCTCAGAAATATATCCATAGACCTGTAACACTAAGAGGCAAAAAGATAGATCTTCGATTCATCGTTTTATTAAGATCAGTTAAAAAAACTTTTTCTTTAACAATTTTATTTAAATTTTCTTTTAGATATCTCCATTGGAAGTGTTCCTTTACAAAGTTTTTTGGATCCGAACATCTAATAACGATTTCTCATTAGATCCCAGATCTTTAGAAGTTTATGAAACTCATTTTACAGTTATGAATTATGGACATAATCTCACACAAATCCATTATAATGAATTCATTCCTGAATTTAATAATGAATATAAAAACAGGAAAGTTGTTTGGGATGATGTTTACGATAAGATCAAACAAATGGTGAAAGAGCTATTTATAGGTGTTGAAATGAGATATCCAGAAATGCATACTGAAAATGTAAGATTCATGATAATTTTTTGGGTAATGTTTAAATTTTTAAAGGCAAGAAGCGTTTATGGAATGGATGTTATGATAGATGAAGCAACCTTCCAACCAAAATTACTTGAAATGACTTTTTCACCTGATTGTGGTCGAGCTTGCAAATATCATCCACATTTCTACGACGACTTATTTTCTTGTTTATTTTTGCATAAGGATGATTGCAATGTTGAAAGAGTGATTTAAATTTTATATCATAGAACAAAGAAAACCATATTTACAAAATAAAAAAAATTTTCATTTAAATTAAAAAAGAAATTAACATCCTTAAAAAAAATCAAAAAATTTCAAAAAATTACCATGGAATATGAAAAATCAAATTTTTGCGAGCTTTGTTATGGGAAAACTGGAGAAACTATAGCTTTTACTTGTGGGCATGACCTTTGTTTCAATTGCCTTCCCCATTTAATTATTTTTAATGCTAAGCTTCGAGGGAACAACTCAATGATCTCCCAAAATCTTCCCGAAGAATATGATTGCATATGCTGCAGTATTGGAAAAACAAAAATTTCTTTTGAAAAAATTAAAGGTTTGATTAAAAATCTATCTATAAAACCACAAGGGGAAACTTCACAAACAGCATGCTCTTGCGGAAATCAAAATTCGGAGAGATTTTGCTTGACGTGTGAAAAAATCTTCTGTGATATTTGTCTCATTAACCATAAATTTCATCAATCTATTTTAATTCATGAAATTGGTTGTGAGCCAGCTTACCTTCTAACAGGTTTGAAAAAAAACATGGAATTTTATGATAGGTTTCACAGTAAATTGAATAAAGCAGTTTCACTCTGCATGGAAGATTTGAACTTAAATATTGACAAAATTATTAAACTTTTGGAAAATTTGAAGGAAAAAATCAAAGAAAATATTTTTGAGCACCAAAACAATTTTCAAAAGCAAATTTCTTTGATAGAAAACTGCAATTCTTTTATTATAAACGAAATAAATGCTAATTTTAAAATCTTGTCTTTCAATAAATTGTTTCATTTAAAAAAAATTCAAATGACTCCACCCCAATACTTTTCTGATTTTGAAATTAAGATTCCTGATTTTCAAGAATTGAAGAATATTGCTATTTCATTAAACAATCCTGAACTATTTTCAGAAAAACTATTTGAATTCACTGAAATAGACATTGAAGCCAAACTTGGAAAAAAATTGAAATATAATTTAATGTCAGAACCTTTAAAATTTAAAGGGGAAAAATTTTTAAATGAAATTTCATGGGAATGTGGAAGTTGGGTCAAGTCCAAAAAATTTATAACTTTTGAAAGAATTAATGAAATATTCTTAGCTTGGCTTGGAAAGGAATCCACAATTCAGATTTTTAACTATACAAAAAACAAAATTGAAACAGTTTTGGAGGGTTCTCAAGAAAATAATGAATTTTTAGATGTTTATTCTTCAGATTTATTATATAGTGGAGGAAGTGAAGGGAAATTTAGAGGATGGGATTTGAATAATTTCGAGCAAAATCTTTGTTTAAATGTTGGTGAAGAAATTCTTGCAGGGGTTGTTTTGAAAGATATTTATAATGAAATCAACAACGAATATTTGATCATATTGTCTTTCCAAAAAAAAACATCTCCCATAAAAGTGTTTAACTTTAAAGGAGAGATTCTAAGAACCATTGTTTTCAAAGAACAGAAGTATTGTCCATCAATCTCTTATTTTCAAGATAATATAGTTAATAAAACTTATATTTTATTTGGGGTTTCCAAGATGACAGTAAAACTTTATGAGATGAAAAGTGGTTCTATTCTCAATGAATTTAAATGCAACTCACATGTCAATTCTTTACATTTCATTAAATTAAAGAATTATAAATTATATGATCATATAATTTATACCAATCAAACGGGAGAAATTTATTTGGCAAATCTTAAAGAAGGAAAAATTATTTTAGAAAAGAAAATGGAAAATTCTATTAGAGTTTGGGACATTTGTGTGTGGGATGAGGAAACTTCTATAGTAGCAGCAAATGACAACACAATAAAAATCATTAGCAATAATGATTTTAAAATTTTAAAGTCCATCAAAACTAGTGATTCAGCTATTAATCTCATCAAAGTAAAGGATTTCAATGAAGAAGGAAAGGAGTCTCTTTTATCGATTCAAGATGATGGGATAATCATGATTTATAATTAATTTGAAAAAGAAAATTAAAAAAAATTAGAATTAAAAAAAACAAGAAAATTAAATTCAATGCAACTTTTGAAAGAAAATCTCATCGAGCTGATTTCTCTTGCGTTGGTTTCTTTCATCTCAGGGCTTGCCTCTTTAACTTTGATCTTACTTTTAAAAAAGAGCTTTATTAACATTGGCGAAAATCTTTTGATTCTTATGATCATAATTTTATCATTTTTAGATTTTCTGATTTCTTTTTCTGCAGGCTTTTATAGAATTTCTTTGATCTTTTTTGATCCTCTTCTAATTGATAGCGATCAAACTGCAGATGTTTTCAGTTCATTGGCATTTTTATGGGGACTTGGTTTGAGACTTTCTATTATGATTCCATTTTTCTTTAGTTTATACATTTATTTAGATATTGAAGTTAAAATAGAAAGAAAAAATACATGGATTAGATTTTTTTTTTTAATGGGAATTTTAATGGGTTCTCTTCTATGGGCTATTGTGCCACTATGCTTTGATGGATATGGAATGAATGAAGATATGATGTTGACAATAGTTGATCCTATTTTAATATTTATGAGTTTTTATTTGCCGCTTATTGTCATAATACTATGCATAATTGGATTTGTTTTAAGATCTATTTATTTAATCAATAAACATGCATTAGGTTCTTCAGCAACTATTTATGTTTATTTTCCTTTAGTGCTTGTTGTTTGCTATATTGTTGCCATAATTAGAAGACTTCTAAATATGTTCGAAATAGATGATAGAAGTTTACGTTTCGCAATGAATTTTTTAATGGCGATGCAAGGTGTTCTTAATACAGTTTATTGCACATTTATGACAAAACAAACTAAAACAAATTTTATTGAAATATTTGCATGTGTCTATCAAAATCCCCAAATAGAAGAAAGCCTTAGTGAAAATGATTATGGTCATAATGAAGATCTCGGTGTAGAATTAAACTGAGTTCGTCGAGATGATTATTAATATTCTCTGCAAATATGTTAAATGATAAAGCAGAGCACCATTAATAAAATAAATCACAATTAATTTATTTTTTATAAATTTAATAAAAATTAAAAATATTTAAAACATGAATAATTCATCTGTTTGGAATCTTTTAAATCCCTTAAGAACTGGGGGTATTTCAATATTGGGCTCTGGGCAAGAGATGTTTGGCACTGTCATAAAGCATGGGTCATGCAAAAAAACTCTCAAGGTTTCATAAATCGAAATTTTGTATTAATTTTATCTCAGGTTAGATGTCATTACAGATTTTGGAACCATATGTACAGGAAATATTTTTCAAGATATGCTAATTATCTAGTTCATGATGAAGAAAATTTTTGTCGACTAGGTGATAAAGTCGTAATAAGAGCTTCTGGTGGTCCGGTGAGCAAACTAAAGCATTATTACGTGAGAAATGTGGTGAAGCAATTTCCAAGAAATGATTATTATATTATAAAGCCTGAAAGCACAATAGAAAGCAAAAATGAATATCATCAACTTTATAAAAATTTTCTGGAGCATGAGATGCAAAGAAAAATAGAAGAAGAACAAGCCAAGAAAGATGCTAAATCTAAAGCATTGGATGAGGCTGAAGAAAATTTAAAGTTGCTAGAAAGAGCTCAAATGGATGCAAAAACCAAAAAGCTGGAAAGAAAAAAAAGTCATGAAAAAAGACGAGTATTGCAAGCTGAGAGAAAAGAAAAAACTAAGATCGCCAATAAAAAAAAGAAAGAAGAAAAATAAAAAATTCAGACTTATAGTTTAAAGTTTAGCAAAAACATAAAAATTTTTTGATTAAAATGAAATTTTAAAAATCAAATCAGATTGCAAAGGTTTTTGCAAATATTTTTTTTTTTAGTGAGATTTATTTCTTCTTCATCTAGCAATTTTTCTATTCCATTTAGATATTTTTCCTTTTTTTTCTTTTCTAATTCCTCATTTAATTTATTTAATTCATTTTTCAAGTCTTCAGTATTTTTTTGCAGGGATTCTTTTTCTTTTAAAACATCGTATAATTGTGATGATAATATAAAATTTTTTTCCTCAAAAAATTTCAATTGATTCACCATATTATTATAAAATTCTTGGATTTGGCCAGAAACATCATCCACAGAGTTATCTATATCTTCATTTACATTTTCCTTGGCTTCAGCAGAAGAAGATCGATTTTTCTCAATAATCTGATTATCAATTGAATTTTTTCGGTTTGATTTCGGGAAAAAATTCAATGTAGCATATTTTTTTAAATTCATTTCTTTTAGAATGATATTCGAAGAATTGACAAATTCATTTTTTTTTTGAAAATCATCAGGCAAAATTTCGTTTTTTTCCTCTAAAATCTTCTTTAAGGCATTAATTTCTTGACTTAAATTTTCGATTTTATCAGAAATATTTACATTATTTTGTTCTTCTTTTTCATTTGTTTCAGTATCCTCTTCTGTTGTTTTGTTTTCTTGGGCTGATTTGGTATTTTTATCATCAAAATGATCCCAAACAAAAATGAAATCCTTAGGTTTATCATTTATGAGATTTGGTATTTGATTTTGTGAGACAATTTGAAAAGGAGATTTTTTTTTCATAAAATCATCTTTCAAGAAAATTTTTTCATATTTAGAGAGCAGTAATTTATAGCTATCTCTTTGAGTTTTTAACATTCTATAATTATATTTTAAGTCCTCCAAATCTGTAAATTCATCAAGAAGTTCTGAATCACTGTTTAACTGGGACTCCATAAAATTCTATTTTTCTAATAAATACATATTCAGAAATTATTTTTTTTTAATTTAAAATGTTTGAATTTATTTTTAGTTAATTTGTTCGAAATTACAGAAAATCTCAGATTTTATCAGGACTTTTTATCACCACAAATTTAAATTTAATAGCCTAATTGTGTTTCCCAAATTTAGATCCTTTTAGAAAAAGCATATATGTTTGCGAAAAAATTCTTCTCGACTACGAAACCATGGTCTTTTATATCATCATCCTTTTCAAATTTCTTCAGTTTTTTAAATTCTTCATCATCTGATGGACCTGAACCAGAATATGATCAAATTCCTCAGAAAATAGAATTTAATTTCTTTCAAATTCATTCTCAAACTTCCAAAGAATTGTTGAATTCCTATGAAAACTGGCTTGGAAAGATGAATTTTTCTCATAGCATGATAGAAAAGAACCCTTGCCAAATAGTTTTGACAAGGGGTTCAATATTTGGAAATGTTTTGCGTTATTTTGATAAGGTAAAACTCTTTTTTTTCATATAAATAATTTCATAAAATATTAAGAAATACATCATTTTTCAATTATTTAGAGACGAAATCGCTTAGAAAACCGAACTGTTTCAATCCAATATGCTGCTAATAATCCAATAGAAGACCGCATCATTATTAATCAAATTCACGATATTCAAGGCTATCTCCTCAATATATTTGATGGTCATGGAGGATGGCAATTAGGTAAAATTCATGAGAAAAAATTATTTATTTGTTGAAAAAAAGCCGAATATGCAATGGACACACTTCCTATGAAATTTCAAAAGTATTTATCAAATTCAAAAGAAATTTCACAAGAAATGGGTTTTTCTTTTGATCAAATTATCATTGAAGCTTTCTTGAAAACTTATGATTCCATTGAAAATGGGTTTTTGAAAATTGCTCGAAAAGCAAAATCATTGGGTTCGTTAAAAACTGGAAATGTTGGATCATCTGCTTTATCAGTATTTATTCATGGAAATAAATTGTATGTCGCTAACAGTGGAGACAGTAAAGGATTTTTATGCAGTTTGAAGGAGGATGGAGGAGTTAGATGTCTTAAAATCAATAAAAAAATAAAAAATCCTTTATTAGTTGAAGAACAAAAATTGGCTTTAGTTTTAGAAAAAGATGATAAAAATCCTAAATTTTATCTTAAAAATATTTTAAAGCCAACTAGAGCTTTTGGAGATTATTGCTTAAAATATACAGAGTTTTATGAAGAAAAAAATGAGAAATTTAATGGTCCTTCTTTGACTCATCAACCTGAAATCAAGGTTTTGGAATTGAACGAAAATGATCGCTTTTTGATACTTGGATCTAATGGGGTTTGGAACAATATCAATAGAAAATCTCTGGAAAAAATTCTTATAACGAACTTTGAAAATATATTTACAATAGCTGAAAATATTTTCAATTCTTCATTAGAAAAAATTTGTGAGAAAACAGGTAAAATTAAATGAATTAATTGAATTAATTTGAATTTTTAAATTAGGAATAGAGAAAGAAGAGTTGATGAGTATGGCTATGGGAAAGGAAAGAAGAAAATATCATGATGATTTAAGCTTGATGGTTGTAGATTTGAAGAATCAATATAAGTAAATTGGACAAAATTCATTGAGATTTTTATAAAAAAAACAAATAAAAAAAAACTATATTTGAAAAAAAATAAAATAATATTTTTATTTAATTTTTTTATTATTTTATTATTTTATCGAAAAAACAAAAAAATATTTATCT
>JFJP01038270.1_pt1 | contig 20556 bp, 13 predicted proteins | sample 431651 | NCBI WGS metagenome assembly JFJP01 (sample SAMN02602958, study PRJNA72255) | Microbial mat metagenome, whole genome shotgun sequencing project. | biome: fresh water; feature: sink hole; material: water; isolation source: purple microbial (photo- and chemosynthetic) mats found in...
AAAAAATGTCATTCAGTTCAGATGCTTTCAGTGAAATCTCACCGGTAATTTATAAAGACGGTCTGATTTTCTGTTCAAATAAGCGTTTCAGTAGTATCAGAGATCGGACTTCATTTGATGGTCGTCGGCTCTATAATATTTATCTGGCAGAAAAGAAAGATACGACTGACTGGAGGAAGCCTGAAGAGTTAAAGAGCGAACGTAGTTCCCTGTTCAATAATGGCCCAATGTGTTTTGGCCCCGATGGCAGAACAATTTATTTTACAAGTGAGATAGAAACAGGCAATGCAGCCAGGAATAGGAAATTCAAAAATCATAATGGGATCTTTGTAGCTGAATTGTCCGGCAGGGATATTATATCATTACGTCCATTCAGGTATAATTCCGTTGATTATGAAGTTGCCCAGCCTTCAGTAAGCTATGATGGGAAATTTCTGTTCTTTGCATCTGATATGCCGGGAGGACAGGGAGGATCTGATCTTTATTACTGTGAATTTATTAACGGAGACTGGTCTGCGCCGGTAAACCTCGGATCAAAAATTAATTCTCCTGCGGCTGAGAACTATCCGTATATGCATCCTTCAGGTAAGCTGTATTTTACTTCAAACAGGAAGGGTGGGTTTGGAGGCCTCGATGTCTATTTTTCCCTGCTGTCATCTGGTATATGGGAGGATCCGGTACTTCTTCCTGAACCTATAAATTCTCAATCGGATGATTTTGCTTTTGTGGCGGAGGAAAACCTACAGACTGGCTATTTTTCGTCAAACAGGTCCAGAAATGATGATATTTACCAGTTTGCTTCCACAATAATCAGAAAGATTTCTTGCGACACGATTGTTGAAAATTCATATTGTTACCGTTTTCTTGAAGAGAATGCAGTAAAATTCGATACAATGCCTTTCAGATACGAATGGAAATTCGGCGATGGAACAAAAGCTATAGGACCGGTAGTAGAACATTGTTATGAAGGACCAGGGAAATACTTTGTGCAACTCGATGTTGTGAATCTTGTTAGCGGGGAGGTGATTTATAATGAAAAATCAGATTCACTTATCCTGGAGGATGTAGTACAGCCTTATATCTCCGGACCCGACAGGATAAAGACAGGGCAGCCGAAACGGTGGCGATTGGCAAGGAAGTTGATAAGACATATTTAAAACCCGGAACTTATAATGTTCAGCTGATTGTTTCAACAGAACCGGAACCGGGAGGTATTGTCAGGGAGGCATGTGTTTCGAAAAATATTATTGTATTACCTCAACCCTGACACTAAAATAACTAATTTTGAAATTAATGAAATTGAAAAGTTCAATATATAAATTTACAGTTATTGCTTTCTTAGCCTTAATGTGTGACTCATACACAGTTTCAGGACAGGCAGTTCCGGGGAAAGATGAAAATATTCCATTTCTTGTGACTTTTGGAAAATCGGGAGAAACATCGTGGGGTGATGATGATTTTAACCAGATATTCTTCTTTACAATACCTAAGGATTTCAAGCAGCAGATATATATCAGAGTTTTTGACCCCGATTGCGGTGGTGAAAATGATGAAATACAGGGAATATTTAATACAAAAACTCTGTTTTCTGTCTATGGGGGAAAAGGTGTGGACCCGGAAAAAAATGAAGAATCAAAGGGTTTATTAAACGGGTTAAATTATAAAACGGGTAATTTACTGGCATCTAGAGTTTTTGGTGCTGAGGCAAGAAATGATAACAAATATTATTCATTTGGTCCCTTTAACCCTACAGAGGGAGATTTTAACGAGAGATGGAACAGCTATATATTCAAAATAGTTTGTGAAGGAGTAAGTGGTGATGACGGAAATCTTTACAGGTACTTCCTGAGCCGTGATGCCAATACTAATCTTGCTATCGAAGGTGCCAATGCTTTTACCTATGAGTATACATTCCGTATGTGGAATGATTTTAAGAGTGTTGCACATATTTATCCTTTCGTTGATACAGGTATAGTATCTATTAAGCAACGTAATTTTGACTGGGATAATGATGGTAATATTCTTGTAGTTTCCAGATATAAGCAGGGAATCCCTGTTCCTATCTCAAATCAGGATGACTGGAAAGAGTCTACAATTCCAATCGAACCTCCGGAAATCAATTCCTCACTGGATTTTCAGTTCCATAAGAAACAAGGTGATCTTGTCAAGAATAATAATGTTGTTGTTACTCTTCAAAAAGTATCACAAAAATAACGCCAAAAAAATAAGTGAATCCCGAAATGAACTTTATTAGCTTCTTGAAAAGATTAGGCAGTACAATCGGGTGCTTATTTTTGTTTTCAGCAGTTTTAAATTGTCAGACCTACAGTTTTAAGAATTATGGTGCCGAAAGTAATATCCCTAATGGATTCGTATATACTATTAACCAGACCAACGATGGATTCCTGTGGGTAGGTACAGGCAGTGGTATTTCACGCTTTGATGGTTTTGCGTTTTACCCGGTTCAATTTCCCGATTCCTCTGCCGGCAGATTACCTGAGGTAAGCCTTAAGGACAAAAACGGAACAGTTTGGTTTGGTTGCAGCGATGGGTCGGTATTCTATTCAAAAGGAACAAACCTGTATTCCATACAATTGTCAAATACAAGAAGCATCAGCGATCTGTTGGAAGGGCCTGATGGGAGTATTTATGTTATTCCTCAGGGAGGAGCTATTTTTACAATAAATCCAAAAAACACTGATGAGATCAGAAGATATGATCTGTCAGGCGACCCGGTACTCTTTTCTGCATCATTTGCCAGCTCAGGCAGATTACTCCTGGGTACTCAGGAGAGTATAATGATTTGTATTTTGGATGGAGATACAGTATCTGTGGCAGATGTTATCGAAGAGTTTGATTATTATGGAGTAACATCGATACAAATGACTACTGACAGTACAAGATTTATTATAGGTACTGACGGGAACGGGATATTTCAGCTTGAGACTACCGGCAAAAAAAATTCACTGACACGTTTTCCTGATCATCCGGAATGGGATAATCTAAGCATTGAATCAATTTCAGTAGATGCAAACCAATTTATCTGGGTTTCAAGTTTTGGAGAAGGCGTGATTCAGTTTCAACTATCTGATGATAAAGTGAATGCGGAATCAGTTCTTCTTTTTAATACCAGCTCGGGGCTGAATACAAACGATGTAAAAACAGTTTTTCAGGATATTGAAGGGAATTTCTGGTTGGCCCTGTATGGGGATGGTATTTCAATGATGACCTCCTATGCTTTTAGTTATTATATGCCGGGAAAAAATCCATTGGAAAATAATGTGATTTATGTTGACAGTTATAGAGACAGGTATTTACTTGGTACTCCCTCAGGGTTTCATCTCTTTGATCCTGTTACCAGCAAATCTGTTTCTTTCAGCGATCTGACCGGAGTACTTGGTAAAACTGAGATTACTTCCTACTATCTCTATAAAAAAGATTTACTGTTTATCGGAACAGGCGGAAAAGGCCTGTTCATAAGATACAGTAACGGAACGGTAAGCCAGTTTTATAGAAATGGAGACTCCGGGGCTGATTTTATTAAGGATATTGAGATCTATGATCAGAATATCTGGCTGGCAACTACTAATGGAGTCATAGTTATTGACAGAATTAGCGGGAAGGAAAAGAAAAGGTTTGACATAAATAACGGCCTGCCTCATAATAGCATAAATTATATATTTATCGACTCTGGAGGAAAAGCTTTTATTGGTACTGAGAGTGACAGATTGTATTCAATCGACAGGGACTTCAAAATTGAACCTGCGAATGCAATAATGTCAGGGAGTACAATAAATAAAGTTCTCTCAATTACTGGAGATAAACACGGATTCATTTGGGCTGCAACTAAAGGAAATGGAGTTTTTAAGTGTTTTCAGGATTCACTTTCTTCGGTTTCAAGGGCTGATGATCTTCTGTCAAATTACTGTTATAGTATTATGGCTGATTCTGAAAATGAGATATGGATTGGTCATGAGAAGGGATTTTCAATATTTGATCCGGAAAGCGGAAGGATGAGAATTTTCGGGACTGATTTTGTACGTAGTGGAGTATGTAATGCGGGTGGTATGTTTGAATCGCCCGACAAAAAGGTCTTTATCGGAACTACTGATGGACTAATAATTTATGACAGACTGAAAGACAGAAAAAAACTGATTTCTCCATTCAATAATATCAATTCTGTGACGATTAATGACATAAGCTATCCTTATCAACCCTCCTATTCGTTACCATATAACAAAAAATACCTGGTAAGAATCTACTTTTCGGGAATTCATTTCAGTGACCCTGAAAAGGTATTCTATAGTACTTATCTTGAAAATTATGATAATGAATGGAGTAAGATGTCGACATCCAGGGAAGTATCATACAGTCTCAGTTACGGGAAATACATATTCAATCTTCAATCAGTTGATGAAGAGGGCCTGTCAGAAGAAAATCCGGTTTCATTTGAAATATCAATTAAGAAGCCTTTCTGGAAAACCTGGTGGTTTGTACTGGCATCAATAGCTTCCTTCTGCGGAATTATTTTTATTATTATAAAGGAGAGAGACAAATCTCAGAAAAAAATTCAGGAATATCTTGAAAAAGAACTGGATGCGCGGACAAGTGTAGTGATGAAACAAAAGGGTGAAATTGAACTTCAGAATATTGAAATTACCGATAGTATTAATTACGCTAAACGTATTCAGACTAGTATCCTGCCTGATATAAACAAGCTAAAAGCTTCTTTCCGGGATGCCTTTATACTATTTCATCCAAGAGATATTGTCAGTGGTGATTTTTACTGGTTCGATAAACTGGGAGATGATAAGTTTATAATAGTTTGTGCAGATTCGACAGGTCACGGTGTTCCGGGTGCATTTATGTCAATGATTGGTTCGACCCTGCTTCAGGATATTGTTACCAGGCAGGGAATATCACAACCCTCTGAGATTCTTTATCTGCTTGATAAACAGATTTTTTCAACACTGAACCAGAACGTGGAGCTTGGTGTGTCAAACGACGGCATGGATATGGTAGTATGTGAGTTTGATCTGAAAACAAGGCATATCAGATTCTCTTCTGCGATGCGTCCGGTAATTCTTGTTCTTGATGGTGAGCCTTATTATATAAAAGGAAACAGGTTGTCTGTAGGTGGCGAATCAGTTATTGAAAAATATTTTGATGACCAGGAGTATTATCTTAATGAGGGCGATACTGTATATCTTTTTTCTGATGGTTTCTCCGATCAATTTGGAGGTCCGGATGGTAAAAAGATGAAGATTGCGCGATTCAAAAGACTTATTGACCAGGTTTCTGCTTTACCAATGGAAGAGCAGAAGGCAATTATATCGAAATTCTTCTTTGAGTGGAAAGGGTCTTTTGATCAGGTTGATGATGTAATCCTTATGGGAGTAAAAGTATAAGCAGGCTATTCCAGGTAGATGCTATTGACTGATAAAACAATTTCTCCTGTTGATGCAGTATTACTGACATTATAATCCCTGTCTTTTATATAAAATTCATATTTGATTGTATCTCCCTGATTATAAAATAAATAAAGGAAAGTGACTGATATAGTGCCTCTCAAAATCTTATTTTGTCCAACTCTTTCCATGTAGGGAATCCTGTATGATGAAGGTTTCAGGGGATCAGTATCGGGAGCAGGTTCCATAATTCCACCTGTTTTTCTGAAAAGAGTAAAGAACATGTTTGTTGTATCTATTTGAAAAACTGAGGGTGCTTTTAGCCCAATGTTCCCGTCGCCATCTTCGAAATAGAATTTTAATCTTCCTCCTTTTGCGCTGTTGCCCAGAATATCAATAGTATCAAAAATTGCAAAACTGGTGAATTCAATATGGGGAACTGCAGGTAGTTCTTCTAACTTCCGGCAGGAAGCCAGGAATGTCATTACTATTAATAATATAACCAGGTATTTAAATATTCTCATGGTTTTCAGGCTAACTCTTTTTACATAACAAAAACCACACCAAATCTTATTATTTTTTTCTGAAAAATATTCTTATTGGAACACCTGTAAAATCAAATTTCTCTCTCATCCTGTTCTCCAGATACCTTTTATACGGATCTTTAACATACTGTGGAAGATTACAAAAAAAAGCAAAGGCAGGAGTATAAATCGGCAGTTGGGTTACATATTTTATCTTTACATACTTCCCTTTCAGCGCAGGTGGGGGGTTGTTTTTTACAACCTGTAACATTACTTCATTTAATTCCGAAGTGGAAATCTTTCTGTTCCTGTTAATATTGACCTGTTCAGTTACTTCCAGTACTTTATGTATTCTTTGCTTATTTGTTGCTGAAATAAACAGTATAGGGTAATCGGTAAAAGGAGCAGTCTTTTCCCTGATATCTTTTTCAAACTGCAGGGTTGTATTGTTTTCTTTTTCAATGAGATCCCATTTATTAACAAGTACGATCATCCCCTTATTATTTTTCTGAATCAGCGACATTATATTAAGGTCCTGTGATTCTATTCCCCTGGTGGCATCAATGAGCAGCAGACAGATATCTGAATTTTCTATTGTTCTTACCGCTCTCATTACCGAATAAAACTCAATGTCTTCACTCACCTTTCCTTTCTTGCGTAACCCTGCAGTATCGACAAGAAGAAAATCATGGTGAAATTTATTGTATCTGGTGTAAATTGAATCGCGTGTAGTCCCTGCTACAGGTGTTACAATGTTTCTTTCCTCCCCGAGAAGAGAATTTATCAATGATGATTTTCCAACATTGGGTCTTCCTACGATAGCTATTCTGGGTAATTCGGGTATAATACCAGGTTCTTCGGCCGGGAGTTGTTTTACAACTGCATCAAGTAGTTCCCCTGTGCCGCTCCCGTTCATTGAGCTCAGAGCAAAATAATCACCCAGCCCTAGATTGTAAAACTCTGTGGCATCCATGAGTCTCTCACTGTTGTCGACTTTGTTTACCACGAGCACTACCTTTTTTTCTATTCTCCTGAGAAGCGATGCAACGGATGTGTCAAGCTCATGGATGCCGCAGGTAACATCAACCATGAACATTATCAGGTCTGCTTCCTGAATAGCCAGTAAAACCTGCTTGTTTATCTCTTCTTCAAAAATGTCATCAGAGTTCTGAACGTATCCACCAGTGTCGATTACTGAAAAATCAATTCCATTCCAGTGCGATACACCATAGTTGCGATCGCGCGTAACGCCGCTCACCTCGTCAACAATAGCTTCCCTTGTATCGGTAAGCCTGTTGAAAAGAGTTGATTTTCCAACATTTGGTCTTCCTACTATTGCAACTATTCTACTCATATAATATATTGAAGTTTGTTCTACCGGTAACCAAATCTTTTAAGGATCAAAGGTTTATCACGCCAGTCTTTGGTTACCTTGACATATAGTTCAAGAAAAACCTTTTTACCAAAGAAATCTTCCATGTCGTGCCTGGCTTCTGTTCCTACTCTTTTCAGCATCGATCCTTTATGCCCGATGATAATCCCTTTCTGGCTGTCGCGGGTAACATGTATAAGTGCTCTTATTTTAATCAGTTTATTTTCATCTGCAAAACTTTCAATCTCTATCTCAACAGAATAAGGGATCTCTTTTTTATAGTTCATGAGGATTTTTTCGCGTATGATCTCAGACGCAAAAAATCTTTCATATTTATCAGTAAGCTGATCTTTCGGGAAAAACGGAGGGTTTTCAGGCAGTTTTTCCTGTATAGCTTTAAGCAGTATGTCGAGGTTGAAGTTTTTGAGAGCTGACGCCGGAATAACAGGGGAGTCTGGAAAAACAGAGTGCCAGGAGTCAACAACTTTTTCAAGATCATCCTGATTTGTAAGATCTACCTTATTTATTGCAATTATTACAGGGATTCCTGATTCTTTTATCCTGTCAATGTATTCGCCTTCATATGCATTATGTTCAGTTACATCAGTAACATAGAGAATCAGGTCAGCATCTGATATGGCAATATTGACAAAATTCATCATTGTCTCCTGTAGCTTGTACTGAGGTTTTAGTATTCCCGGAGTATCGGAATAAACTATCTGAAAGTCATCCCCGTTAACAATTCCCATAATACGATGGCGGGTAGTCTGCGCTTTGGAAGTGATAATGGATAATTTCTCACCTACGAGAGCGTTCATTATTGAGGACTTTCCTACGTTTGGATTCCCAAGGATATTTACAAAACCAGATCTGTGACTCATCTTATTTTTTTAAAAAATACCACGTTTAAGTAAACTTACCTCTTTATCAGTAAGGAATCTCCACTTTCCACGCTGTACATTCTTTTTCGTCAGACCAGCAAAATATACCCTGTCGAGTTTTTTGACTTTATAGCCGAGTGTCTCAAACATTCTGCGTATAACTCTGTTTTGTCCTGAGTGCAGTTCAATGCCAATCTGGCATTTGTCCTCAAGATCTACGTACGAAACAGCATCAGCAATAACATTCTCACCATCAAGTTCTATGCCTTCGGTAAGTTTAAACAGGTCGTTTTTAGTTACAGGGTTATCGAGAAAGACATGATATATTTTCTTTCTTTTATATTTAGGATGAGTAAGTTTTCCAGTAAGGTCGCCATCGTTTGTAAGCAGCAGAACACCGGTTGTTGCCTTGTCAAGCCGTCCAACCGGATAGACTCTTTCAGTGCAGCCTTCACCTATAAGCTCCAGTACTGTGTGCTCGGCATGCGGATCTTCGACAGTGGTAACATAACCCTTTGGTTTATTCATTAAAATATAAACCTTTTTTTCAGTTGAAAGTTTTCTATTCTTGTATCTTACTTCATCATCATAAGTAACCTTTGTTCCCATGTCAGTCACAACTCTTCCATTAACGGTCACCAATCCGTTTTTTATATGTTCATCAGCATCGCGGCGTGAACAGACGCCACTATTGGCAATATACCTGTTAAGCCTAATCTGGGTGAGCTCTCTTTTTTTAACCTTAGGAGCAGTTTTTCCTGGTTTCAAAACAGGTTTTCCTAAAGTATTATTGGTTTTTATTGCCCTCCTCTGCGGCTTTTCATATTTTTTACCGGGCCTCTCTGAAGGTTTTTTGTTCTCCATTTCAATTAATTATCAGGGTGCAAAGGTACAATTATTTGGCGATATTCTGATTTCATGATTTTTTTGCACCTTTGCATGTTAAAATCCGGAATATTATGGCATTAATAAAATCAATATCAGGTATAAGGGGAACTATTGGCGGCAAGCCCGGAGAATGTCTCTCTCCGCTGGATATTGTAAAATTTTCAGCAGCCTATGGAACCTGGTTGCAAAAGAGGCATGATGGTAAAAGAATGAAAGTGGTTGTTGGCCGTGATGCCCGCAGATCAGGTGAGTTGGTTAGTAATATTGTTATTACTACTCTCAGGAATCTTGGAATTGATATAACTGATCTTGGACTGGCAACTACCCCGACAGTTGAACTGGCAGTAACGGGGCTAGATGCAACAGGAGGAATTATAATTACCGCAAGCCATAATCCGGCAGCCTGGAATGCGCTCAAATTGCTGAATGAGAAGGGCGAATTTCTTTCTTCAGATGATGGAATGAAGGTTTTGGAATTAGCTGCAAATGAAGATTTTAACTTTGTTTCTGATGATCTCACAGGTTCATTAAGTATTGACGATACCTGGGGACAAAAGCATATTGACATGGTACTCTCTCTCAATCTTGTCGACAGGAAGGCAATTGAATCTGCCGGATTCTCTGTTGCAATAGATTGCATTAACTCTGTGGGAGGTATAATTTTGCCCGGTTTGCTAAATGCTCTTGGTGTTAAAAAAATTACGAAACTGAATACAATTCCAGATGGTAATTTCGCACATAATCCTGAGCCACTACCTGAAAACCTGAGAGAAATTTCTGAATTGGTAGTAAAAGTGAATGCTGATCTGGGATTCGTTGTTGATCCTGATGTTGACCGTCTTGCAATAGTATGTGAAGACGGGGCAATGTTTGGAGAAGAATATACCCTAGTTGCCATAAGTGATTATGTGTTGAAAAGCAATCCGGGGAATACTGTTTCCAATTTGTCTTCAACGAGGGCTTTAAGGGACATTACACTTAGTCATGGCTGCAAACATTTCTCATCGGCTGTTGGTGAAGTAAATGTTGTTGAGGAGATGAAAAAAAGAGATGCAATTATTGGAGGAGAAGGTAATGGGGGAGTTATCTATCCCCAGTTGCATTACGGGCGCGATGCGCTTGTGGGGATTGCATTATTCCTGTCGCATCTTGCAAAAAGCAGAATGAAATGCAGTTCTCTCAGGAATACATATCCTCAGTATGTTATTGCAAAGAAGAAATTAACACTTAACAATGATACCGGCTTTAATACGATAATAGAAGCAGTAAGAAATCATTTTCGCGATTATCGGTTTGATGAAAGAGATGGATTATGGATTGAACTGCCTTATGGCTGGGTGCAGATAAGAAAATCGAATACAGAACCAATTATGCGGATTTATGCGGAGGGTAGAACAAATGAAGAAGCAGAAGACCTTGCTGATAGTGTTATAGGGATTGTTAAAAATCTATAAAACAGGATTATTTTCTTGAGCCTGCCGGAATAAATAAGCATGAATGAGTGTCTTTACAGCATAAAGGCTGAAACTATTGATGTTAAATATTGTTATTGAAAATATGAGGACATCACTTTTTCATACTTTTGTGACGTTTTTTGAAAATGTAATTATTATTTCTGATTAGTCCCGTTTGATTGTCCAAAATAGAAGAGTTGTATTGAAATTTTTCATTCTCAATCTTGCCGGGATTCTTTCAGACCATTAAAAACAAACATAGATACTAATGAAAAGAACAATTGTTATTACAGGAATTGTTGTAGTGGTTGCAATAATATTTCTGATCGTTATCAACAAGGCTACCTCGAGAAAAGATATTTCAAATCTTTACGTTGAATCTAAAAGAGGTCAGTTCGATATTGTCGTTACAACAACTGGTGAATTGCAGGCTGAGAACTCAACTGACATCAGGGGACCGGAATTTACTCAGAGCAGGAACATGAGGGTAATGGATATTAAGATACAGGATCTGGTGCCGGAGGGTACAGAAGTTAAAGAAGGTGACTTTGTTGCAACTCTCGACAGAACAGCTTTTGATAACAGCCTGAAGGATGAACTTGAAAGACTTACGACCTTTGAGACAAATCTGGAAATGAAAATTCTGGATACTGCAGTTACATTGAGTAATTTAAGAGATAACATTAAAAACCTGAGGTTTACTGTTGAAGAGGCTGCAATTACACTTCAGCAGTCAAAATACGAACCTCCTACAACAATACGCCAGGCTGAGATATCACTTGATAAGGCTCAGCGTTCACTCGATCAGGCTATAAGGAGTTATGCTCTGAGGGTTGAGCAATCTAAATCTGATATGAGGAGTAATAAACGAAATCTTGACGAACAGCGTACCAGGGTGAATGATATTCAGACTGTTTTGTCAAAGTTTATCATTACAGCCCCTTCTTCAGGTATGATTATTTATAAAAGGGACAGGATGGGTACAAAGAGAAAGGTAGGATCCTCTATTAACCCGTGGGATAATGTTGTTGCAACACTTCCTGATATGTCATCTATGATCTCAAAGACCTATGTTAATGAAATAGATGTAAGCAAGGTAAAAACCGGGCAGAGAGTTGAGATAATGGTGGATGCTTTTCCTGAAAAGAGCTACACCGGAAATGTGATAAGCGTTGCAAATATTGGGGAACAGCTTCCAAATGCTGATGCAAAAGTATTTGAAGTTCTCATTAAAGTTGATGGATCGGATCCGATATTAAGACCTTCGATGACAACCGGTAACAAGATAATTACCAAGACTATTGATGATGTTATTTATATTCCTCTTGAGAGTGTACAGGCTGGTGTCGACAGTATCCCGTTTGTATATCTGAAAAACGGTACCAAACAGATTGTGGTTCTGGGGGAATCAAATGAAAATAATGTTGTTGCGGAACAGGGTCTTAAAGAAAATGTTCCTATCTACCTCAGTACCCCTGAAAGTCCTGAAGATTTTAAACTGGTTGGCGAAGATTTGATTAAGGTAATCAAGGACCGCGAAAAGGCAAAAAGGGATGAAGAAAAACGTAACAGGCAGGAAACTGATGTACCTGCTGATAGAGGAGGCAGAATGTCAAACATGTCTCCGGAACGAAGACAACAATTCCAGAATATGGGGGGAGCGGGACGACCAAGGGATACAGCAGCAATGCGCCGAATGATGAACATGCGTAATACCCAGCAGGGAGCTTCCCAGGATACCGCCAGACGGACCAGGCCAACTACACAAACAGTCAGGCCTGGAGCCGGTTCAACCTCTGCAACTCCTGCTCAGACAACAATTAAAAATTAAAACTTAAACAGGAAATAATATGTTTAAATTTATTTTAAGATATTTCCATGATATTGAGATTGCTGTAGAATCAATTGTTTCGAATAAGCTGAAATCAATGCTTACTGCTCTCGGAATAATCTTTGGAGTTGCTGCAGTTATTGCCATGCTTGCAATAGGTAAAGGAGCGAAACAGGAGATTATGGAGCAGATGAAAATGGTTGGTGTAAACAATATTCTTATCAATCCTGTAATTCCCGATAAATCTTCTTCATCTGAAGAGGGGGAGAAACAGCAGAAGAAATTCTCAAGAGGATTAAACCTACTTGACGTGGATGCAATTAAGGAAACCCTGCCTTCTGTTAAAAGGATCAGTCCTGAAATATCATTTAATTCAACTGCAATGCTTAATGGTGTAAAATATACTGCAAAGCTAGTCGGTGTCTCAAATGACTATTTCTACCTCTATAACCTGCCACTTGTGGGGGGGACATTTTTCAATGCTTTCCAGGAAGAAAACGGTATTCAGGTTTGTATCATAGGGGCAAATATACGGGCAAAATTCTTCAGTAAAGTTGATCCACTCGGCCAATATATTAAGTTTAATGGCATATGGCTCAAGGTTATAGGAGTACTCCAGAAAACAAATGTCAGTCTTACAGGTTTTGAAGAAAAGGGAGTGAATGTTTATAATGATAATATCTATATCCCAATTCAGACAATGCTATTGCGTTATCAGAACAGGGCCCTTCTTAATACAAAGCTTGTTTCAGAAGCTTCTTCAATGCAATTTTTTGGCGGAGGAGGAGGAATGGCACGAATTGTTACAAGTAGTTCTGATGCTTCAACCGATGTTGAAACAAACTATAATCAGCTCGACCGGATTGTAGTACAGGTTGCTGAAACTGAACAGCTTGCCCCGACCACAGAAATACTTAGCCGTATGCTCACGCGAAGGCATACCGGAGTAAAGGACTTTGAAATAACTGTGCCTGAATTACTGCTTAAGCAACAACAGAGAACAAAGGACATATTTAATGTTGTTCTGGGGGCTATTGCAAGTATTTCTCTCATTGTTGGAGGTATTGGTATTATGAACATCATGTTTGCCTCCGTAATGGAAAGAATAAAGGAGATTGGTACTCGTATGGCAATAGGTGCCAAGAAGATGGACATAGTAGTACAGTTTCTTTCTGAAGCGGTTCTTATAAGTGTGTCAGGAGGTTTTATTGGTGTGTTCTTTGGAGTAATAATGGCAAAACTAATTGAACAGATAGCTGGTATTATGACAATTGTATCCTTTTTCTCGGTATTTATTGCATTTGGGGTATCAGCTGCTGTAGGAGTAATATTCGGGTATTCCCCGGCAAAAAGAGCATCTGAAAAAGATCCTATCGAATCATTGAGGCATGAATAAATTATTAATAATGAAGAAATTACTTTTATTTTCCACGATAGTTTTGCTTCTTCTTTCAACTATGATAGTTGAAGCACAGGAAGTTAAACAATTAACCTTTGATCAGGTCATAAAACTTTCTGAAGAGCAATCGCCCAACGCTTTAATGGCCAAGCACAGGTTCCGCGCCAGTTACTGGCAGTACAGAACATTTGTGGCTCAGTACAGGCCATCACTTACTCTGTCGGGAACGACACCCGATTATAGCACAGCATATGATAAAGTATGGAATTCCCAGTCTAATGGGTATGATTACAGGGCTACCAATACTCTGAGTAACCTTGGCTCGCTCTCGCTATCTCAAAACATTGGTTTTACGGGTGGTTCAGTATCATTGAATTCAGAGCTTACTGTATTTAATGATTTTGAGAACGATACGCGTAAATATATCACTGCCCCTTTAACAGTGGGTCTTATACAACCATTATTCAGGTATAATGCTCTGAAATGGCAGAAGAAAACTGAACCATTGAAATTTGAAGCTGCCAAGAAAACTTTTTTATCAAATATTGAATCTGTTCATCAGCAGGCGGTGATGAATTTCTTTTCACTTGCCTTAGCTCAGATAAACAAGCAGATAGCTGAAATGAACTATTCCAATGCTGATACTCTCTGGCGTATCGCCAAAGGTCGTTATGAACTCGGAACAATTGCCGAAGATGAACTTCTTCAGATGCAGCTCTCATGGCTTAATGCAGAGACTGCCAGGAAAGAGTCTGAAATGAATTTAAGGGACAGGGAGATTCGTCTGCGTTCATTTCTTGGGTTCAATGAAAATGTAAGACTTGAGCTGATTCTTCCGTCGGAGATTCCTTCTTTACAGGTAAGTATTCAGGAAGTCTTTGATCTGGCTATGGCTAATAACCCTGAGATGCTTAGCCAGCAACTAACTATACTAACTGCAGAGAGCAGTGTTGCTCAGGCAAAATCGGAAAGGGGCCTGAATGCTAATCTCATTGCCTCTTTTGGATTGAGAGATCAGGATCCTGATTTTGACCTCGCATATTCTGATCCAAACCAGCAACAACGTATCAGGGTCGGCTTTACAATGCCAATTATGGACTGGGGATTGGGACGGGGAAAATATAAGATGGCTCAGTCTAGTCTTGAACTCGCACAGGTGCAATCCCAGCAGGCTATCGTAGATTTTCAGCAAAACCTTTATCTGGATGTGGAACAATTCAATCTGCAGGCTGCTCAGGTTGGGATTGCAGCAAAATCTGATACTGTAGCGAGAAAAATGTTCGAAGTAACAAAACAGCGATTCCTGATTGGTAAAATTGCAGTTCTTGAACTTAATAATGCTGACACTAAGAAAGACCAGAACAGGAGGGCTTATGTTCAGTCATTACAAAATTACTGGAATTACTTTTATAATTTACGGAATCTTACTTTATACGATTTCATAAACAAAAGACCTCTGGAGACTGATTATGAAAAACTGGTTGAATAATATATAGTTATAAGAAGCAGTAATGAGGCTGGATTAATGAAATACAGCCTCATTTTTATTTTGATCTCCGGTGCCCTGATATGTGCAGAAATGTAAATATCCGGCAGACTACTGCGTATGATATAAATGTGCTATTTCTTCATCCCTTAATTCAGTGATTAATAATTGAGTGTTTTTATAAAATTTTAATATCTTTGCGCCTCAATAATGAAGAATAAAAAAATAAGTATCAAATAATTCCAAAAGAAGAGACAAATGCAGAACAAAGCAGCAATCATCATTCTGGCTATTGCATTAGGGTTGGTATCTGTTTACCAGCTTTCATTTACAGGTGCAACATACAAGGTAAAAAACGATGCCAGGAAGTATTCTCAGGGTGACCTTGTTAAAGAAAGTATTTATCTTGATTCAATTTCCACATTGCCAAAGGAACAGTGGAGCTTCCTTGGGAATACGTTCAAAGAGTGTCAGAAAAAGGAACTGAACCTTGGTCTTGACCTAAAAGGTGGAATGAACGTGATCCTTGAAGTATCTGTTGAGGATATTTTAAAAGCTCTTTCCAACTATAGCCCGGATAAAACTTTCAATACTGCCCTTGCAAATGCCAGGGAACTTCAAAAACAGAGCCAGTCAGATTATCTTACTCTTTTCGGCAGAGCTTTTCAGGAACTCGATCCCAATGCAAAGCTTGCCTCGATATTCGGTACTGTTGATCTTAAGGAAAAGATCAATTTCAACTCAACAAATGAAGATGTATTAAAAGTTCTTGACGCTGAAGTTTCAGGCGCTATTACAAATGCATTTAATATCCTTCGTACAAGGATTGACCGCTTTGGTGTTGTACAGCCAAATATTACTCAGCTTGCTACAAAAGGACGTATTCTGATAGAACTTCCCGGCCAGACTAATCCCAAGCGTGTTCGTGAACTGCTTCAGGGTACAGCAAACCTGGAATTCTGGGAGACATACGAAAATGGTGAGATTATTGGCTATCTCTCTTCAGCCAATAACCTGCTAAAAGAAATTCAGGCTAATACTGAGCAAGCCGAATCATCACCAACCGGGCAAAAAGAAACTGCAGCAGTTTCTGATACTTCCAAAACAGATCAGTCACTCCTGGATCTTATTGAAAAAGATACTACAAATGCAGCAGAAGCTACTACACGCGAGGCTTTTGCACTTCAGAATCCTCTTTTTGGAATTCTAAGTCCACGGGTTACTGCCGAGGGACAGCCTTTGCCATCGAGTATGATAGGTCTTGCAAGTTCAAAAGATACAGCAAGGGTTAACAGGTATCTGAAAATGAATCAGGTAAAAGCCTTGTTTCCACGTGACCTTAAACTGATGTGGAGCCAGAATCCATACAAATATGACCCGACAAAAACATTATATGAACTTCATGCCATTAAGGTTACCACCCGTGATGGACGTGCTCCACTCGATGGTGGTGTAATTACCTCAGCCAGAACATCCTCAGGTGTTACTGGTTCCGAAGTGAAAGTTGATATGTCGATGAATGCTGAAGGTGCAAAGACCTGGGCCAGAATGACCCGTGAGAATATTGACCGCTGCCTGGCGGTTGTTCTTGACGGTTATGTACGCTCATTCCCGAGAGTTCAGAATGAAATTACTGGTGGAAGTACTGAAATTACAGGTGATTTTACAATCGAAGAAGCTGATGACCTGGCAAATATCCTTAAGTCAGGTAAACTACCTGCACCGGCAAGAATTATTTCGGATACAATTATCGGACCAACCCTTGGTAAAGAGGCAATAAATGCAGGTATGAACTCATTTATTATTGCATTCTTCATCGTTCTTTTCTATATGATTTTCTACTACAGTCGCAGTGCAGGTACAATTGCCGATATAGCTCTTCTTGCAAATATTTTCCTTATTATGGGAGTATCTGCTTCACTTGGTGCAGTACTTACTCTGCCTGGTATTGCCGGTATCGTGCTTACAATGGGTATGTCGGTTGATGCCAATGTATTGATCTTTGAGAGGATACGAGAGGAGCTTAGATCCGGGAAAGGAATCAAACTGGCTATTGCAGATGGTTATAAAGGTTCCTTATCTGCTATCATGGACTCGAATATAACAACACTCTTAACAGGTATTGTACTTTATATATTCGGAACAGGCCCTATAAAAGGATTTGCTACAACACTTGTTATTGGAATATTCACTTCTCTTTTCAGCGCAATTTTCATAACACGTATTCTATATGAGTGGCTCCTTAAGAAGAATGTCAATCTTACCTTCTCGATAAAAATAACAGCGAACATTCTAAGAGGAACACATGTTGATTTTATTGGCAAAAGAAAGATCTTCTATGCTATCTCAATACTTGTTACAATAATTGGTATTGGATCGTTATTTATAAGAGGACTTAACCCGGGTATTGATTTTACAGGCGGACGTACATATGTGGTGCGATTCGATGAAACTGTAAAAACAGGAGAAATTGCAAAAAATCTCACAGGTGTATTTGGTGAAGCTCCGCAGGTTGTTACATACGGTAGCGACAACCAGGTAAGGATAACTACAAAATATAAGATTAACGAAACAGGAGTTGATGATGAAGTTGAAGCTGCGTTATTTAATGGTCTGAAAGAAAACCTGCCCACTGATGTAACTCTTGAAAAGTTTTTGGCAGATTACAGGAAAAGTTCTGAAACTGTAGGGCCAACAATTGCAAGTGACATAAAGACAAAAGCTATCTGGGCTGTTTTTGTTGCTCTGATTATAATGTTCTTTTATATTTTCATGAGGTTCCGGAACTGGCAGTATGGATTGGGTGCACTTGTGGCTGTGGCACATGATGTTATGATCGTAATAGGAATATATTCACTCTTATGGGGAATTCTTCCTTTCACAATGGAGATTGACCAATCATTCATAGCTGCAATTCTTACTGTAATAGGTTATTCCATAAATGATACTGTGGTAGTATTCGACAGGCTAAGGGAATTTCTGCCTCTTCACCGCAAGCGCCCGGTAAAAGATGTTATTAATATGGCAATGAATGACACTTTGAGCCGTACAATGAATACGGGTGTTACTTCTATTCTTGTACTTATTGCGATGTTCTTCTTCGGTGGTGCTACAATACGGGGATTTCTTTTCGCGATGATTATAGGTATTATTGTTGGAACTTACTCCTCCATTTTCATAGCATCATCAGTAGTCTATGATACAAGCAAGACAAAGGGAATAAAATTCTGATAAAAAAAAATCTGTTGTTAAGAGACTATCCTGTTCAGGATAGTCTCTTTTTCTTATTTCTCTTACTGGTTGAATGCATATGAACCGAGCATGTTTTATTAAAAACAAAAACTTGCATGAACAAAATCAACATGCGAGTTTCATCCGAGACCTTTTAAAAATAATTTTGTACAGATGAATATCGTCAAACTTTTCTAACTTTGCTACCTGTTAATGAAGGAACATTATTTCTCGACATATGAGCGGACAGGAAATATTTGTAATAGTTATTGTAGTCCTTCTTCTCTTCGGAGCTGAAAAACTGCCTGATATTGCCAAAACTGTTGGCAGGGGGATGCGCGATTTTAAAAAAGCCACAGATGAGATCAGAAGAGAGCTGGAGACCAGTACAAAGGATATCAGGCAGGATCTGAATGATGTTACTGATTCTCTGAAAAGAGATGTTTCCGACTTATCATCAAGTATTACTAATGATGTGAATGATGTTTCTGATTCTATCAAAAACGATATGAATGACGTTACATCGGCTATCAGGCAGGATATGAATGAGGTAACTGATACTATTAAGAAAGATGCAGAGGAAGTTAAGGATAATATTCAGAAGGATGATGATGTTTCTCAAGGATATTACAGGGGAACAAATGACTAACTGCAGTTATCTTGTACCTCTGTTTTTAAATCTGACCTGAAATTTTCAATAATCCCGGATATTCATTATTTCTGACCGGGACAAATTGTGAAGAATGTATTCACATGAAATACCAGGGGAAATTAAAAGATTTTTTTACTGGCTTTCAGCGGGTATTATGATAGAAACTACAGGAATTACAAAAGCATACGGAGGACTAAAGGTTCTGAAAGGGATCGATTTAAGAATTGAAAATAAGGAAGTTGTCTCAATAGTCGGGGCAAGTGGTGCAGGAAAAACAACTCTTCTTCAGATTATTGGAACTCTTGACAGACCTGATGAGGGTAAAATACAATATAATGGGATGGACATCAGCCGCCTTAAAGGCAGGTCAATGGCAGCATTTCGTAACACCAACATAGGATTTGTATTCCAGTTTCACCAGCTTCTTCCTGAGTTTACGGCACTTGAGAATGTCTGCATACCCGCATTCATTGCAGGTAAAAGTAAAACAGAAGCAGAGAAAAGAGCAGCTGAACTCCTCGGATTTTTAAATCTTTCAGACCGACTTGATCATAAACCATCTGAACTTAGTGGCGGAGAACAGCAACGCGTTGCTGTTGCCAGGGCTCTCGTAAATAATCCATCAGTAATCCTTGCCGATGAACCATCTGGAAATCTTGACACTGAGAATAAAAATGAACTTCATAAATTATTCTTCAAACTCAGGGATACCTTTGGCCAGACAATAATAATAGTTACACACGACAGGCAGCTTGCCGGCATGTCTGACAGAATACTTCAGATCAAAGACGGACTCATAGTAAATGATCAATAAGCAATTTACTTCTGAAAATCATTATGATCAATATTCCAGGGTCAGATAAAAAAAGAATAATTATTGCAGGCTGCGGTTTTGCTGGACTTACTCTTGCTAAAAAACTTAAAAATAAAGGTTTTCAGGTAGTTATTCTTGATAAACATAACTACCACCAGTTTCCTCCGCTCTTCTACCAGGTTGCATCTGCAGGCCTAGAAGAGAGTTCAATTCTATTTCCTTTACGCAAGATTTTCCAGAATTACAAAGATTATCATATCAGGAAAGTAGAAGTAATTTCAGTTGATACTGAGAAGAATGTACTTTTAACTTCTGCGGGGGATATTGAATATGACTATCTGGTAATTGCACATGGTGCAACAAATTCATATTTTGGTTCCGTGCAGATGCAACAGTACTCAAAAGGGATGAAGACTATTGCTGAAGTCCTCGATTTAAGGAATTCCCTTCTTATGAACTTTGAAAATGCCCTGATTGCAAAAGATAAGGAAGAACAGGAGATGCTTCTCACTGTTGTTATTATCGGAGGCGGGCCTTCCGGAGTAGAAATAGCAGGAGCACTGGCGGAAATGAATAAATATGTTCTTCCGAAAGACTATCCCGAATTCAGTGAGAT
>JFJP01027434.1_pt1 | contig 20552 bp, 19 predicted proteins | sample 431651 | NCBI WGS metagenome assembly JFJP01 (sample SAMN02602958, study PRJNA72255) | Microbial mat metagenome, whole genome shotgun sequencing project. | biome: fresh water; feature: sink hole; material: water; isolation source: purple microbial (photo- and chemosynthetic) mats found in...
TTGATTTATTTTGATTTATTTGATTTATTTGATTTATTTGATTTATTTGATTTATTTGATTTATTTGATTTTTTTCATCTTTATATTAATGAGACCCATCAATCATCAATCCCTAATTTTTATTTGATTTGAAGTTGGGATCGAATATAATGAATAATGAAGATTCTTGGAACGGTTTAACGATATTTTATCAGGTCGAATGGCCTTTAAGTCTCATACTTTCATCGCAAGTTCTTGAAAGATACACGAATATTTTCAGATATTTATTTCCTATTCGGTTTTTTTTTGTAAAAAATACGATAAAATCAATTTTTTTCGGATATGTAGGCTTGTGCAGCTCGATTTACAGAAGATTTGGCATAATCTTATGAAGAAAAACAAAGGAATGGCTTTACAAAAGCAAATGAAGATGATTATTATGTTGAGGAATCAAATGTCTTTGGTAATTGAGAGCTTATGGTCTTATTTCCATTTAGATGTATTAGAGGTGCAATGGAGTAAATTAAAGGATAATTTCAATGGGATTTCGGATTTTGATGAGATGAGGAAATTATTAGATGATTATTTGAACTCGATTTCCAATCAATTATTCCTTCATTTCCCTAAAATCGTTAAATCTATCTTCGAAATCATCAATAACTCCAAAAGCTTCATCAATCTTTTAATGAGGTTTTTTTGAATTTAAATGAGTTTATTTGATTTTATTAAGATATTTACTTTTGATTTTATTAATTAATAGACTTGAATATGGAGGAACGATTGAAAATTTATTGAAGGAATTTGAACAAATCAAAGTGAAATTCGAAGAGAATTTCTTGAAACTGCTGAATCTACTAGCGCTTCTCAATAAGAATTATAACTCGCCTTTTTTGTTCCAATTGTTGCTCAGATTGGATTATAACAACTTTTATTTGGACTCTCAAGGGATTGGCTCTTAGATATATTTTGGTTTTTCATTTAAGTATTAATAACCCATTTTTAAGAATAAATTTAAAAAAATTCAATTTTTAATAAAGAAAAAAAAAATTGTTTTTAAAAAACCAACAAAAAATTCAATTTAAAAAAAATTATCAGAAAAAATGCAAATTTTAATTTTTTTTCCAATTAAATAATATAACTTCATAAAACCCTAATTAATCTCAATGGGAAGTAGTCTTTGTTCTTCTAATAACTCCTCAATTTCCATTCCAAAACCCACCAAAACACCCAAACCCACAAAAATCTTCACTTCTCAGAAATCCAATTTCCAATCCCGTGCCCTCCACTCTACCAAAAAGCGTCAAAAAATGATAATCGGCAAAACGCTTTCTTTTCAGAAGATTTCAATCATAAAGCTTCTTCAAGTGCAAGAAATCCACAATAAGCATCTATCACAAAGCGTTGCTCGCATGAAGAAATCTCTTATTTCCACTGAAATTAGCCCTGTTTCTCCAAAGGAACTTCTTGAGAATTTATCAGTTTTTTACCCAAATATACAGAAAATCACAATAGTGAAAAACGAAGGCAATAATATTCTGATAGAATATGAAGAAAACACAGGGAAATTGCAATTAATCAAGAGGAAAACCTTTGGGAAAATCGAAGCTTTTTCTAATTATCTTATACATTTACAGAATATCTCCAAATTAAACATTCCAGGTATCGAAAAATACAAAGAAATTAGGCTTCATAACCTCAATAACCAATATATTGCCGATATTTTCAAAGAGAAAAAAGGCGAGAATCTCTTGAGTTTCTTTGAGAAAATCCCCAATTCCTCGAAAAATTACCTACAAATCCTTGAAATTATCAAGAAAATCTCAATAATTCTTCATCAATTACATAGGAGAAATATCGCCTTTAAGACATTAAAACACACATCTATTCTTATAGAGAATCCTGATGATTATATCGTCACTTTAGCGATAGGTGGGGGTCATACCTCCATTCTTGAGAATTTATTTGTGGATTTCTATGTAAAAAACCAAGAAGATTACCAATCTTACGATATAATTTCTCTTGGATTCGTGTTTTTAACCCTTTTTTCAAAGAAAATACTGATGGAAGACCTTTATAAAACAAGAAATAACAACGATATTACAAAGATTTTTGAGGAAAAAGGTCAAGAAATCCCGAAAATTATGGTGGATTTCATGAAAAAAATGCTAGATTTAGAAAGAAAAAACCATTATACATTAGCAATTCAATTGATTTCGGAACTAGAATCTCTGATACTGAAAGGAATACAAAACGATTTAAAACAGGATTTCCTTTCTGAGGTTTTTCTCAATAAAATCACTAAGCAAAACTCGTCAGAATTCCTTTATTTTCATCAGAAAAATAAGATTTTCATCTATAATGAAGAGAAGAAAATAACGTGTATTTTAAAGGTTTTTCTAGGAAAACGCAAATGGAATATCAGAAGCTATTTTTTACAATATTCTAAGCATTTAAAGGGATTTATCACACTTGTGAGTCCATTTACTGCTAAAATAGCTAGAATCCCGTTTAATGAGGAAACCCTTCAAACAAATAACCAGAAAATCGCTGAAATCAAAACAAATATCGAATTTCTTTATGAAATAAAGGATAATACGATAAAATCCCCTGAATTACTTGTTCAGAACGAGAATTTCTATTTGATTTCCAATAAAATATATCAAGTTTCTGCGATAAAAACAGAGAATTCTGTAATGAAATTTCAGGAAAAATGCATAGAAAACTCAGAAATTTCATCAGATTCTTATCACTATAGTTTTTTCGATTCAAAGCTCGAAAACCTCTTTATTCTCTTCGAAACCCCAAATTTCTTCAAAAATGGCATCACAATTCTATCGCGAAACATGAAAACCTCCACAAATTTCTCAAAAACTCTTTTGAAATTCCATCTAAATAACGCCGAAATGATCAAAAGCTTTTATTCATTGGATATTTCGCTGAATTTCATATATTTTTATATAGAAATCAGCGAGAATATCTTCTTGATAAATGCGTCGAAAATCCTTTTGATTCTTGATCTCTTTTCTGGGAATTTCTACAGTTTTTCCAGTTTATTTCAGCTTCAAAACTATGAATATTCGAAAAAAACTCATCCAATGAGCTTTTCGCATACTTTTGAGACAAGAAATTTGCCTTTTGAACTCGATTTCTCTTGTGGAAAACTAAGTTTTGAAGACAGAATTCTCAAATTCTTCTGTAAAAAAGACCAGGAAATTCTACTTTGCAAATTCATATTAATACCAAATCAATCATGTATTTCACTGATAAATTGCACGGATTTATCGAAAAACGAGAATTTCATGATATTTTCGCCAAAAGAGATAAAACTCGATTGGAGCTTAGTAAAGAAAAATAAGGAAATTTGTGAAGAAAGTATCAAGAAAATAGGAGTTAAAACCAATCGAAATCGCCTCTTTGGAAGAATTCGAGCTTTTAATGAAGAATTTCAACTTTATTCTAGAAAACAGTTATTTAATTGAGACAAAAGAGCTATTCCTTTATCAGGAAAACGATAAATTATTTGCGATAATCGTCCGCGAGCATTTCGAAAGCACTCTTCTTCAGGAATTCCTTCATAGAAAATCGAAAAACCGCTTTTATTCATCGAAAAATCTCGCTTTTCTAATAAAATGCGTCTTTGAAGGCCTTATTTTTCTTTACAAAAATGCGATAATTCATGGGAATCTTGAGTTAAATAACATAGTTTTTACTGATAAAGGCTACTTAAAGATCAAAGGGTGGTACCTTGAAAACAAGCCTAATTTCTCTTCTTTTATCATAGATGCAGGACTTATGCTATTAGACTGTGCGAAACTCGAGTTTATCTATGAGTTTAATGAGAATATCGTTGAGATTTCAAAGGAATTCCTCGATATTAATTATCCAGGATTATCTCAATTTCTTTTGTTTCTCTTGAAAATCGATTTGAAAAAAATCGATATAAAATCCTTACAAAAAGAGATGGAAAAAGCCTATTTTACGCTACAGTATAAAGACCTTGATTTCAGTAGGTATCAGACTGAGAAACAGAAGATGTTCTGGATAAATTACGGTGATAACTCGCTGATCTCGGCTGATATCAGCTCGCAAAAACATCATCCCTTAAAAGTACTCGATTCGCAACAACAACCCTATGTTTTCTCCACGTTTAACACCTTCACCTATGATTTGAATGAAAACCTCTATGTTACAGGAAATCAAAAGTATTTTGAATTTTTTCATTTGATTTTTCATTAAATTTTTCACTTGAATTTTCATTTGATTTTTTTCATTTGATTTTTTTCATTTGATTTTCCATTTGAATTTTCTCATTTGAATTTTGTCATTTGAATTTTCATTTGATTTTTTTCATTTGATTTTTTTCATTTGATTTTTCATTCGATTTTCGCTTAAAACCTCTTTTTTTTCAGACTTTCCAAGTCCAAATCCCAGGATTTCTTCCTTTTAGCTCTTTCTCCCTCCTCCTCTCCCATCTCTCTCCAGCCACTTCCCCCAATCCCTCTGAATATCCTAAACCCCACGACCCTCTACATAGAAAAGAACAAATCGATTTATCTTTTTGGTGGTTATCTCTCATCAGAAAACTCTCATAAAACTCCTTCAAAACAAGTCCTTTCCTATAATATTCCTCATAAAAGCTGGACCTTTAAAAACCCTATGCCATTGGCTCTTGTCTCTTCAACAGCAGTGATTTCCAAAAAAGGAGTCTATCTTTTTGGAGGGATTTCTGAAGAAATCGACCTCACTGGTCCAGAATTGAACTTTCTTCAATTCGATTTCGAGACTGAAAGCTGGGAATTTATGGTAAATTTCGCATGTTTGAGCCCGTTTGAAAACTCGAGGTTTTTAAAGCCAAATATCATCAGTTTAGGTGAAGAAGTCTTTCTGTTTTTCGAGAAAAAATGCGATAAATACCTATTGGAGATCTTCGAGTTACAAATGGGTGGTTTTAAGCTTAAATTCGAGAGTTTTGTGGAAAAAGACGATAAAACTAGCAAAAGGAGACTGTTACAAAATGAAATGAGCTTGTGCTTTAATGCAGGAGTACTGTATAATTTAGAGGAAAAGACAAAGAGTCTGTGTATATGGGATATCAAGGATTTCGAGAAACTGAAGATGAGGAAAATAGAAAGCAAAGAGCTGGAAGACGAAGATGAAGAATTCAAGGATTTCGAGAATAAAGCTTTAAATAATTAATTTTTTAAAGGAATTTTAAAGGAAAATAAAGGTTTTTTTTGATTTTTTTCTAATAATTTTTTACAAATGGCAATAAAATGCAAAATAATTGATTTTTCTAAATAAATTGTTTATTTTTTTTAATGATTTTTTCTTGTTTTTTAAGAGTATAAGAGATTATTGCAGGGGAGTTTTGGCTTTTTCTGAAATTCACCTTCTTTATCGCTGTTATGCTCTTTATCTCATTTCGCGATACTCCTATGACTTTCCCTTTCCCTTTCCCTATGTCCTTTGTGCTCTTTGTCTTCATTTTCTTCCCAAAAAGCTCTATTTCCTTATTTATCGGCAATTGATTCTTATTTTCTTCACAATTCTCCACGATATTTTCTTCAGAAAAAGTGTTGCTTTTCTGAAGGTTTTCTTGAGAAAAATCCTTCTTTTTCTCGTAATTTTTTCTTTCTAACACATTTTTTAAGCCAAAAATCCTTTGAATTTTGGGATAACTCTTGCTATTATCACTAATAATTGATTTCTTTATTAGATTAGGATCAGCATATTTCGAGAAACGCATCAGAACTTGAGTTTCTAAGCCCAAAATCCTTTTATTATCGCTTTTTAAGTCATTTACCATCTCATTATTAGCAATTAAAAGACTTTTTGTCACTTTTAGAACTTCATTATTTCGATATTTCTCTTTAATTTCCGGTTTTATACTGTTAATTCCTTTGAAATTTCTGCATTTTCTTGTAATTTCGTCATTTTGTTCAGATAAAGTCTTTTTAAAATAAAGGTTTTCCGGAGCCAAATTTTCGAAATAATCCTTTTCTGAAGAATTTATCACTTTTTTCACCTTTTTTGTGTTTTTTGGACTATTTGGAGTTGATTTCAAACCTTTTATTGAGAAAATATCGTGTTTTTTATTGATGTTTTCTGAGATATAATCAGCGTTTTCACCGTTTGGTATCGTGATGTTGCTGCTGGAAGTTGGGAAATATTTCTCGTAATTATTCACGAAATTCTCTTGAAAGAAAACCTTTGTATTCGAAGCACTTTTCCGCAGTTTTCTGATCTGAGGACACAAATTCTTCATAGAAATCACTGGTTTTAAAGACTTTTCTTCAGGGTTTTTGTGGTAATTATTCATATTTATCCAATGAAATTCCTCGTTTTTTAACTTGAAAACTTGAGAAAAAGAGAAAAAATCAGGAAAAAACAAAGAGGATGTGATTTAAAACAATGATAATATAAAAAAAGTGATAAAAAAAGGAATTAAAAAAGAAAAAAAAGGAAATACTATCGATTTTAATATTTGAGTAGTTTTTCGGGATTTTCTGATCTTTCAAAACCTCCCGAATCTCGTTTCTCTTGTTTTGTGATAAAGGAACGAGGCTTTTGCTTTCCAAGTGAATTTCAGAAGAAACTGCATTCTTCTGCGGCGAGAAAAAATCTCGAAAATTCCCTTCAGAAAACAATGAAAACCCCGTTTATTTATAATGAAAATTACTCTGAATTGCTGCCATTTTTCTCAATAGTTATTTTTTTTAATCAATAAATTTTATTTTAAAGCCAAAAATCCCTTTTTTTTCACTAAAATTTCATTCAAATTTCAAATTAAGCCAAATTTCCGCATAATCTTAAATAAAAATTCAGCCTTTTTCCTTTAAAAATGACCACAAAATCTCCGCTTCAGTCCGAAACCCTGACTTTTTCGCATGAAATCCTTGATAATGAGACTTATAACCAAAGGCTTTCAAAGCTGCAAATCGAAGCTGATGTCCTTTTGAGTAATAAAGCCTTTAATAACCTACAGGTGAACAAAAGCAAATTTCAGCTCTTCGAATTGCTTAAAAGACATAACGAGAAATACAAGATTTCCACTGATGAATTGCCTCGAACGTAAGCCAAATTTCTCCATTTTACTATAAAATACTCCTTTAGACAATATCGATTAGCACAATTAGGCTCGAAATGGAATCAAATTGAACAGGATTTAGCAATGGAAAAGTTCAAAATCGATAAGAAAAACGAGGAAATTATACATGAAAAACCTTCACTTTTTGCGGTTGATTTGAAATCGGAACAGGATCTATCAGATTATCTTGAAAAAAACCTCAGTTTTCAAATGTTCAATAAAGTCGATGCAACAACAAACAACGTTTTTTCCTTTATTCTTATCGTTTTTTTGAGCATTTTTTCGAAGGCGCAAAGACAGATCAATACCCTCCATAGAAACTTCCTTTTTGAGGTTTATATGGAAAAAACTGTAGAAAATCGCAAATTAATGCAAACTCAAAGGAAAAACTTCACTTTCTATAAAAAAATCGAAACTTTTCCTGAGTATTTCTTTTGAAAAACATCATAATTATCAATAAATTGAATTTTCATTTGATTTTTTCCTTTTGAAAAGTATGATTCCAATCTCAAGTAGAATGTCTTCTAAAGAGCAAATGACGATAAAACAAGGTAAATTTTCCTTTATTTTTAAGTTTTCTCATGAATTTATCAATATAAAATAAGGTATGGTCGTTATGGACCCGAAGCAAAGGAGTTTCTTTGAAACTTTCGAGAAATATATCCAAAGCAAATACATCTTTATGAACACAAACCCCGAAATCAAGCATGAATTTCCTATTTCTCGCTTAATTCACGATGTAAAATCTCTAAAATTCTCCTAAATATCCTTATTTTATCGCAGTTTTTCGACATAACAACTTCTTACGATATTAAATCCTTTTGGCAAATTCTTTTTTCCCATGTGAAGATCTGTGAGGATTTCTATTCAAAAAACCCTAAAATGCTTGAGTTTTTCGAGGAATTCAAGCAAAATCCCAAATTTCTTAAGCAAAAGTCCAACACTCCTATATACGGTCAAAACCTTCTGAACCTTTTTTTCTCTTCACAAGGTAATCTTCGTAAGGAAATACTGAAGAAATCTTGTGAAATTCTCGAAGAAGAATTCCTTGAAACTCTGCCAAAGCTTGAAAAGTCGAATATCAGCATTCGAGCCTTTACGAATTTAGATATAAATATCGCAAAAATACTGATTCCGATCTTTAATTTTATCGAGAAAAAGTATATAGAAAGCGATTTTAAGCAAAAACAAGAGAATTTCATCGAATTTGATGGGCTGCAAACCCCTATTTGGGCTATTTTATATGTGCTTTTCAGGGCTGGGATGAAGGATTTTATGATAAAGATCATTGAGACGTATAATGGCGATTTGAAAGGAAAAGTCAAGGAATTTGGAGCGTTTTTTGAGAAATATCTTGGGTTGCAAGAGGAAAATAGGGAGTTGGAGATGAGTGAAAGGAAAATCGCGATGGAGTTCATTCAGAATAACAATAAGGAGAAAATCGACGTTTTTCAATATTCGCTGTATATTTTAATCACAAAATATTGCGAAATCAAAAGCACTGATCTTATTGATAATATCGCGGATTATTTGTGGTTCAATGTAAAATTACGAGATTTTTTTGAGTTTATTGGTGTTTTTATTGAATTTTTCATTGTGTTTTTTTATTGAATTTTTCATCGTTTTTTAATCAATATTTCTTTGAAAATCAGTTAAAACTGTGCGATTTTCAAGAGGAAGAGAGATTTAAAGTGGGTGATATGCGAAAATCAATGGTTTTATCAGAATTCCAGCAGAATTTTCTGGCTTATTTCAGTGAAAACCCTAATAATAACCCTTTAGTGGAGCTAAAGCCACTATTTTTAATACTTTGTTATGAAGAAGCATTGGCTCGATTCAAAAACATTGATAGTTATTTCAACGATTTTGTGCATATTCTTATCGTTATTCGAGAAAGTGGGTTAATTTTCGATTTTTCTGATGAAAAATGCAAACAAGTATCATTTTTAATGATAAAAACTGAATTTTATTTGATAATTTAGCTCGATTTGAAAGAAATCATCTATAAATATGTGAGGAATTTCGTAGGGTCTCGGCCTTTAGAGGCTTTTCATTATTTGAGGATTTTACCGAAAAAAGACATGGTGAATTTGATCTCAAATTGCATAATAGACAGTGAGCTTTTAAGTTTTTTTTTCGAGACAAATTATGAAGCTAAAAGCAATGTAATCACTTTTTTTACTTATAAAACTCAAATTTTTCATGAAAAGTCAATTTTTTATCATAAATTACTGATTAAATTTTAAGATAAATTTAATGAATTTTATATAAAATAAAGTAATTTTATATAAAATTAATTGAATCTCTTCATAAAATTTCATTTTTAGTGTAAAAAACTGTATGATTTATTGGGTGAAGAGAACTTCCGGGACATAATCACTGATATAATCAAGAATATCAAAGGTTTAAACCTTGAAATGGCTTTAAAACTCTTTGATTTGATCAATGTTTTTTCATTTTTTCCTTCTAATTTCTCTTAAAAAACTTAATAAAGGACCATGAAAAAGTCCTTACTCTGATAATCGAGAACGAAAGCCAAAAAATCATTTCAATTCCGAAAAAAACCCCTCAAATTCTTTCAAAGGAAAAGGCTATTAGCCTTCAAAACACGATAAATTCTCTATTAAGCAGCTATAAAGCCTCAGGAAAGCTCGATAGTTGCAAAGAATCCAATCAAATCATCATGTTATTGAATTATATGCTCAAAATCAAGACGATTCTCAGTGATAATAACAATGAAAAACGTTTTAACGATAGTTTAAAGGTAAAAACCTCTTTATTTATAAATTTTACGACAAAATGCCATATATTTTATCATAAAAAATTGAAAATTACTCTTAATTTACGATAAAAATTTGATACTTTTATCATAGAAATATCTTAAAAAAACTCTTAATTTCTCTATAATTTTATGATAAAAAATATCTTAGAAATTAAAAGAATGGAAGCTGATACCGTTAAAAGAAGAAGAAAATCAAAAATACGTATGAAAACCCCTATTTTATAAACAAAAAACGCTATTTTCATTGATTTAGATGGATTTCTACATCATGTTGAACAGAAGAAAAGCCACTAAAATCTATTTAGAAGTACTGAAAATCATCATTAATAGCTTTTTTATTGACCTTTCCTTTAAAAAAGCTCTTGATTTTAAGCTTAGAAATCGTTAGAGAAATAGGCTCTCAAAGGACTAGAGTGACAAATCCCCATTTTTCCTTTCAAGAAATCAAATCAATTTCCTCAAATCTTTACAATTTCTTCCATAATTACATAAAAAACGTCGAAATCGAGGAAAATGACGAGAAAGAAATCCTTAAAAAACTCAGTGACGAAGCCCATAAAACCTCAATAATTTTTTAATTTCAAATAAAAATCAAGAATTTCGATTTTTTTGATAAAAAACAGAGAAAAAAAACTTTTTTTAAAAATTTCAAATAAAAAAACCAAATTTTTCATTAAGTAAAAAAAGATTACTTTTTATTCATTATCTGAAGCCTTTTTTCTTCTTTTTCCCCATTCCCCCCATTAAAAACATCGGGTTCATGAATTCATTGGTTATTTCTTCTAAGAAATCAATGCCGAAATCATCCATACCACCCATATCCTCATTTTCCTTAATAAACTTCTCTAATTCTTTCACATGTTCTTTCTCAAAATGCTTAAATAATTGATTTTCACTCATTATTTCTCCATCAAATTTGCATTTAAACCCTTTTTTCTTCATTTCTATCGCATTTTCCGCTACAAACATCGGCAAATACACCATATCAATATCCTCATTTCCCTTTTTTTTCTTCATGTTTTTCCCATTTTTTCCTTCTTTTTTATCCATTTTATCGCAATTTTCTTCATCTTCGCTTAAATCTTCGAAATCATCATCATTTTCCTCTTCAGTCTCCCAATCTTTCTCGTTTTTTCCTTCATTTTTCTCATAAAAGTTCTCTTTTTTCTCCTTTTTATGCAGATTTCTCATATTTTTCTCAAAATCCCAATGGGAATTTCTCGTATTTCGATGATTTCGATGCGAATGGCCGAAAAAGCTGTTCATGTTCCCAAACATCATATCGAACATGTCTCCGAAGTCAAATTCCTTCATAAATTGCTCATAATCGAAGTCGAAATCCTCTACAGTGCCATATTTATCGTATTTCTTGCGTTTAGCAGGGTCTGATAATATCGAATAAGCTTCAGAAATCCTTTGAAAGACCTTCTTGCTTTCTTCAGGATTATGACGGTTTTTGTCTGGATGCCATTTTAAAGCTAATTTCTTATAGGAATCCTTTATTTCGGCTATCGAGGCTTTTTTTGAAAGGTTAAGGGTTTTGTAATAATCTTTATGAGAATCCATTTGTATTTTTTGCGATTTTTTTTTTGATTTTGGGGGTTTTTTTCAAATAAAATCAAAGAAATTTTTTAAATTTATTCAAAGATAGTGATTTCATCATTAAATTTGTGATGAATTATTTGAAAAAAAACGAAAAATTTTTCAAAATTATTGAAAAAATTTTTTAAAAAAATTGATTTTTAAAAATGCAAGTAAAAAAAAATTGATTTTTTATAATGAAAAACAATCCAATTTTTTAAATAAAGAATTTTTTAATTTTTCAATAAGAATAAATTGAGTTTTTTAATGTGTTTTCTTTTTAAAAAACAAAATAAATAAATAATTTTTACGTTAATTTAAGCCTTTAGTTTTCCATTCCCATGTCTGCTCTTCATAACCGACGAAATCAAGCTAAACTTGGTCAATCCCAAATCAACGATATTGATATAGGTCTGGCTTCTGCTTTCAACGACTCCCATTCTATATTGTTTGAGATCATAAGAGTTAATCAGATAAAAATCTCCTTGATTAAAGAACTGAGAATTGGCGACATCATTATAACTCGAAGGTGTTTGTGCAGGTGGAGTCAAATGAACATAGTTCAATATGTATTCTTTATCAATAAAGGTCCAAGCACATCTCCCATCAGCCATCATTCTGATTTCATCGCTTGGTGGTAATATCGTGCTAAATGAATTATAAAGTAAAGGTCCTGATAAAATATCGCCGTTTTCATTCACAAGCATCATATATTGAATATCGTCGTTATTGGCATTCGGGTCTAAGAAAGTACCACTCAACACAGTTCTTTTATTAGAAATTATGTAAGTTATGAAGATATTCCTGCCGTATCTACATGATTTCACTTGGTTAACCCATTGTCCTTCTCCTAGGTAAACATCCTTCAGTAAATTGAGATTTTCATCATAGAATAACAGTCCTAATTGATTTATTTCACTTGACACGTTTTTTCCTTCGAAAACCGTCCAGCTTCTTCTTCTGGCATATGAAAGAACAAAGGTTTTGCTATCAGCTAATTGTATGATGCTGCCTAATCTTCCATTACTGAAGCCTATGCCGTTTCCTGTTAGGATATCAGGTAAAAGGGTCGAGCTCTTTAAAAAGTCAAGAATATTGTATCGACCAGTAAAGGGATCTGGTTTGTCATTTGAATTAAGACCATCTTCTATTGAAAACATGATGTTTAAAGGATAGGCATCACCTAAAGCAGCTGTCATGAATTTCTCCCCATTATACAGGATATTCTGTGTGAGACTATGAGAAGAACCCCATGAAAAGGCGATTTTCTCGTCTTCTCCTTTGAGATTTACCGTGAATAAAGTATCTCCAGTATGATCACTTCTTGTGCCATCTGTATTCTGGCCAAAGAAGTTATAATGTGCGAAAATCACTGCTAATCGTTCTTTTCCGAGCGATAATTTGCCATTTGTTGGGTTAAACATCGCGTTCATGCCGAACAATGGGGTTCCCTTGACGTCTTTAAAGAAGATTAATTGGTCTGATGTGTAATTCAAAGGAGAATCATTAGAATTCATGATATTTCTTTGGAAAACTGTGACATTCGTCTTTGTGTCCATTCCCAGAAGAAATAGCTTATGGGGATTGAGGTAATCACAAATTAAAGCAATCCAGCCATATCCCACTGATATTATATCAAAAGGTAGACCTTTGATGCTCAGGTTTCTATCACTGATTTGAGTCCCTTCATTGTCTATTGTCTTCACATGTAAAAACATGGTGTCTTTTTCAGAATACATGATATAAGCACCTATAATTCATTAAAAATGGATTAAAATTTAATAATATAAATATATTAGAATAAAATAAAAATATAATAGAAATAAAATGTATACCTCCTTCATCTTTGGGTGCTAATGGAGAAGCTCCTGAGTTGAAATGTAATCCACGAGTTCTATGATCGAAGAAGGGGTAGTTGACAACATTGACATTTGATAGAGAAAAATCAGTAGTTGCTTCAGATCCTGTATAATTCCTCACCCAAATAGTTTTGCAATCTCCCACAACTGATCCATCAAACATTTTTACTTTATAATTAAGGAAAAATGATCCTTCTTTCATCGGAATCACATCAAGGTATTTCGAATTACCCTGTACAGTGCCGATCTTCCATGAATAGTCCACAACATTGGTGTTATTGACCGAAAGAATGTATTTGAATCCTTTTAGCAAGTCTTTTTTATCAATACCTTTTACGTTTAATCCAGAAACTCCACTAACGTTATTAGTCTCATTCGCTCTTTTAAATACACAAAAAGCTTGAAGTAACTTGGATGAGAAATAGCTATTAATAGCAGTGACTTGAGGTAGTCCAGTAGTCAGGAATTTAATGCCATAAAAGGCCCATGTTTGAGAAAGACTGGCATTCGTATAAGTAGGATATGCTTTTGTTGAGCTTAGGTAATATAATGAGGTATTCATGTTAAATAATGATGAATTTCTCAATATTTCTAATGGATTTGAGCCAGTGACTTTTACGAGATTTATTAGGTCTTGGGATGTAGGCAAAGTCCAGCCGATTGGACACGGATTTGTGAATTGAGTGGATGAGGCTTTTAAAGTAAAAGGTGTAAGAAGCCATATGCGAGAGGCTACTGAGATTAATCTTCCGTAATTCACTCCTTGGATTATCTCACTTTCAGGGGAAAGAGTATAGGTTCCTGAAGGAGGAGAAAGAGGATTTGATGAGGAGAAATCTGTATTGTCTATGGTGCAGGTCTGGGTTTGGACATAGAGGAAGGAGAGCACTAGACAAAGGAAAAATAAAAGATTTTGGTGGTTCATTTGAGGGTTTTTATGATAAGTTTGTGATGAGACTTGAAGGAAGGTTTTTATAGGAGGAATTATTTATTAACGCATTTTACTAAAGAAAAAAAAGCAATAACGGTTAAATTTGGAAATTATGGTTTTTCGTATTTTTTGGGGTTTTTAGAAAAAATTAAAACATAATGGTTTCGTAATATTAACATGACCTTTTAAAAAAAAGAAAAAATATTCAATTTTTAAAATTAAAATAAAAAAAAATTGATCAAATAAATTCATTAAAAAACCACAAAAATGTCTGTTCATATAAATTGTACCTGCAGTTATAACAATTCTCTTTCATCTCTCAAGCTCAAATATCTCAAGAATATAAGTTCTGACGTTTCTAATCCCTCAGCGAATCCTGAACTTATTCTTCTTCTCGAAACTCTCTCTTCAACCTATGATTTCGATTATGAAGATTCAATTCTTTTATTCGTCCATCGAGTTTGTAAAGAATTATTGATCACAAACGTTGAATTTGCCTTCACAATGTTAAGAGAATATATCAAATATATGGCTTTATTAGTTTTACGCAGACAAAATAAAATAGACTTTAATTTCTTCAATCAAGATCTTGTTCTGATCCCTTCTTCAAGAATTTACGCATTATGGAGATTTCATATATTATATTCAACAAAATATAACGAATTTTGTCAGAAATTGAATAATGGGGAAAGATTACATCTTGATCTTAACAAATTTTTTAACCTTGATGTTCTTTTATTAGAAGAAAAGTTTCAGAATTTTAAGTCCAGTTATGAAAATTTCCTCGAAGTCTATAAATTTTACTATGGCGAGACGAAAAACCCAGAGATTTGGCCTGAATTTCATAAAAATACTGTTGAATATGTCTTCAAATTCTGTCTTTTTCCTGATACTTTCAAATTTTTGAACCAAAAACATCAATTTGAAGAAAAGGACATTTTTTCAGATTTATTAAAAAATGCGAATTCTTCAACATTGAATTCTTTTCGCCAAGATCTCATAAAAGCCTTAAATTTATTAAGAGAGACCACAGGCCTCGATATCTTGCAATTAAAACAACATATAAGCTTAAAACTCTTAGAAGAAAGTAAAAAAGATCCACAAATTTCAGCATTTGAGAAAATTGATGAGTTTTTTAACGGAAATATCTCAGTGATCAGTGAAATAAAAACTGATGAACAATTATGGGAAAAATACAAATATTGTCGTACTTTTGTTTTTCCTGAGAATTTCGAATATATTCTTAGTCATGAAATGCTATTAGATTCTGATTCTATCAATAAATTGATTCTTGATTATCGTAGATTTTTATTTCTTCGATGCTATAGTCCGAGAATGGTATTCACTCCTAGTGAAGAAGTTGATGTAGTGTGGCATTTACATCTAAATTTCACTTATTTCTATTTAATAACGATGAAAAAATTGTTAGGATATGAATATTTGCATAATCCTACAAAAGGTGGAAAACAAGAATTAGATAAACATACATCATTATACGATAATACTTTAGATATTTATAAGAAATTATATGGGAATTCCAGCAATATCAATTGGCCTGGGGGTAAAGAAAGGTTCTCACAAAACCCTTATTGGGAAAGAGAAAGAAGGGTTGGTCAACTTTCTTACTGGTTTGCCGTGGAAAAGGAAAATTATGATTATGGTTTTCTTGATAGTTTGTATGGTTGGTGGAGGGTATTTGGGATATTTGTTGACTTCGAATGGTAAAAGCAATAATTTGAATATCGATGAGAGGAGTTATAGAAATAGAGGTGGAGATTAAAAGAAAATTCCAAAAATACATTTTTTTCTTCAAAATTGAAAAAAACTAAAAATTTTTAAAAAATTGCAATTTTTTTAAAAAAAAAACGAAAATTAAAAAGTTGCTAAAAAAAATACATTTAAAAAAAAAAATATTTCTTAAAAAAACAATGAGCGAGGAGTTATATGAAGAATTCGTTAGTGGAACAGGAATGCGCTATAAAAGAAAGAAAAGAAAAATTGATATAAAAAGCCAAAAAAAGTCTAAAAGTTCACTGCAAGCTATAAAAGAACTCATACTTCCAAAAAAACCTCATCTATTTGATTTCAAGAAAAGCCTTGAAAAATTCGATAAATTTACTCTAAATCCCCCCATTATATCTCATGAATTAAGATCGAAAAAATCTATCAAAATTGATAAAACTGACATCATTGCATACCCAGGATTGCCAAATTTAATAAACCTAAACTTAAACTCTGAATTTTATGAAAAGGAAATAAATCCGGCATTGAGATGGAATAATATATTGAAAGACTTGGCGAATACTGAATATAATCGAATCAAAGATGTTTTTAAAAAGGATCCAGAACTATTGCTGAGAAGTTATTAGTTTTTTAATAACTTCTTCTAAATTTTTTTTTTTTAATTCTTTTGCTTCTAAGTTGAAAAGTTAAAAAATACACTCAATGATAGAATGGAGCAGTCTATTTCGCAAAAAATTCAAGAGGTAAAAAATTTTTCAATTAAGTTTTTTCATGAGAAAAAATAATCCAAAGTTCAAACTTCAACCAAATGTCATAAAAAATGAAGCTAATTCTTTTAATTTTTATCGCAACCGAATGCTTGAGGAAACGATTCGAGAGTATTTATCGAAAAAAAATTCCATCATTTTTATGATTAAACAGCTATGAACTTCTCATAAAAAACCTTGAAGAAAATAAGCAAAAAATTAATGAAAATTCCTCAATTAAAGTTAAATTCAGTCAAAGTGGAAGATTATTGGATAAAAATCCTAAAAAGCTTGAAATAACAGAATCAACAGCAAAAGGTTTAGATGGAGATGCTCATAAAATATTGGGGAGTCTTTATAAAAATCATCAGAAAGGAATGAATAACGTATAAATTTAAAGTTTTTTCTTATCAACAATTGAAAATAAATAGATTGTGGATTCCTTTAAAGAGCTGAAAAGAATGAAAAATGACAAAGAACAATTATTAGAAGATGTTGATAAGGATTTAAAATTCGTTGGAAAAGAAATTTTTGGAAATACTGAAGTTTTGCAAGACATTGAATCCTTCTTTAAAAAAATTAGTTTAAATTAATGGGTTTTGTCTTTAAAATTTTTCCGATTTAAATTTGTTTTTATTATATTTTCTTTATTTTTTATGTAATTTTTGTTCCTCTTCCTCTTTTTTCTCGTAAACTTCTCTTGCTAATTCTCCGGTTCCTGGGTTTTCTCTTGCATAATCCTATATTTTTATTAATAATCAATTAAAATCTTTATTAAATTTCAAATCAAACAGTATCAAAATCATCTTCAGCTTCTGAATAAGGTTTTGTCTCATTCTGTATTTGGAACTTAAACAGTTTTTCATTGATTAATTCAGTTGGTAATAAGAAATTGGCTCCTGCTATCGCCAAACATAATATTGAAGGAAGTGGGTATTGATTAAATATCAGTTTAGTGAATACAAATTCTGAAACCTAAATAAATCAATTAATTTAACAAATCAAATTCTTAGTTTAATTACTGCAAAGGCCAGACATGTTAATTCCAAAAGATCAGTCATAGTATAAGCAAGATTAGAGTCAATGTCGTACAAAGCTGTTGATTTTCTTAAGATATTGTACTGCGAAATATATATTATTTAATAACTTTGTTGATTAAAATTGAAAAAAACCTTGAAAATCCAATAAAGAAACGACAAAGTGCCAATAGAAAATAATATCCCTAATGGTAAAATTGTTGCGTAAAAACCTGTGAAAATCATGGTGAAGGCAATTTGTGCATAAGCTTTTTCTATGAGGAATTCAGGATGTTGAAACAGTCTTTAAAAACAACGAATAAGAAAAATCAATTAAATAAAAACAATACAATTGCGCTTCATCTTGAGTCATCGTGCTTAATTTGTCTTTGGATTTTGCAATTTTTCTTTTAATAACCTTTATGATATAAGGAATATTGATTATTTGAACAAAGCAAGGAATTATAAGATTTGTGATAAAAATAATAATTTGATTGTTAATAAGTCCACCTTTAAATAATTAAAAAACATTTTAATTTATCTCTAAAATTGTACTGTTTCCGAAATAATTTTTGAAATAGGTGGCTGTAATTAAGAAAGTAATAAGTGAAGAAGTGCAAAACGAGGCCTTTTTCAAAACTTAATTTTAAAATAACTCAAACAAAACAAAAAATTACAATGCTCAGTTTAACAGCAACACTTGAAAAATAATCAGTCCTTGTTTTTGTCTTTTCAAAACTAATTTTTATTCAAAAAAACTCAAAAAAACTATTATAAAATTTTACTGAGCAATCATTGGAATCAAAACTTTCAAGATTTCAATAACTAATGAAATTGAGACTGAAATCAATGCTCCAATGACCTTCACCTTTATTGATTCAGAGTCATTGCCATCAGTGGTCACTTTACCAGCTACTTTGGTTGCAGCATTCAATATGGCTTGATAATAATTCAGATAATAAATCCCAAGACCAAAACCAGCCAATATAACCAATGAAATCCCATCTGCAATCACCATTCTTATTCTTTGTTGAAAATTAGAATAATGTAAATTCTCCCAATAAACATCAGAAGGTTCTGGTGCCTCGAAGACCAAACATCTTTGATCATGAAAAAATAATTGTGTTTTATCAACTTTTCTCAAAACCTTCTCGAAGTTATCAATGAAATACAGATAGCATCTTTGTCTGAAGTTTTTATAATGAGCTTTAAGACATTGGATTTTCTCGTCTTCTGTTGCAAAGGTCACAAAAGCGATTCCACAGAATTTATCGCTTTTGCCACTAAGGAATTCTTTTTCAAGAGCTTCAATCTGGTCTTCTAATTGTATGATTTGATTTTCGACGTTGGTCTCGTTATAGAAAATAGGATATGATCCATGCTTGTTTTTGTAAGCAATAGCTCTTTGTTTTTCTTTTACTAATTGATCTTGATTCTTATTTATCTCGATTTTGTTCTGCATATTATAAGCCAAATTCACATTTACTTTGAAAAAATAAAAATTCATCAGTTTTTTTAATAAATTTAATTTGTTTTTTACCTATATTAGCTTTTTTGCCTGGAATTGCATTTTCTTCAAAAAAAACTTTCAGTTCATCATCATAATCAAGCCCTAAACCAACTTTAATATCGATGACCATCACAGTGTAATCAGCTGGAGTCGTCTGCGATTCATCACAATCTTTATCGATTTTCCTTTGATTTCTTCTCATAAACTGGAAATAAACTATCAGAACCACAATTGTTACAAGATTCAGCCATCTTTGAGCAGTAAGGGTTTCTTCTTGCGATCGCTTATTTCCTAAAGAAATCCTTGTGGCCCAAGCAAGCAAACATTCTTTATCGGTCAAATAATCGACTAAATCTTGATTATTCATAGCCTCAGCACTATTTATTAGTACCTGCAATTGTTCTTGTGTATAACAATCCTCACTATCATTGTTTGTAGCCAAATTGAAAATTCCGGAAATAAAAAGAATTATCAATAGCACATAGATGCAGGAAATTATATAAGAGAAAAACAAAGGAAATCCTACACCTAAGAACCCAAGTTTTTTGTATTCACAAGTTATTGGAAGAGGTTCACGCTCAACTATATAACCACAACACTTGCAATGGGTGTTCTTCACATCTAAATTATCATCATTGCGTTCAGGAGCTGAAACTCGGGCAAGCTAAATATTTTTAATTTATTAAATTAATATTTTTTCATTTTTCTATTAAATACCAAATGTTGTTCGGCTATAGTCCAATCAGGAGGGATTTGATCATCCTGATATGCTAAATAAAATTTATAACAAGGATAAAAAAAATTGAAATACATTCATCTAATTCAAAGTTATTTTCTCTCGCTTTGACTGAGGTTAAGCCTTCTTGAGTTATTTTGCTTTTGTGCTGGTTTTTGCTTTTTATTTTTTTGGTTTTTTTTTTTGTGGCTTTCTCTTTTTCTTTTTCTGAAGCTTTTTCTCTCTGATTCAAATTTTCATTGTTTTTCTCATTCTCTTCGTCTGCATCTTTTGCTCGTTTTTTTTCTTTTTCTTTGTCTTTGTCTTTTTCTTTTTCTTTTTCTTTTTCTTTGTCTTTGTCTTTTTCTTTGTCTTTTTCTTTGTCTTTTTCATTTTCTTTTTCTTTGTCTTTATTTTTGTCTTTTTCTTTGTCTTTTTCTTTTTCTTTGTATTTTTCTTTATCTTTGTCTTTGTCTTTGTCTTTTTCGTTTTCTTTGTCTTTATTTTTGTCTTTGTCTTTTTTATCTTTGTTTTTTTTGTCCTTTTCTTTGTCTTTGAATACGCCAGCGCTATCACTACTGTTCTCAAGATCTTCAACCTTGT
>JFJP01042349.1_pt1 | contig 20550 bp, 13 predicted proteins | sample 431651 | NCBI WGS metagenome assembly JFJP01 (sample SAMN02602958, study PRJNA72255) | Microbial mat metagenome, whole genome shotgun sequencing project. | biome: fresh water; feature: sink hole; material: water; isolation source: purple microbial (photo- and chemosynthetic) mats found in...
CTTACTTTTTGTATTGAACTTAAAATGCTTTGGGCGTAAAGTGGTCGGGTGTGAGCAGTTTTACTTGCTCTCCCGAACGTGTAAATACCATAATTCCGAGTGCAGTAGCCGAAGTAATACTATCGTTGGGGAAAGTGTAGGCAGCCACACCAGCTTGCAGGGTGTAGGTTGCAAATTCGGGAAACAATACTTTAAAATTGGTCAGCTTGGTTTCTGCAAATCGCACCACATCGCGAGGGTGAAATTTATACTTTACCTCAATGACTATCAATGCATTGCCATTTACCAACATAATGTCGTATTCGTTTTCCACACGATTTCGGCGACGACGGAGATTTCGGTTTACATAGTCATAAGTTACACCGTTTACGTTCATAGTGTTTGAAAAGGCATTGTAAAAAAAATCCTCTGCATCATCGCCTTGGTTCTCTCCTATGCCAAAAATCATGGTTTTCAACTCTTTGATTTCCTTTCCGGTTTCTTGAATCATCATTTCAGTTTTCTGAAACTTCTTATCCGTTTCCTGAAACATCGTCCATACCTTCTCAAAGGTTAAACCATCAAAATTGGGTGTATTATATTGATTGTCCATTTCGTTTTCGCTTATTTTTTACCTTGCAAAGATACGTTTTTTTTCCCAAAAAATGGGTATATTGAACCTCAATTATTGCGTAGCTTATGGAACTTGAATAACTGCCGGAGTGTGAGTCCGGCAGTTATAATCAATTGTTTTACAGGGTATTGCTCATTTCAAATTTTAGGATTCCTCCGGCGGCAATGTCGGAGTGCGTAATATGCAGTACATCAACTTTTTTGCCATTCAGTTCTACACTTTTGATGTATTTATTTTCGGCAGACACATTCTTTGCTTCAATAGTAAAAGTCTTACCATTTCCCATTTCAATCGTTACTTTATCAAACAAAGGGCTTCCAAAATCGTAAACTCCACCTGCCGGATTCATTGGATACAAGCCCATTGCATTGAAAACGTACCAAGCCGACATCTGTCCGCAATCTTCGTTTCCGCAAATTCCAGCAGGTGTGGCTTTGTATTGAGTTTGCATTATTTGGCGTGCAAGTTCCTGAGTACGTTGCGGTTTACCAGCGTAGTTGTAAAAATAAATAATATGGTGGCTGGGTTCGTTGCCGTGTGCGTATTGCCCTATCAAGCCCGAAATATCGGGAGAAGCGGCTTCGCCTTTAATTTCAGAACTGAGCGTAAACATACTATCGAGTTTGGTGCAGAAGGCATCGTTGCCGCCGTGCAGTTCTATCAAGCCTTGCGGGTCGTGAGGCACAAACCACGACCACTGCCACGCATTGCCCTCAATATACACATCGTTTTCGTGATTTGAAAACTGAGGGTCGAAAGGTGTTTTCCAGCTACCATTGGCATTTTTACCTCGCATGAATCCGGTTTTGGCATCGAAATAATTTTTGTAATACGATGCACGTTTCATATATTCTTCATAATCAGCCGTTTTTCCCATTGCTTTAGCCATTTGAGCAATACACCAGTCGTTGTAAGCATATTCCAAAGCCATTGATACTGAGCGATTTTCTTTGTCTGCTGGAATATAGCCTTGCTTCATCACATATTTCAAACCGCGAAAGTCGCGGGTGGCAGTGCGTTTCATTGCTTCATAAGCTGTATCGGCATTGAATGTACCAATTTTTTTCAGATAAGCATCAACAATGGGAGGAATTGAATGATAACCAATCATGGTATTTGTTTCGTTTCCAACAAGTTCCCAAATGGGCAAATAGCCACCTTCTTTTTCAATGGTTAAAAACGATTGAATAAAATCGTTGGTGAGTTCGGGTTCAATAATGGTAAATAAGGGCAAATGAGCGCGAAAAGTATCCCAAAGCGAAAAAACAGTATAACGCTCAAATCCATTGGTTTTGTGCACATTACCGTCCAAGCCTTTGTATTCGCCATTGGCATCAGAAAACATAACGGGTGCAAGCATGGTATGGTAAAGTGCTGTATAAAAGATAGTTCGGCTAATACTATCGTTGGTTTCCACTTTTATTTTCGATAATTCAGTTTCCCACAAATCCGATGCTTGTTTTCTAAGTGCTTCGAAATCTTTTCCATTCAGTTCGGTTTCCAAATTTTTCAACGCGCCATCAATACTTGCTGACGAAATGCCCACACTTACAATCAACTGATTATCAGTAGTATTATCGAATTGAAATGCTGCTTTTGCAAACGGGTGCTGAATAGAGTCGCCCTGAGCAGCCACTCCATCGGCAAAATAGTTTACCGCTTTTATGGGTTTTGAAAATTTCATAGCAAAATACACCCGCTGGTCGGTTGCCCAACCAGTTGATTTTCTGTATCCTACAAAGGTTTGTTCGTCAATTTTTTTGATACTACTACTTACAGCTTTATCCCAATTGATGGCAAAACCAAGGTCGAGAATAAGGTTTGCCCTTTCGTTTTTAGGAAACGTATAACGGTGAATACCACAACGTTGTGTGGCAGTAAGTTCAACATTAATTTTTGTATCATTCAGTAAAACAGTGTAGTACCCGGGCTCGGCAGATTCGTTATCGTGGCTAAACGACGAACGGTAGCGCATAACGAATTGATTGTTTTTTGCCGTAGGTTGTTCGGTAACTTCTAAAGTAGTGGGCATGAGCAGAATATCAGCAAGGTCGCCAATTCCGGTTCCGCTGAGGTGGGTGTGCGAAAATCCCACAATGCTATCCGAAATCCAGTTGTAACCACCGCACCAGTCCCAACCCTGTGTGCCGTTGTCGGGGCTAAGTTGCACCATACCAAAGGGTACCGTTGCTCCGGGATACACATGACCATGCTCGGCAGTGCCAATAAATGGGTCAACAAAAGCAGTGTAGCGCACATTTTGCAATGTACTTTTCGGTTCTGTTTTTTTTGGCGAACCGCACGAAAACAGCACAAAGGCTGTAAGTATCAAAAAAACAATTTGTTTCATATTGAATTGAATTTAGTAGATAAAGAGTTCGAAATGATTTTAATGCGTAAAACATTTCACAAAAGTAGAAAAATACCATTATTGTTTTAACAAATTCGTAAATTTGCCGCAACAAATTACTAAAACCATTATTTATGTCGAAACGAAGCATTATCTTTTTGGGAATCATAGCAGTAGCTATCATTTCGTTTGTTATGCTCAGCTATTATTTTGTAGAAGAACAAAAAAGCTATGTCAATATACCGCCCATTCACGCTGTACCACAAAATGCGCCTTTGTTTATCGAAAGCCGCGATTTTAGTGGCTTGCTCAAAAGTTTACTAACAGATAACAAAATATGGTCGGATTTAGTTCATATTGAAACCATTGCAAATATCAATCGCAGCGCAAAACTACTCGATTCGCTATTTAATGCTGATGAAGATATTAGCGATATTCTCGATGAAAAATCGGTGATAATTTCCACTCACATCACCGGAAAAAACAATATTGAATTTTTGTATATTGTCAATATTTTTAGTCTTTCGGACGAAGAAAAAACAATGGAATATATTGATAATAAGTTCAATAGCAATCAACTATCGAAGCGCAGTTACGACAATATAGTTGTTCACCGTGCCAAAATTGGCACTGAGGGGCTAACATTCGACTATACCGTTGCCAACGGTTTTTTGTTGATGAGTCTTTCGCCTTTGTTGATTGAACAGTCTATCCGCCAACTCAATTCGGGCAATTCGTTGCTTACCGACCAGCATTTGAAAGAAATTTCGCAAACGGCTGGCAAAAATGTTCAAGCCAATATTTATATCAACTACAAAACCTTTCCAAGCCTGATATCCATACTGTTGAACAACAATTATTCGGAAATTGTGGGTTCGTTTAGCCCCTTTGCCAACTGGGGCGAATTTGACCTCAACATCAAAAGCGATTTAATAATGCTCAACGGTTTTACCAATTCTGTAGAAGTGCCAGAGAATTATCTGTCTGTTTTTAAAGATATTAAGCCTGTGGCATCGTCAATTCACAAAATAATTCCGTCGAGCATTTCGGCGTATTTAGCCCTTTCGTTCGACGATGCCGAACAGTTTTACAGCAACTACCGCGAACATCTGCGCAGCAACAACAAACTCGAACAGCACAATACTGCTATTGAGGAACTTAACAAAGAGTCGGGCACAAATTTGGAAAACCTTTTTTTGTCGTTTATGAGTACCGATATGGCTATTGTGTTTGAGGATATTAACCGAGCCGATTTCAATCAGGGAAATTTCATTGTAATTGGTACCACCGGCAGCAACAATGTGCGAAAACAACTGCTCAATACGCTTCAGTTTTATGCGAAGCAAAACAAGAGATTTGTGCAGGAATTTATAACGACCATAACTGTAAACGGCGATGAATATCTTATCTACCAAATTCCGTTTAAAAATCTTCCACAACGATTGTTTGGAAGTACATTTTCAAAATCGCACCCCAACTATTTCACCTTTATTGATGATTATCTGATATTTGGAAGCTCAGTGAACAATCTGTCGAATTATCTGACAAATGTAAAAAACGATAAGAATTTGGACAACGATAAGGAATATTTGGAATTTGCCGGATACACAGAAAGCGAATTTAACTATTTTTTCTATCTAAATGTTTCACGCTCTGTAAGTATGATTTCATCGCACATTACAGAGGAATTGAACACATCGCTGGAGAAAAATATTTCGACCATTGGAAAATTTCAAGCATTGGCATTTCAGTTGAAAACAGAGAATAATATGCTGTATAGCAATGCCTTATTGAAGTACAGTCCATCGAATCGCACAACTTCGTCGGCAATGTGGCAAACCCGCTTGGATACCACCATCAATTTCAAACCTTTTTTCTTTACCAATCATTATACAATGGAAAAAGAAATTTTTGTTCAAGATGAGAAGAACAAAATTTATTTGATTTCAAATACCGGACGAGTGTTGTGGGAAAAGCAAATTAACGAACGGATAATCAGTACAGTACATGAAGTAGATATTTTTAGAAACAACAAATTGCAGTTGATGTTTGCCACCCGAAACGGCATTCATTTGATTGACCGCTTGGGAAATTATGTCGAAAATTATCCAAAAAAATTCAGCGAACCGGCTTCAAATTCGGTTAGTATTTTCGATTACGACAAAACGGGTGAGTATAGGTTTATTTTTGCATCAAACGATTTTGGAGTTCATGCCTACAATGCGTTGGGGGAGAAAATTGAAGGCTGGATAGTTCCAAAAGCGGCTGCGCCAATTGTTACTACCATACAGTATTTCAATCTGTTGGGAAAAGATTATCTTGTTTTTGCCGATAAGAACCGACCGTATTTTGTAAATCGAAAAGGAGTGAACATTTTGAATGCCGAAAAGACCCCATCAATAGCCACCGATGCAACTATAGGATTGGATATAAACCACAAAGGCAGAGCGGGCAAACAACGCTTTGTAATTCCTGCCGAAAGTGGCGAGCTTATTTATGTATATACCGATGGAAAAGTGGAAACAAAACGCTACACAGACACGCAACCAAAATTCTTTTTTGAATACAGCGACATAAACAACGATGGATTTCTCGACCCTATATTCTTAAACTCCAATAAGTTGCAAGTGTTTAAGCACGATGGCTCGCCCTTGTTTTCGTTCGGATTTTCCAATTCACCTCACAATCCGCCTTTTGTATATACCTTTTCGGCAGCCGACAGGCGTATTGGGGTGGTTGACAAACAGTTGGGACAAATTTATCTGCTCAGAAACAATGGCGAATTGTATCAAAAATTTCCTATGGATGGCAACAGCCCTTTTTCGGTAGGAGTTTTAAATCCTCTTCTCGGAAAATTTAATCTGATTGTAGGAAATGATGAGGGATTTTTGCTCAATTACGAAATGGAATAATGAGTGCTTGAAAATTGAAAAAAAAGCAGTAACTTTGTAAAAAAACTCATCGAAATTTTTTAAAATAAACGAACATGAACCATAGAGTTAAATATCTTGACCCCAAAAACGATTTAACATTTCGAAGAATATTTAGTGACCATCCGCATTTGCTTATCAGTTTTCTGAACAATTTGCTCCCCTTATCTGAAGGGCAGTTAATTGAAAGTATTGAATATCTGGACGTTGAACTGATACCCGAATTACCCGGTTTTAAACGTTCAATGGTAGATGTGCGTTGCAAAGACAACTATGGGCGGTACTTTGTTGTGGAAATGCAAATGTACTGGACAAGTTCATTTCGAAAACGAGTACTTTTCAACGCAGGAAAGGCGTATGTGAAGCAACTTCGCGGTGGTGGAAAATATCGCGATTTAAAACCCGTGTATGCTTTGAGTTTGATAGACGATAACTTTTTGACAGGTAAAAACCTTGAAAATGAATACTATCACCATTATAGTTTGGTTCATGCACTTGACAAAGACGAACGCATAGAGGGATTGGAACTTATATTTGTTGAACTCCCAAAATTCAAAGCTCAACAATTCAGCGACAAACGATTGCGCTCACTTTGGTTGCGTTTTCTAACCGAAATAGACGAAAATACTCGTGAAGTGTCTGAGGACTTAAAAAACGATGAATTAATTCGCGAAGCCTTAGAATGTGTTCAACAGCAAGCCTTTTCAGAAGAGGAGATGTTGTATTATGAGCAATATTGGGATTCGATACGGATAGAAAAAGCCACCATGGATGATTTGGAGGAAAAACAGGCAAAAATTCAAATTCTGACAGAAAAAAAAGAGGAAGCCGAAAAACAAAAAGAAGAAGCCGAAAAGCAAAAGGAAGAAGCTGAAAAACAAAAGGAAGAAGCCGAAAAGCAAAAAGAGGAAGCCGAAAAACAAAAGGAAGAAGCCGAAAAGCAAAAGGAAGAAGCCGAAAAGCAAAAGGAAGAAGCCGAAAAGCAAAAGGAAGAAGCCGAAAAGCAAAAGGAAGAAGCGATAGCCAAACTTTTTCTAAGTGCACGACAAATGAAAATTTTTGGAATGCCATTCGATGCTATTCAAAATGCTACAGGTCTTTCTCTTTACGATATTGAAAACATTAACTAATTTGATATGAAAACAGCCCTTATTGCCGGTTCAACCGGATTAACAGGAAGTTTATTGCTCTCCATACTTATCAAAAGTTCTCACTACGAGCGCATTGTAGCACTTAGCCGCAAGCCGTTGAAAAAAGTGGATTCAAAGGTTGAAAATCTGTTGGTTGATTTTGAAAACCTCGACAATTACAAAGCTCAACTCAAAGCAGACGATGTGTTTTGCTGTATTGGCACTACCATTCGCAAAGCAGGGAGTATTGCTGCTTTTCGTAAAGTAGATTTAGATATTCCTAAAAATTTGTCGCGAATAACGTTTGAAAATGGCGCAAAACAGTTTTTAGTGGTTTCGTCTATTGGTACTAAGCCCAGTGCGATGAATTATTACATCTACACCAAACATGAAATGGAAACGGAGGTGCAAAAATATTCATTCGATAAAATTGCTATTTTGCGTCCATCGCTTATTTTGGGCGACCGCAAAGAGAAGCGGCTGTTGGAAGACCTTAGTGGGTTTATTTTTAAGCCAATAGGGAATTTGTTGAGTGGAAGTCTAAAAAAATATCGTCCCATCGAAGCCCAAGACATCGCTACTGCTATGCACGAAATAGCCAATAGCGATGTGGACAACCGAATTTACGAATCAGATATGATTCAGATGATTGCAGATACAGCTATGCAAACATAAAAATAAGGTTGAAACTTCACTAATTAATAAAGCACAAAGGCTCCCCAGTAGTAGCTACTTTTGTATAACTTTCTTATATCGAGTTGTGCCTTTTTAAAAGCAATTTCTAATTCATCTCCTTCAACGAGATAGGTATATAAGTGCTGCATTAAGTTCGAGGTAGCTGCATCAGGTATTTTCCAAAGCGATATTAGCAAATGACTAACTCCAGAAATTTTAAAAGCTCTTTTTAAGCCTATAACTCCCTCATATCCATAAATATCTCCTAATCCTGTTTCGCAAGCTGATAAAATTACTAATTTTGTATTTGTTAGATTAATATGAGAAGCTTCGTAGGCAGTGAGAATGCCATCTTCTTTGTCCAACATTTTGGGGTGTCCTGTCCATGCCTCTTGGCAGTCTGCAAATAGAAGTCCTGAGCGAAATAAAGGTTCTTTTAGTTCTAAATAAGTAGATTTTTTTTTCGTTTCATTTATAAAAAGTAGCTGCTTTGTAGAGCTCTCCTCTTTTTTTAATGATGAATAAAAACCATGTGTGCTTATATGAATTATATCCGGTTGAGTGTTTGAAAGTAGTTTAAAGCGTTCTTCTGTTGCAAATTCTCCAATATATTTCGATATTTTCGCTACTTTATTTTCAAGTTTTTTTTCAATCTCGTTTACCTCGAAAAGTGAACCACTCAGATATTCTAACGATGAATTAGTGCTAGCGTATTTTATTCCTCCCAATAATACTATAGAAGTTGTTGAATCAATTCTAAAATCATATTTTTCTAATATCTCTTTTGTATTACTCACATACCGAATATTATATTTGTCGGCAACAAATGTGCTGTCAGAATAAACTAAGCACCCAAAGGAAATTTGATGCAAAAGACCAGATGGTGATATATATATTTTTTTAATATTTGTTAGTAAGTTCTCCATAGGTTTCCATACAAGATTGAATAACGAATCGCTGCGAGAAATAGAATTTAAGGTTATTTCATAAAGTGGTTCAATATATTCTATTTCGTCTGTATTGTGTTTCTTCAAATAAGAAAACCAATTGAGGATGGGGGTCTGCTTTGCGCAAAATCAATGCGCAATAATAGATGCTATCTGCACAATTGTTATCTTGGCATTTAAAATTGATAAATTCAATTGTCGCTTCGTTGGGCATTAGCTTTTCTTGAATATCTTGCCACGATGTATTTAGCTGATTCCTATTAAAATGTAAAGATTCAGAACGTCTAATGATAATTTTTTCCAATTGATTAATTTTGTTTTCTAAACTATCAATGTCTAATTTCTGCTTTTCTTTGGTCAAAGAATATTGTTCTGTTAATAAATTTCTGCTTCGAATCATTTCAGAGAAAGTACTTTTCAGAATACTGTCATTACTCTCTTGTACTTTTTTATGTCTATCAATTGCTGATTGCAAAATAATCTCCTTTTGCGCAATAATATTGTCATACAACATTCCTATAAACTGTGGCAATTCATAGGAATGTTTTAATCCAAAGCTCAGATATTTGTCAAAACTATTTATAAAAGTATGAATAAAATTTGCTTTTTCGTTGTCAGACTGAAATGCAAAATTGTTTTGAATTTGTTGGTTCAATATGTTGTTCGATTTTGTATAAAGCATTGCTGCTTTTTTGATATTATTTCTAACTATTTGAATATCCGCTATATAATTGACACTTATGGCATAATTTATATGGTTTTCGCCAATAACATTTTTTGTAAGCTTCGATGCCCTTTCATACATTTTTGTAGCTCGCCAATATTTTGCTTTTTGTTGATAAATATTTGCTTTTCGATTGAGTATATAGGTGTAGTTTATATGTTTTTTCCCATAAAGTATCTTGCAAAGCGTTGATAATTCATTGAACAATTTACTTGCCTTATCATACCGCCCTGTATTCCAGTAAATATCTGCCAGATTTAAGGCACTTATAAAAAATTCGGGCGATTGCTTTCCATGTGTATTAATGCAAATATCAAGTGCTTGCTTGCTTATCAGCTCCGATTTTTTGTTTTCTCCTATTGTGGTGTATAAATAGCTAAGATTTTGAAGAAATATATGTTCAGGGTTATTTTTTATTGAAATTTTTTGACAAATTGAGATTGCTTTATTGAACAATTTTTCTGCCTTTGCATAATTACCCAATGTAACATTTAGCTTGGCAGTATTGTTAAGTAAAATTGCATAATACTCATCTTCGCTACCTTGTTTTTCAGTTATTAAAATACTTTGGCTCAACAATTCTTCGGCTTCATTGTATTTTCCCAATTGCTCACAAACCATTGATAAATTGTTGAGAGCTAAAATATATTCAATACTTTGTGTATTATTTTGATTTTCATACACATTTTTAAGTTCAGTGCAAATAGCCTCTGCTTCATAAAACCTGCTTGTTTCTCTATACAATCGTGAGAGATTGAATAATGATAAATGATAATCTTCGTGGTCAACACCTAAAAATTGTTTATACAGATTTAGGCTTTCATTACAAAATACCTCTGCTTTATTGTATTGATGTGCATTTAGTAACACAAATGCAATATTTGTATTTGCAGTTGCATAAATTGGGTCATGTTTTCCAAATTCAATTTCAGCTTGTTTTATTGCATTTTCAAAAAAAATTATCGAATTAATTACATCGCCATTCGATAGGTACTCGCCTGCTTTTACGCTTAATTCGTCATACGATAGCCTCTGTGCCGTACTATTAAGCCAAAGAATTGAGATAGAACAAACAAGCATGGTTTTTATTGAAGCCATAAAAATAGGTAATTTGTTAGGGGGTTACGTATCCAATGAAATAATCCTTATCTGAATAAACCGTAAGTATATTATCGGCTGTATTGCCCTCACCTGTACGGCACGTAATTGCAATTTTGAATTTCGATACCGTATTTAAACAGCTTGGATTGCAGCATTTTATTTCTAATGAATTTACAAATAGTTTTCCACCCGGTTCAATTTTTGTCTCAACCATGTTGGGGTAAATATTGTCGCTACAATTAAATTGGATAGTTATAAGGTCTTCGCTTGAGCGTTTGGTATATACTCCATACTCAGTTGTTTGTGCGTCAACTGTATAAGTTTCAATAATTTCGATATCAATATTGGAAATATACAATCTTCTTTTGCATTTATTAAAAAGGTTGAAACCAATTATCATCTCTTCGTTTGCAATATTAACTCTACTTCCATTTCTGTTGATATGAGTAGGATGTATATGTTTTTTGTAATTGCCACCGTATCTGTAACTATTCATATCTTCAACAGAATCGGTTTCAAAATTCCAGTTAGGCTTGGTTGTGTAGATGTATTTATCGTTGTATATTGTATTCGTATAAAATTTAACACTGAGCGAATCGGTAAGTACAACAGTTAGCGTATTTTCATCCGTTGAATTTTTGCTTGGTTGAAATTCGTATTCTGTAAACAAAGTATCTCCAATATCTCGCACTATAAATGACCGTTGATGAATGTTATTCCAAAAATTCTCCTTTTCTATCATTATCTTCTTTTCTGCTTTCAAATTATGATACGAAACAAGTATAGCAATACCTGCAATCAAAAAAATTGTTAGAAAAGTCATTATCTTAATAACTTTCATTGAGTACATTTTTTTACTACTTTGTTCAACAATATCATTTATCTCATTCGGTGCGTGAATGCTTGGAATGAATTCGGTGCTTTCTATTCGTTTACCTTTTTGATACAGTTCAAACTCATCAATTGATTTTATCGGTGTATCGAAAAATTGAGCTATGAAGTTTAAGTATATTTTGTTGGGCGAATGACCTGCAAAAAATTTTTCGATTGTTTTTGTTTTATCTATTTTTTCAATCGCCTCAATTACGCTTTGTTTCGATTTTATGTTGTTTTGAGGAAAATATAATTCCTTCAATGCACTAATTTTATCATTTTCTACTTCATTTTCGATTATCGAAATGAAATAATTTCTGATTGCTGTAGCTGTTGGTGGGTTTGAAGGCAAATTAAACTCTCCTACTTCTTCTTCTATCCAACTTTGAGGTCGCAATATATGGGTTCGAAGGTATTCTGCATATTGCTCACGAAGTATTTTATTCATCTTATTTTCAGCCATTTTTTTAATTTTTTAGTAAACTTTAAAAAATTCGACATAGAATTCTATTTAGAATACCATGTACTTCAATTATTCATAAAACTCGTCTTTTTACTTTTGCAAATGTAATTAAAAACCATTGAGATTTAAAAAAAAACTTGGTTTTTAAAGGGAGTGCCAATGCCCTTAAAGTAAGTAGGCAGATAAATGTTGAAAAAATGAAAAAGGTAATCGGATTTGTTTTTATGATGATGGTCGTATCGGTAACGTACAGCCAAATTGATTGGAAAAGCAATACAAAGTATTACGCAGGCTTTGTAATGGGGTCTAAACTTACAAGCAACGAATTTCAAAACTTTGTAGTCTCTGACTATATCAGGTACCCCAGTGCTGAAGGAAGAGCAGTTATTCCATTAGGCGATAATAAAGTTGATGGTTCTACCTACGGACTTAAAGCAGGTGCCTTTTTGATGCTCTCAGAAAGAATTGAGCCATCGATTGAATTAGACCTCACATTTGGTAAAAATTGTTTAGGCTTAGATTTATGGCTTGGAAGTTCGTTTTATTTTCTCGCAAAAGAAAATTTTTCATTAGGTTTTACACCCAAAATTGGGTATGCATACCGAAATATTCAATTTGGTGAAGCTACTGTTTACGGTGCGCCTCCAATTATTGCGGCTGGTGGTAGTTTTTATACTGGAGCTTCTTTGAGTGCGGGTGTTAAAGGGCTTGCCTACCAAGCTGGTTTTACCTCTAAAATTGCGTTAACCGAAAAATTTAATTTTATTGCACAAGTAGGTTATGGTGGTGCTGCGATGGGAAATATGAATATTTTGGTTACAACAGGTGAGGGGGAAAGTGCCGACAGTTTTACAATAGATTTAGATAGCCCCGACTGTGTTATTTACGGAACGCATACCCCAATAGATTTTAAACCATCGGTGAAAATGGGGGGGCTAATTTTTAGTGTTGGATTTTTGTTAGGGATATAGAAACAGTTTATTGGTGCAAATGTAGCTCAGTAAATTGAGCTACATTTTTTAAAATCTAAAAATTTAATATATTAAATATGAAGAAATTAACACTGCTAATTGCATCAATTTTGCTATTAGCTCCAACCGCATTTTGCCAATTAATTGGGGGTGGAAAATTTAAAGCGTATGTGCTTACTGCTCCAGAAAAGCAATTTAATGAGGTTAAAAAAATTGCAATTGTTGAATTTTCGAATGCAGGTTCCCAAACCACAAAAGCATCGGGGATAGATTTGGGGACTAAATTAGGCGATTACCTAACAGCCCAATTATTGGAAGAATACAGGGGGGCTTCGAAGGATAAGATATACATTGTAGGAGCTCAAACCAATGTTTTTGAGCTTATTGAACGCTCTCGCTTAGACGCAGTTATGAAGGAACAAAATCTTCAAAGTAGTGGTATTGTTGACGAGGGGCAAGCGGTTGAGTTGGGTAAATTACTTGGGCTGGATGCAATTATTATCGGTTCTATTTCATATAGTTATACCGATGTTCCTGAAACAAAAAAATATACCGATAAAAACGGAAAAACTACCTACACGTACGAATTACGTAGAACCGTAACCACCGAAGCTCGTATGAAAATTATTTCGATAAAAACAGCACAGGTATTGGGTACAACAAACTCAAGTATTTCAGATAGTGATTATAAAAGCAGTGATACACGTATGCCGAGTGCCTCTGAACTAAAAGAACCGATTGTAATGGCTGATAATTGCAGCAAATACCTTGCATCTAATTTTGCCGATTATTTCTGTCCGAGATATGTGTATATGGATTTCGAAATTGAAAAAATCAAGGCAAAAGAGTACAAAGATAGAGCTGAGGAAGCATACGATTATCTGGTAAAAAAAGGAGATATTGATAAAGCCTACCCGATTTATAAAGCAATTTTCGATGCAGATAATTACAATCCGCAAGTTGCTTATAATATGGGGGTTATCTACGAGGTAGTGGGTGATTTTGAGAAAGCATTTTCGGCATATAGCATCGCTTACAATTTGAATGCCGATGATAAAACATACTCTTCAGCCTATAAACGTGCAGAAAGAGGAAAAATACTGATTGAAGATTTAACAAAAATGGGCATAAATATCTCTCCACACGAATTTACAGAAGGCGGTTCGTTGGAAAAGAAAATCCTTACCAAAGGAAGTAAAAACGACCGATATTCGGTTTTTAAAGAGATGAATGAAACATCGGAAGTTGTTGCAAAAATTCCCGGAGGCGGCTTCAAACTTATTTTGGTAGAACAGCTCGATGGCTGGTTTTTGGCTAAACTGCCCGATGGGAAACAAGGTTATATCTCTTCAAAAGATGCAAAAGAAGAATAGGTACAAGCTACAAGGCTATCTAAAATATTTAAAATATAGCTGGCGGAAATGCGAAGAATGCGGCAAGCGAATTTGCTTGCCGCATTGATTTTCTGTATTTTAAACAAAAATTCATTTTTTTGTGCTTGTTAAAAACAGTATCTTTTAATTTCCAATTAATTACAATTCAACCTCAATGAAAACAATTATAATTCAAGTTGTGTGTATTTTCTTTTTATTTTTAAATTCTTCGCTTGCACAAAAACCCGAGTGGACTGAATATGAAAAGCGAAGCATTCAATATCCTGAATCTAAATTTTTGCAGGCTTTTGTTGCAGCCGAAAATACAAAAAATGAACCCAAAATTGATTTTATCTCCACTCTCACAGAAATTGCTAAAACCCAACTAATCAATTCGATACACGTAAGTATAGAAAGCGTGGCATTATTACATATCAATGTTGAAAATACACAAACAGATGAAGAATTTAATCTGAATAGTATTTCAAACTCAAAAGCTGATTTAGTAGGACTTAAAACAGAAAATTACTTTGATGAAAAAAAAAATATTGCGTATGTTTTTGTTCATGTCGAGATAAAACAATTGATAACCTACTACTCTGATGTGATTACAAATAATAAGCAAAAAGTTGAACTAAAAATTGAAGAAGCCCAACAATTTTTAAACACTGGAAACAAGCAAAATGCCTTAAAAACCTATTATGCTTGTAATCCTTTTTTTCGAGAAATTGAATATGCGCAATTTTTATTGCAATCGTTGGGGAAAAAAAGTGCTGGCGATTTATATGCCTCAGAAATAAATAATTACAAAATTCAGGTGAATAATGAAATTTCTAAGTTGCAAGCCGCAGATAATCTGAACCTCGATGAGGTGGCATATTTTATTGCTTTTGGTTTTTATCTACAATTAGAAAATATTAACAAATCGCTTTATTTGAGTGAATTAACTTATCAGACCTACGGAATTGAAACAGAATTTTCAGAAAGATTTAAGTCAATTTTAAGCGGCATAAGCATCTACGGAACTTACTGGATTGAACATGAATTTATTAAGATTATTCTAATTGCAGAAGACATCGCAAGCCACACAATTGTTGCCAGTGTTGAAAGTAAAATTTCAATTCTAACACTCTCGAATTTGGATATTGAATACATACCTCGTTGTTTTGCAAAAGTGGAGATGCTAAAAAATATCAGAATGGAAGCTATGAATGCTAAGCAAACGATAAAAACGACTATGTTTGCCGAAAAACCGTTAATTGTGTCTGTTATGAATGTTTCTCAGAACCAAGCTCAGTCTATAAATGATATTCCTATTAAGTTCACAAACATTACACAACAAACAGATATTGAAATAATTAACTCCAATAGTAGTGGTATTGCAGCTTTGGTACTAAAAAATCTGTTGCCCTCTGCAAATATCGAAATAATTGAGGCTACTATTGATTTTCAATCGTTTCTAAATATTGATACATCACTGGTTTACTTTAATCAGGTTAAAAAAAAATACGGTTCATTATCTGCACGTTTTTTTCTAAAGCTTATTGGACCTGCAATTGTTTTTGAAACAAATGAAAAAACGACCAACGATGGAATCGTAAAGTTTATAGAACCAAAAGTGAAAGATTTTTTGGCAGAAAATGGATTTAGTTTCACAAACGATTATGCTGAGGCTGATTATTTTGTGCGTACAGATGCAAAATCGCGGCAAGGAAACATATCGTATAGTATGTATGTAAACTATGTTGATGCTTCAATTGCAATAACAGATTTAAAAACGGGGCGTGAAATTTATAAAAATTCTTTTACTGCAAAAGGAGTTGGAAGTAATTACAATCAGGCAGAGGTAAAAGCTTTTGATGAGGTTTCAAAAAAAATAAATACGGATATTGCTTTATTTTTCAAATTAAAAAAACAATAAATACCTGTCGAAAGGAATTGCTACAACAGGTATTTATTGTAAAAATCACTCCCACTCAATGGTTGATGGGGGTTTGGAGGTGATGTCATATACCACGCGGTTTACATTCCGAACCTCGTTGACAATTCGGTTCGAAATTTTTTCAAGTACATCAAACGGAATGCGTGCCCAGTCGGAGGTCATACCATCTGAACTGGTTACTGCACGCAGCGCAATGGTGTGAGTATAAGTGCGTTCATCGCCCATAACACCCACACTTCGGATATTGGGAAGGGCAGCAAAATATTGCCAGATTTCGCGCCCTAAGCCAGCATTTTTAATCTCTTCGCGCAAAATCCAGTCGGCTTCGCGGGTAATGTGCAGTTTCTCCTCTGTAATTTCGCCCAACACCCGAATTGCCAATCCGGGACCCGGAAACGGCTGACGAAAAACAAGGTCTTCGGGTATGCCAAGCTCCAAACCTACTTTGCGCACCTCATCTTTAAACAACTGATTTAATGGTTCAATCAGATTAAAATCAACATCTTTGGGCAGTCCTCCCACGTTGTGATGACTTTTGATGGTGGCAGCAGTTTTGCTTCCACTTTCAATTACATCGGGATAAATGGTTCCTTGAACCAGAAAATCAATTTTGCCAATTTTACGTTTTTCATCTTCAAAAACACGAATAAACTCTTCTCCAATAATTTTTCGTTTGGTTTCGGGGTCGGTAACTCCTTTTAATTTGTTCAGAAAACGTTCCTGAGCGTTTACACGTATCAAATTCATATCGAATTGCTTTCTGAAAATTTGTTCCACTTGGTCGCCCTCATTTTTGCGCAGCAAACCGTGGTCAACAAACACGCAAATCAAATTTTTGCCAATTGCCTTGTGAACCAGCACAGCCGCCACCGACGAATCTACTCCTCCCGAAAGTGCGCAAAGTACTTTCCCGTTGCCCACTTGCGCTCTAATTTTCTCGATGCTTTCTTTTGCAAAATCGCCCATATTCCAGTCGGCTTCAATGCGACAAACATTGTACAGAAAATTTTTGAGCATAACCTTGCCGCGAGGCGTATGCTCCACTTCGGGGTGAAATTGTATTCCGTACATTTGTTTCTCAGTGTTGCGCATGGCAGCCACTGGGCAGGTGGGAGTGCTTGCCGTAACTATAAAACCCTTCGGAGCTTTTTCTATCAAATCGAAGTGACTCATCCAGCAGGTGGTTTCATCTTCCAATCCTTTGAAAATTCCCTCTTTATCAATGATTTGCATTTTTGCTTTTCCGTATTCGCCGCTTGAGGCTTTGCCCACTTCACCACCAAAAAACTGCGAAATAAGTTGCCCCCCATAACATATCCCCAAAATGGGTATGTTTAATTGGTACACCTCATCGGCTGGTTTTGGTGCATCGGGCATAGTTACACTTTTGGGACCTCCCGACAGAATAATCCCTTTAGGATTTTTTGCCCGTATCTTTTCCACTGCAATATCGTAAGGCACAATTTCGCAATATACACCCGCTTCGCGCACACGGCGGGCTATCAATTGACTGTATTGTGCGCCAAAATCCAAAATCAATACTACATTTTGCATATTATTGGTTTATTGTTGTTTAGCTTGTAATTTTGCCTAATCTCCCCTTGTGTTTATTGAGCAAAAATAGGTTAATTTTGCAGAAGCGTAAAACGAAATGATAATTTTGATGTTTTGCTACCCAATGGCTCAGTAAAGAATACCGACCTAAAGGTCAATCTCTGCTCGTGTACGAAAAATTATTAACTTCTCCGTTAAAAAACCGATAGTTATGACCAAAAAATTTACGGACAATTTTAGCCAACACATTGATTTTGAATTGCATCTTGAAACAACAATTTGATTTACAGCATCAAACGTATACATTGAAAGACAATTCGTTTTCCAAGATAGGAAATGCAGAATTACTTCAAGAATTGGTAAAAACATAATATTAGCAAAAAGCCGTCATATTTTTTCTCCGTTGCCGATGCCTTCACCGACAAATCTCAAAAACGCTTATAACGAATAAGATAGGCAAAAAACGTTAGAGCTATAAAAAAATGCTGACGTACAGTTTTGCGCCAACCAAAATACATCACCATAATTCTGAAACGCTCGCGCAAACCGCTTACGAGTGTTTTTTTTGTTTGTCCACCGTCTAAAAACCGTGATAAAATTTGTTGAGTATTTTTTGCCGCTCCATTTGCTGCTTTCATAGCCTCCAAAACCCATTTATAATCAGCCGAATACCGAAATTTTACATCAAAAAAAGTCGCAATGCTACGATGCACAACAATAGACTGATGACAAATAAGCATTCCGTTGATTAGGTCTTGCCAACTGGTGGCTGGCAAAGGGCGAAGGCGGCGCAAACCAATTTCGTGCTCATTTTCGTCAATTATCATAGTATCACCGTAATAAATCAGATTTTTGGGGGTATGGTGTGCAAAAATTTTCTCAATTGTAGAGTCGTCATACAACATATCGCCCGAATTGATAAACATCAAAAAATCGCCTTTCGAAAGTTTAATTCCCTTATTCATAGCATCATACAACCCACAGTCGGATTCGCTTATCAGAGTGGCTATTTTATTTTTGTATTTCGATGCAATAGCAAGAGTACTATCGGTTGAAGCACCATCTACAATAATGTACTCAATATTTTTATATGTTTGATTTAGAATACTTTGAATAGTTTTTTCGATGTATTTTTCGCTGTTGAACACAACAGTTATGATACTGATAAGAGCTTGATGTGGAATATTTTCTGCCATTTTTTACTACTAAAAACAAAGTTTAGGAACCGGATTCAAACCATCTGAATTATCCGATTCGGTGAGAGATTCCCACTGTTCTTGGGTAAGCTTAAGTTTGGGATTGCTGGCAATTTGTTTGCACAATTTGTCCACCATTTCATCAATATTAGAATAGAAAACTTCCACTTTATTTTTTGTATCCGAAGTTAAAATGCGTGTGCCATCGGGCAACCATTCCAAATTGTTTATCGAAGCGGGTTTGCTTATACGCAAAGGTTCGGAGCTAAAATTTGCAGAATTGTAAATACTCAAAATTCCGTTGTTGGTAGCAACTGCCAAATGAGTGGAACCAAATTCGAGGTCTAAAACCGAAGAAGAACCCGTTTTAATAAAATCAGTTCCATAGTTTTCGTCCAATCGAACAATCCAAATTCCTCCGGTAGTGTTACCAATTGCAATCATCTGATTTTTTGCATCATAGGCAATATTTCGGATATTGGTAGCCGGAATTTCTACATCAGCAAAATTGGTAATGATAAACGCCGGATTGGTTTCGGTATAGTCTATTTTGTACACTTTTAGTCGTTTTTCGGAAACAGCATAAAGCATTGAACCATCGTTATTTAGCTGAATGTAATCTCCGGTATTGGGTGCTTTTGCAAGCATCCAAGCCGTATTCGACACACTATAAATTGATGTTGATTTGTCTTCGGTGAGCACAAACATATATTGGTCGGTTTGGTTGCGCGAAGGGGCAAATTTTATGTTTTTTATCGGCGATTGAAGTGTTTTTTTAATAGGCGTAGTCATTCCGTTCTGGCTGTATTGTGCTGTATTCCAAATAAGTACATCGCCACTCGATGTGCCTGCTGCCAAAAAACCAGCATCTTTCGAAAACGACATGGAGCTTATACTTCTTCCCGTTTTGAGCACCACCGAATCGGACGGATTTTTAAATTTTTTCAGAATAATATTTCCTTGAATATCCGAAGAAGCTGCCCACGTAGAATTGGGTGAAATACTCACCGCAGTTACCCGCGAAGCATGATAGGTTTCTAAAGTTGAATAATTTGTTTCTCCTTTCGATATGAGGCACTGCTTGATAATGTTGTAGTTACGCGAAATGTTGGCATCGCTATTTTCGCGTTTCGACAAGAAATAGGAATACAACGCCATAATAGAAGCACTGTCTTTGTTTCCTTTTTTAAGTTGATTTTCTGCATTAGCAATAATTCGTTTCGATATGGTTTGAACATATTTGCGCTTATATACAGTGAGTTGCTCGTTTATTGAGCGCATCTGTCTTTTCAATTCACTCATTTTGCTTATCAACGAATCGGGACTTCCTCCTTTTGTATCTTGCTTTTTAACCAACACATTGTACACGCGCTGTAAGCTATCGTGCTGATTTTTAAGAACTAAATACGAATGGCGAATATTTTCGGCAGAAAACATGAGCATTTCTTTGCTCTCATCAAATTGTTTGGTTTTTTCTTCCGATGCCTCGGCAAGAATCATTGCCAACTCTTGGCTTGTTTTTGCATTTTCGGCTTCTTCTGCGGCTTTCTGGGCAAGCATCTCGGCTTCCGATTTTTGAATGAGGGCATAAATAGTTGAAATAATTGCCAGCATACCAATAATACCCACCAAAATTGCGATAATATTGGCTCTCTGTATCTGACGGCGTTGCTGTTTTTGCCTGTGTTCTATTTTAAATTTTTGCTGT
>JFJP01002302.1_pt1 | contig 20548 bp, 22 predicted proteins | sample 431651 | NCBI WGS metagenome assembly JFJP01 (sample SAMN02602958, study PRJNA72255) | Microbial mat metagenome, whole genome shotgun sequencing project. | biome: fresh water; feature: sink hole; material: water; isolation source: purple microbial (photo- and chemosynthetic) mats found in...
TATCGGTTCTCAGGATTCAAGCAATGCCTACTGCTCTCATCGGCCCGCGCAACAATCCCATCAACGCACTGGGCACGCCGCTCAGCCCGTCAGCCACCCGCGTCATGCTGCTTGGCGCCGGCGAGCTGGGCAAGGAAGTGATCATTGCCCTGCAGCGCCTTGGCGTCGAAACGATTGCCGTGGATCGCTATGCTGACGCGCCCGGCATGCAGGTGGCTCACCGCGCCCATGTGGTGACGATGACCGACGGCCCGGCACTGCGCGCGATCATTGAAAAAGAGCGGCCGCATCTGGTGGTGCCGGAGATCGAAGCGATTGCCACCGACATGCTGCTGGAGATCGAGCGCGAAGGCCTGGCCGAGGTCATCCCGACGGCACGTGCCACGCGCCTGACGATGAATCGCGAGGGCATCCGCCGGCTGGTCGCCGAAGAGCTCGGTCTGCCAACCTCGCCCTACGCCTTTGCCGGTTCGCTGGCCGAACTGCAGGCGGCGATCGATGGAGGCATCGGTTATCCATGCCTGGTCAAGCCGACGATGTCCTCCTCCGGCAAAGGCCAGTCCCTGTTGCGCGGCCCGGACGATGTGCTCAAAGCCTGGGAGTACGCGCTGCAGGGCGGGCGGGTGAGTCAGAGCCACGTCATCGTCGAAGGCTTCATCGATTTCGAGTACGAGATCACGCTGCTGACCGTGCGCGCCATCGGCAGCAGCGGCAAAGTAGAGACTTACTTCTGCGAGCCGGTCGGGCACGTGCAGGTCAATGGCGATTACGTCGAATCCTGGCAGCCGCAGTCGATGAGCGATGTCGCCCGCGAGAAATCCCGCATGATTGCCCAGGCGGTGACCGGCAACCTCGGCGGTCGCGGAATCTTTGGCGTCGAACTCTTCGTCAAGGGCGATCAGGTGTGGTTCTCGGAAGTCAGCCCGCGCCCGCACGACACCGGTCTGGTGACGCTGGCTTCGCAGCGCTTTTCCGAATTCGAACTGCACGCCCGCGCCATTCTCGGCCTGCCGGTCGATGTCTCGCTGCGCTCACCGGGCGCTTCGGCAGTCATCTACGGCGTCATCGAAGGCAAGGGCATCGCCTATGCAGGCGTGGCCGACGCACTGAGCGTAGCAGGCAGCGATCTGCGCCTGTTCGGCAAACCGGAGAGCTTCAAAAAACGGCGCATGGGCGTCGCCGTGGCCACCGCCAGCGACACCACGGAAGCGCGCCGCCGGGCCAAACTGGCGGCGAGCAAGGTCAGGACAATTGAACCGGAAGGCCATAGCGCATAGAATGGGCACCTTCGCGGGCGTCGTATAATGGTAATACCCTAGCTTCCCAAGCTAGAGCCGTGGGTTCGATTCCCATCGCCCGCTCCAGTTTCTCCAAGGCCGGATTCATTCTGAGCCTGAACGAAACGATCCGATCATCCGTTTTGCACGAACGATCGGACCGTCTCATCCAGTTAACCAGCGTCAATCAATCCTGATCATCTTCGACCGCGCTTTTTCCGTCTTTGCTTTCGGGAGTTCGATGCGGAGAACACCGTTGCGATAAGTCGCTTCGGTCTTGCCGGTCTGCACGGGCACTGGCAGCGAGATTTCACGCCGGAAACTGCCATACGCACATTGCAACAGGCGGTAACGCCCTTCGCTCGATTCGCGTTCAAAACGTTTCTGACCGCGTACGACCAACAAATCGTCTATGACCTCGATGTTGAAGTTCTCCTTCTCCATCCCCGGCACTTCCAGGCGGACGACGACGCGCTGGTCGTCTTCAAAGACGTTGCCGCCGAGCATCGACCAGCCGAGCGAGGGCAGGTAGCAGTCATCGTCGACCTCGCTGCGTGCCGGCAGGCTGGCGCCATCCGTTGCCTTGAACGGCGTCAGAGAATCAGCCGCAGATTGCCTCAGCCGTCGCCAGCCTTCAGTCGCCGACGCCCAGAGTGTGTTGACGCTCTGTTTGATGTCATCGATCTTCATTTCAGACTCCGTCTGGCCAATCTACCGGTCAACCGACGCTGACCTGGATGCGCTTTGGCTGTGCGTGTTCGGCCTTGGGAATGCGCAGCTTGAGTACGCCTTGCTTGAGTTCGGCGCTGACCTTGTCGGCGTCGAGTTCCTTGCTCAGCGTGAACACTCGCCGGTAGCGCGACAGGCCGACTTCGGCGTGGTTCGATTCCATGCCTTCCGGAATCTTCAGCGCGAGATCGCCTTCGATAAACAAGGTGTCGTCCTCGACGCGGACATGCAGAGCTTCGCGTGAAACACCCGGCAAATCAGCGTAAAGCGTGATTCCGGCGCTGTCTTCGACGACATCGACCGGTGGCATGAGCGTGGCCTCGCGCGCTTCGTCGCTTTTCGTTGCGGTGCTGGGTAAGGTTTTATCGTTCATGATTTGTCCTCCTCGGTTTACTGGATGGCGATCCGGCGCGGCTGAGCCGACGCGCGGCGTTTGACGCTGACGTGCAGCACGCCGTCGTTGTAGGCGGCGCTCATGGTATCTGCGTCGATGTCTTCGGGCAGGCTGACGACCCGACGGAAGCGGCCGGCAAATCGTTCGTCGATATGCACGGTGATCTTTTCTTCGCGCCCTGGAAGGCTGCTGCGGCGTTCGCCGCTGATGCTCAGCACGCCGCGATCAAGCGACACGTCAAGGCTGGCCGGATCGATACCGGGAGCAAAGGCGTAGATTTCAACGCTGCTCGGTGTGCCGCCGACGTTGAGCGCGGGGAAACTCCCGTTTCCGAGGCCGCGGATGCTTGGCGAACCGTCAAAAGACATCAACTGGCGCTGGAGCCGGTCAAGTTCTGAAAAAATGTCACGTGGGAAGAAAGTTCGGTACATGGTTAAAGTCCTCCTTTTCAGTTGAAGGGAAAATCACCGCGTGGTTCGCAGTGTCCACGACGCCGATATAAGGACTGGCTGAAAAATTTCAACACCCTGTTAGAGCTCAACGAAAGGAAGGCATGGAGCCGGGGTGGAGGGACATCGACAGGCATCGGCAGTGTGCCGACTGACCGTATCTATATTGAATTTGCTAAGGGCGCTTGTGGGGATGGAACGGCGGGACGTTTTAACTACTGCAATGTCAATCCCCGCTTCCTTATTCCTTCGAATCAAAGGAAGCGCTGAAGTATTCCAGATTCGTCATTTCGGTGAAAGAACCGTCCACCCTGAGCAGCCCGCACAATGGGCACGAATTCCACTCTTCCATACCGGCCTTGTCGTATCAGGCGTCCGGCCGCTCCTGGCTGACCCAGATCAGCTTGTCCGTGGCGAAGCCGAGCTGGCGGGCTTTGGCAACCAGATCGGTCTTTACTGCCTCCGGCAGGCGGCGATCCCGCGCCAGGATCCACAGATAGTCGCGGTCGGGGCCGACGACCAGTGACCAGCGATAGTCCGTATCCAGCGCAACAATGTGGTACCCGCCGTAGAAGGGGCCGAAAAAGGAAACCTTGAGCGAGCCGCGTGTCGTCGTGTCGGAGTCGATGAAATCGGCTTTCCCCTGCGCTTCTTTCCATTGCCCCTTGCCGGAATCGTAGCCACGGTTGAGCACCGACACGCCTCCCTCGGCACGCCGTGCATAGACCGCCGATACATCGCTCAGGCCGCGTTCAAACGAGTGGTCGAGACGGGCGATTTCATACCATTTGCCAAGGTAACGCTCGAGCTGGAAGTCGCTTACGGCCTCAATGCCCCGGGGAATGCCGGTACAGGCCGCGAGCAGGAAAGCCAGCGGGGAAATAAGCAAGGCGGTCAGTTTGCGCATGGGGCTTCCTGATAAGTTGTTATTGACAGACAAGCAATCAGTGGCATCGTTCGAACCCTGTCTTGAATCGCCGGGAAAAGCGCTCAGCAGGTCGCATGATAAACTCCTCCTTCAATGAAAATCACGATCAATGGCGAAAACCGCCCATTCACCGAGCCACTGACGGTGGCTGCTCCGGTTGAAACACTGGGCAATACCGGCAAGCGCGAGTATTCGAGCATTGGAAGAAAGTCGAACGGTTGAAGAAGGAATGATCGCTCCCGAAGGCCGGAGGCTGGCATGAACTTTCTGGCGCATGCCCTGCTCGCGGGGAATGCCGACGCCGACCGGATCGGCGGCGTGCTGGGCGATTTCGTGAAAGGCTATCTGCCGGCAGGCCTGCAGCCGGACGTGGCTTCCGGCGTGGCCCTGCACCGCGCGATCGACAGCTTCGCCGACCGGCACGTGGCCTTCGCCGCAAGTCGCGCCAGGATCAGTCCCGCGCGTCGTCGCGTCAGTGGTGTGCTCGTTGATCTGTTCTACGACCACCTGCTTGCGCGGGACTGGGCCAGCCATGGATGCGGCACGCTTGAGGACTACACGGCCCGGCTCTATGCCGTGCTCAAGGACTATTCCGGTTTCCTGCCCGAAAAAGCCCGCGATGTGGCAAACCGGATGCGGACGCATGACTGGCTTTGTTCCTACCGCAGCGTAGCGGCGGTAGGGCAAGCGATCGATCAGATGGCCGTCCATCGCTTGCGCCGGGCCAACCCGCTGGCGGGCGGCATCGAAGAATTCCTCGCCGATCGCGAAGGCTTCGCCGCCGATTACAGACTATTCCTGCCGGATGCGCTGGCCTTTGCCGTCGACTGGCGAAGCGCGCGCGGCGGGTGAAACTCGAAAAGCAGTGACAGGCGGCAGGCTGTTGAACCCATCGATGCCCCGAAGGCAACGGGGCCTTGGGCTCAAATCCCCCTGGGGGACACACCCGCTATGCGGGCTGCTCAGGGCGAACGGGTATTTCACCCTCCGGGTGATAGTTCAAAAACCCGTTCGTGGTGTGCACTGAGGGTTAGCGAAGCTCACCCGAAGAAATGCCCTAGGGGTAAGTCTGTCGAACCATGAGCGGGCTTTAGCCAGAGTGATGAATGATGTTCAATGCTGATCACCCCAGCCGTCCGATCTTGGCGCTGGCCGTCTCAATGTGCTGTTCCAACGCAGCGATGCAGTGTCCGAATCGGTGGCTAAACCCCGTTGCCACCTTGACCCGGGCGAGGAACGCGCGCGCCAGTTCTTCTGCGCGCCGCCAGGTTTCGTTGGCTACACTGGCATGAATGCTCGCCTCGGAAACAGTGTCAGGCAATCCGCCACCACTGCGGGGCGCTAAGGCCATTGGCGTCATGTCGTAGGCTGGCGCAATATCATAAGGCCGCCCCTGCTCGGAAATGAATGACAGATTTCCGCCATGCATATCGGAGTTGCCGATCAGAGTGCCAAAGGCCCACAGGAGATCTGCACCAGCCACGGCTTGTGGACGAATCTGGCCTGCAACAGCAAGTCGGCGTGCACTGATTGGCCAGCCACTTGCTCCCAGCCCGACGAATTCTGCATCCAGCGCGCCCAAGGAGATTAGCGCATGCCGGCCCAGGTTGCCGCTGCGATCAAAACGCTCGACCTCGAGGAAGCGCTGACCAGCGTGGTCTACTATCTGCGTCCTGGCGGCAGGGATGCCGGCTTGGCGCAGCGTGTCCAGCGCGAGGTGTTCGGCCAGTAGCAGATCGCGCCAGCGCTCGCTTACGGGCCCTTCCTCCAGTTCACTGAACTTCACGATAACCTGCCGAGGCCCTGCTGGTGTCATGGCACAGGCGATGAACTTCGGCTGCTCGCCCCCGGCTGATGATCCAGGGATCTCCCCGCGGGCGGCTTCACGTGCCAACCGGGCATATTCCTCGGCTTTCTGCGCCTGCGTGACTGGATCAGGGACAGGAGCAGCGAGAAAACGATCTCTCGCCAATTCGCCCAGCAACAGATTTCCGACCACATCATGGCCGTGCGCCAGCAGCGCCCGCAAAGCGTGGGTATCGTTCCAGTCGGTGAGCCGATCCGGCAGCCCAAGTTCAGCACCATGGCGAGTCGCGTACGCCCGGCCGAGATAGCCTTGCGGGCGCATGTCGAACAACCACCACGGCAGGCCGTCGCTGTGCAGGGTTACACCGTCCTCCTGGCGCATGACGAACCCGTCCGGACGGACTGGAAGCAGCGTTCCCAACTGCCGGATCCGGCCGTCTGCATCGACCCGATAAATCGGGATGTCCGGCAATCCGCGCGTGCTATCGCGTAGCGCGTATTGAATAGATCGCGCAGCTCCGATCCGTACGACTTCATCGCCAAGTTCGGACAGCGCACGGGAAATCGTCGGTTGGCTGACGCCAACATGTTCAATCAGTTGGCGCACGGACAGCGGCCCACCGGATAGTCGCAAGTGGATAGTGTCAGCGTGAGGTGACATAAGCGTGAATTAGACTATGAATAGATAAATGAATAGAAAGTATAGACGAATTTGAGATCCATACGGAAAAAGTATCGCAGTTCAAGGCCGCACGCGGCCTTCGCCGTAAGTTGCGCCAGGATCAGTCCCGTACGTCGTCGTGTGCGTGGCGTGCTCGTTGAACTGTCCTACAACCCCCTGCTCGCCAGTGACAGGGTCATCCATGAATGCGGCACGCCGTCGAACCCTCTGGTCGTCTCATGATCGGCCATTGCCGCCGCTGGCATTCCATTCGTATTAAGTCTGAATTTCGGCGCTAAGCAGTCGTTCGGAGTAGGCTATCATTTACACACGCTGGGGCTGCCAAGGAACGTAGCGGCAGCTTGAGAACTTTCACTCGCTTTTTCGCTAATGAGCTCGATAAATGGTGTTTAGTGAAGAATCAATGGTCAAGATTCCCTGCATTCTGCGTCTTGCCCTGCTTGGTTTCGCTACTTTCCCCCCAAGAATACCAATTGAGACGAGGAGACCAATGTATTCCCTCAACTGTTCCACGCCACCGCATTACTGATTCTCATTGGTCATGAGCGACGACATCCTTCCGATTCCAGAGGTGCCTGACGGCTTGCGCGAAGCCTCTCAAAGAGGAACGCTAATTCCATTCATCGGCGCCGGCGCTTCGGTAATTGCTGGTTGCCCAAGGTGGACACGGTTTGCAGACGGCGCGCTTGCCCAATTTGTGGAGCGAGGCAAGATCAGCCATGCTGAGATTGCCCAGATCAATCATCTACATCCGCGGGTCAAACTATCAATTGCGCGGGGTCTGGAAGTAGAACATCGCATTCCGATTGATTTTCGAACATTGCTCCACCCGTCGGGAAGAAATAGCAACTTAAAGGGGCGGGAGCTTTACGGAAGCTTATCCAAATTGGGAAAGACGTTCGTAACTACCAACTACGATGAATGGCTTGACGAGGAAATTGATTCATCCGATTTGCGGATGGATGCTGCCACAGACCCAAGAATAGCTCCCGAACCAAGAATGAGGAACGTCTATCACAGGGTGGAAGATCTTACAGCTGCGAACCTCAATCAATCCAATACTGTTATTCATCTTCATGGATCGTTACTTGATTCGGACGGCATGATTCTGACAACACAGGATTATGTACGCCATTACGCGAATGATCGTATGTCCGGTGATCCGGATCTGGAAAATCGTGTTCTGACATTCTTGGAAAATCTTTTCAAACGGAAAACAGTCCTCTTTATCGGTTACGGGCTTGAAGAGCTTGAGATTCTTGAATATGTGATCTTGAAGGCGCGACGCATTCGTACATCGGGCCAGCTTGAGGCGAAGCATTTTCTATTGCAGGGATTCTTTTCGCACGAGAAGAGCCTCATGCAGAGCCTGAAGCAATACTACCTCCGTGAGTGCGGAATCCAACTTATTCCATTTCTGCGAGACCACAGAGACTGGGATCAACTCGTGGATGTGCTGAAGGAGTTTGCCCGACTTGCCCCGGCGTCAGCGCCAATGTACTTGCAGGAGTTCAAGGAGATGGGGGATTTACTCAATGCCTAGACTTACGGCCAATCAGGAGTCATTCATCAAGCTCATGGGCAAGAGCGACGAACACACACGGCGCGGGTTCGAATTGCTATTGGCACGCCCTGATTTCGAAACTTTTTTTGATGCGCTCGACGAGGCAGGAATTTTCGAACCGGCCATGAATCCTGCCCCAGTTCCCGCTGATGAACCAGGGTATTGTCGAATCCCGTATTGGGCTGCATTGGATTATCTGCAGGGGTGCGCCAAGCTGGCTGGTGAACGTAACGATTTTCAGCTCGCGTGCAAAGTGCTAAATGTTGTTCGAATTGTGAGTGGCACAAGTGACGCAGACGGGAAGGTCAAAGACAATTACCACACGTTTCGCGTATTCGCTGAAATATTTGGTCTACTACCGCTCAGCACCATCACAGCCGACGATCTGGGTTTGATCCCTGGTTGGCTGGAGAGCAAGTTTGATCGCGGCATGGTGGGCCATGCTCTGGATAGTGGGGTACTAACAAAATGCCTTTCAAGTCACGTTCCCGACGACTGGAGCAAGGCGGGCTTAATCCTGCGGTCTTGTACAGCAATACGTTGGGTTGATGATCTCGCGCTAAGTGATGGCCGCAAGAAGCCGGTGACGGTGGTGGATGACTATTGGCTCAAGGAACTCATTGACCACCACTCTCGCATCTTTGGCACCAAGGCTGGACGCGTTGCGGCAGACATTTTCCTAGAGCGCGTTCGGGAAGTCTTTCGAGAGGAAGAACGAGGACGCGCGAGTTGGCTATCGCGACCGGCTGTCGAAGAACATGGGCAAAACCATTCCTGGGATGGGCCAGAAAATCGGTTTGTGGAAGGTCTACGAGATGTCCTGCTGAGTTGGGTTGATCATGACTTTGACGGGGCGCGGACTTTTGTCGAGGCCCTGTTGCGAGATGAAGAGGAGATTGTTCGTCGCATTGGCATATACGTTTTAAGTCAGAGATGGAGCATCTTACGAAGCCTTTACACCCCGGTTTGTAACGCACAGTTTTTCGTAGCCGGCCATATTCATGAGCTCTACGAATTGCTCCGTGCGAATTTCGCGGCGTTTTCTGGGCCAGAGAGGATGGCAACCATTGAAGCCATTCAGCAGATAGCCCTGCCAGCCCGGGGTGAAGATTCGGAGCGGCTGCGTAGGCGTACTCAACGCAACTGGCTTTCTGCGATAGCTGGCCAAGGTTATAAACCTGCGGATAGCTTATTCGATGAGCTCTCTGCCGATCATACAATAGGCACTCTATCGGAACATCCGAATTTCCACGCCTATATGGAGTCTTGGTCGGGCCCAGGCCCCACGCCGTACCGAGTTCAAGAACTTCTAGTATTTGCAGCAGACCGGAGCATCGTCGAACGGCTGAATGCTTTCGAGCAGGGTGATTCGTGGAGAGGACCAACGACCCGGGCTCTCGTAGATACACTCGAAGAAGCTGTGGCCCTTACCCCATCGGAGTTTTTACCCACGATTTTGGATTTTATGCATGCCAAGCGGCCATTTCAATATGGTCTTATCAACGGGCTCAAGCGCGCATGGGAGGCTCCGGCAGAAAAGCGTCCAGAAGTCGATTGGGACCTTACATGGAACACGCTGACGGATTTCTTCGAGAGGCTAACTGGGAATTCCGATTTCTGGACTGAGGAGACAGCTGAGGATCGAGACCTCACCCCTACCCGCGATTGGATTCCACCGATCATCGCCGAATTTCTTAGAGCGGGGACGCGGAATGACGACAAGGCGTACCCCCTGAATCTTATGCCGCGCACTTGGGCCCTTATCTGCGTTTTGTTGGCGAAAGCGGAACCGATAGACGACCCCAGAGATGATGCAATGACGCAAGCGATCAACTCGTCGAAGGGTAAGGCGATCGAAGCCCTTTTCAGTCACGCGCTTCGGGCATGCCGGCTGAGCGATCGGGGAGGGAGGGGGCATGCGGCCGCGTGGGCGGAGATGAAGCCGGTATTTGACCAGGAAATGGGCCGATGTAAGGAAGGAAATTACGAATTCTCAACCTTGACTGCAAACTACATTGCCAATCTTGATTACATTGATCGCAGCTGGCTGCAGACCAATATCGGGAGTATTTTCCCACATGAGTTTTTGGCTAACTTCCATTGCGCCTTAGAGGGGTTGGCATATGCTCCGGCCACTCGTCCGGTCTACTCTCTTTTACTCGATGGTGGCGTATTGGATTTTGCGCTTCGGCAAGAGTCGAATGGCCGCCATGCCAGAGAAAAGCTAATGGAGCGCATCGCTTTGGCCTTTCTTTGGGGCGACGAGGAACTTGACGGCCCGCGTTTCTCCTATCTTTTTGACTCCAGTCATATCGACGACCTTGAGCAAGCTACCGGATTCTTTTGGAGTGTCAGCAATCAGGAACTATCGCCGATCCAAGAAGAGCGAATTTTAGCGTTCTGGAACCGATGCGTAGTCTGGAGCCAGACCGTGGCAAAACCACCAGTAAAACTGCTGTCCAAATTAGGCCGCTTGAGCTGCTACCTCAAAGTGGTCGAGGATCGAGAACGTGATTGGCTCCTTGCGGTGGCGCCGTATGTTCACGTCGGTTATAACGCCGATGACTTCATTGAAGAACTTGATCGATTGGTCGAGGTGAGCCCTACCAACATATGTGTCGTGCTTGGAAAGTTGCTTGAAACTTTCGTCCCCACCTTTGATTTTCAAGACCGTTTGAAGTCGTTACTGGTAAAGCTTTCGAAGCTTGGGCAAGCGAAAGAAGCGATTTCGTATGCAAATCATCTTCGGCTTTTGCCTGGAATGGCGCAGCTTTTTTCACAACTTACCGAGGGCTCTAACTGAGCGTCAGGTATACAGCGCATTGTTGTCTGAGTCGAGCAGCATGCCCACGGTCGGCTTAGGCCGATTAGCATACGAGGGGCAGCGATAAATTCAACGAGTGGAGGCAATGCTCCCTACCAATGTTGTTTCAACCGCATAGGCCGGGGCCAAGCTACGGCGTCCGTCAGCGTTAAAACAGGACAGCGCCACCAACTGCATCTGAAGCTTGGTCATTCGGCCTCTCCGCTTCAATCCCGTTTCCCGGTGAAGTGCCTGGCATAGCGGCTATCCATGCGCGACATCGGCATCAGGATCGGCAGGTCGGCGGTATTGAAATCCGGATCCCACGCCGGATCGCCGCAGACATAGGCGCCCGCGCGCAGATAGCCCTTGATCAGCGGTGGCAGTTCAGCCGGCTGCTCGTTGTTCAGGGCAGCCAGCGGCAGTGGGCAGCGCGGGAAGACACGGTAGTCGAGCGGGCTCATGTGCTCGCCAAGGCGCTTGTACATGCTGGCTGCCGCATGGCCGCCATCGGCCATGCTGATGCTGGCGCAGCCGATCAGGTGCTCGTAGCGATTCTCCAGCATGTACTTGGCCAGGCCGGCCCACAGCAGCGCGATGGTCGAGCCGGTGCGGTAGTCGGCATGCACGCAGGAGCGGCCGATCTCGACCATTTTCGGGCGCAGATGCTGCAGGCGCGTCAGGTCGAACTCGCCCTCGGAATAGTAGCTGCCGATCTTGTTCGCCTTTTCCGGTGACAGGATGCGGTAGGTACCGACCACGGCGCCGGAGTTTTCGTCGCGCACGATCAGGTGTTCGCAAAATGCATCGTAGCGATCCTGATCGACGCCGGGCCGGTGCGTCGGCAAGTTGGCACCGAGTTCGCCGGCGAAAATGCTGTAGCGCAGCTTTTGCGCTTCATGAATCTCGCGCGGGTACTGGGCGATGCCGACCGAGAGCCTGGGGCGAAGCGGTTGAACTTGTCGTCATGGTCTGTCTCCTTGTCGTCGTACAGATAGACCATAGGCAAACCACGTTACAGCGGGATTGCACCCGGATGAAGTTTTGGTGTAAGCAGTTTGGACGGTTCAAAAAGACCAGGAACCAGTCCGTTACCGGGAGGCTATGGTGATTGCGAAGGCAAGCCTGGCAGCCACTGGCTCACCTGCCGGGCTACCCAGGGGCCATCGTCAAGCGGCAGGTCGTGCCCCGCCGACGGATGCTCGGCAAAGGCCGTATTCCAGCGCAGAGCCAGTTGGCGCGAGCATGAGGTATCGACCAGTGTATCCTGCCGGCTGGTCAGGATCAGAATCGGCGGTTCCGGCCTGACCGGCGGCGCCTGGTAGCGCGCGGCAGCCAGCAACTGACGTAACGCATTGCGCCTGCTGACCGGGTATTCGCCGCGATAAGCGACCCAGTTTCTAAGTAGCTCGGCTGGTCGTTCGGTCTGGCGGGTGGTGAGGTCAAGAATGGTACTTTCCCAATCCTCGTCGCGCCCTCCTATCAATGCGATCTGCAAAAGATGAGGATAGTTGCCGGGTTTCAGGCGCCGATAGAATGGACTGAAGGAGCGCAGGCTGGTGTTGATCAGGACGCAGGCGCGAATTTCATCCGGATGCCGCGCCGCCCAGGAGATGGCCACCATGGCCCCCAGCGACATGGCCAGCACATGGTAAGGCGGAAGAATGCCTTGTCCAAGCAGTTGCGCACGCATGACCTCGGTCATTTCATCGACATTAATCGGGCTTTCCCGGGCATTCTCTTTTCCGTTGCCTGGCAGATCCGGTGTAACGATTCGGGCGTCGGCTACTTCCCGGCGAAACACTTCGGGAAAATTTCCCCAGTGCCGGCTTTCCCGGGTCAGTCCGCGCAGAAAAATCCAGGTGCTCATGCGCCGGGCTTCCGGTACCAGTGGTTCAGCGCACGCTCTTGTTGTTCTGCGTGCGCCTGTCCGGTCGGCATCCAGCGCGGGTGGCTGCAGGCCGCCCGCGCGAGAAAATCGAACCAGGCCAGATGTCGGCGCAGAACGCGTTGCAGGCGATGTTCTATCAGGGGATTGAACATGCCGTGGCGGGAAAAGAGTTGCCGCGGATTCTTCTTGACCCAGAGCCAGGAGCCCATCTCCAGCGTCAGCGGCAGAAAGCAGCATGCGGTTCGGGCACAGGCGCGCTGGTAGAGATAATCCCACAGATCACCGTGCGCAAGATACTGCCTGCTCTGCGGTTCGAAAATGTAGCGGTGGTTGCTGTTGGTCTGGTCGAAAATTTCCTTTAGTGCGTGAATTTCGGGCAGGTGCTGAATTGGTTGCGTGGTGTGGGCATAGGGAAACCAGATGCGGTCGTTGATGCCGAAGCCGGAATGGCAGTCCAGCGCAATGCTGAAATCGCGCGCCAGCAATTCCTCCTCCACGATCTGGCAGAGGGCCGCGCTTTCCGCTTCCATCGGGCCATGCAACGGACCGCGATACCACGGCAAGCTAGCGCTGATGCGCTGCCCGCCGAGCATAAACGGAACGTGTTCATTGGATTCCAATGGGGCGTTGCGCATCAGGTCAACGCCGTTGGGGTTGGCGCGCGTGGCCTGCCACATCCCTCCCGGATTGACGACGGGCATGAACACCAGACGTACGGATTCCAGTTGCCGATGCAGCAGGTCATCCCACGGCAGTCGCATGACCAGATTGTGCAGATAGGCGATAACCACTTCGGTGCCAATTCGTTCGAGACCATGGATGCCGCCAAAAAACCCCACGGCGGGGACGGCAAGGCTTGGGTTGCCAAGGGTTATGGCATAAACCGGAAAATTCCTTTCTCTGGCCGCCACCTGGCAGAGCACGCGGGCATCGAGGTACGCCGCACCTTTCTCGATGAGGTGTTCCAGCGCATTCAGTTCAGGCAGTTCGGTGGGAGTCACAGCGATCATCGTTTGCCATTGAAGAACGCACAGGATAGCGCAAGCGGAACACTCCGGCTCTGCAATACATTCTTAACATTGCCCTGTTAGGCTGTGCAGGCCTCGAAACTGAATTTGGGAGCGAAGCCGCCATGGCCCTGAATTTGCCCAACCTGCAGAACATCATTGACCGGCTTTTTGACGACATTTGGGTGGCCTTGTGCCTGCTCGACGATCTCTGAGACGGAGACAACTTATGCGCGACCTCTTGCGTCGGACTTTTTCGCACCCGGCTCTGGCCTTGGGAAGCACCCTGCTGTGGGGACTGGTTGAATTCATGGCCCTGCAAAGTGCGCGCTGGACGATGCGCGCAGATCGGAAGCACTAGATTCAGGCAACGCTGTCCGGCACCGGCGCAGGAATTTTTCCACCCCCGGACAACTGGCGACGGGGAATGAGCTGCAATGCAGACAACATCTGATCGGTGGCAGCAGACCAGGAGAACTGTTCGGCACGCTTGCGCACCTGATTGCGCGGCAATCTGAGCGCTTGCAGGCAAGCTTCGCGAAGATCGGCGTGCATGATGCCGCCGCCCGAATCGGCGATGACGTCGATCGGTCCCGGCACCGGGAAGGCGGCAACTGGGGTAGCACAGGCCATGGACTCGGCAATGACCAGCCCGAAGGTATCGGTAACGCTGGGGAAAACCATGACGTCTGCCGAACGATAGAGGCGCGCCAATTCAGGTCCGTCGAGCACGCCAAACCAGCGCGCCTCGGGATAGCGCGCCTGCAGCCGCCGCCGTTCCGGTCCCTCGCCGGCAACCCATTTTTCTCCCGGTAGATCAAGACGCAGAAAGGCATCGACCTGTTTTTCGACGGCGATGCGGCCGACGTAAAGGAATACCGGCCGCTGCGTCGCTATTTCCCTGTCTCCCGAGGGGTCGAACAAGTCCAGATCCACGCCACGCGACCACAGTCTGGCACCGTGGAAGCCTCGCGCCCGGAGGTCGGCGACAATGGCCGGCGTCGGCGCCAGCGTCGCGCGTGCCGCATTATGGAAGCGCTTCAGCAGGGCATACGTCCACGCGGTCGGGACGCGAAAGCGGGTTTCGACATATTCCGGGAAGCGGCTGTGATAGGCCGTGGTAAACGGCCACTGGCGACGCATGGCGATGCGTCGGGCCAGCCAGCCCAGTGGGCCTTCGGTGGCAATATGCAGGCAGTCGGGAGCGAAGTGGTCGATTTTTCGCGCCACCTCGCGTTCGCTGGTCAGCGCCAGGCTGATTTCCGGATACGTCGGGCAGGGAATGGAGCGGAATCCGAGTGGCGAGATGAGTTCGGTCTGATGCCCCTTCTGCTCAAGTTCGCGACGTGTCATCTTGAGCGTGCGCACCACACCGTTGACCTGCGGTTCCCAGGCGTCGCTGACGATGAGTATCTTCATGCCAGCCCCGGCATGTTTTCCGGCATGCGCCAAAGCAGTTCCAGAACCGGACGCGGCAGCGGCCTGGCGGCTTGCCGGGAACTGCTGGCCCGGTTCGCTGCGCTGACCGATTTGCCGAAGGCATCACGCTGGGCTGTGCTGCCCCGACTCGAAGCAATGCTTTTAAAGCACCGCCAGCGCTTGCTTCCCTTGCTGTGCACAAGCGTCACTTCGGCAACCGGGTGATAAGTCCGGCAGTGATAACAGAAGACCTTGTCCGTCATGAACGACCTCATCCACTCAAAAGCGATGAGTGGATGATCGCCTACTTACTTTACAGGCATGTTGCAAACGGCCAGGTATTACCGTATTACCCGGCAGTAGGCCGAAAACGCCTCATGAATTCTTGACCCATTTCATTATGTGTTCTGCCACGGCCACTTCTTTCCCGTGCTGGTTGGTTACCACCACACTGGCCACCGAACGCCGTCTGTCCGGGTCTATGCTCTTGATGGTGTAAATGACCTTTATCGTATCGCCGATGCAGACCCCCTCGAGAAAGCGCACACGGTCATAACCCAGTGATACGGGGGTCTCGTCGGCATCGATCTTTTGCGCCTTCTCGAAAATCCGGGTCGACGTGCTCGACATGTAGCCCACCAGCAGGGCGCCATGAGCAATACGATGTTTGTATTTCGATTTGCTCATGAATTCCTCATCGACATGGTTCGGCGATAAATCGCCCGTAATCCCGGCAAAAAGATAGATATCGCTTTCGCCGACAGTTTTAGAAAACTGAACCGCATCTCCGACCTTGAAATAAAAATCTGCCATCACTTCCTCCTTGTAAAATTGATTGATAACGGTAATTTGATGCGCTCCGGTTCACATGCCGGCCAGACAGACATACTTGATTTCGAGATAGTCCTCGAGACCGTGGCATGAGCCTTCGCGGCCCAGCCCCGAAGATTTCATGCCGCCGAAAGGGGCGATTTCGGTGGAAATCAATCCGGTGTTCACCCCGACCATGCCGTATTCGAGGGCTTCCGCAACGCGGAAAATGCGGCCCACGTCGCGCGCGTAGAAATAGGCGGCAAGCCCGTATTCGGTGGCATTGGCCATGCGGATCGCTTCTTCTTCATCCACGAAACGGAACAGCGGCGCGACCGGGCCGAAAATCTCTTCGCGCGCCAGGCGCGAGTCGGGCGAAACATCAACGAGGATAGTCGGCTCATAGAAGGTCTGGCCCAGAGCGTGCGGCTTGCCGCCGCACAGCACGCGAGCGCCTTTTTCCAGGGCGTCGGCGAGCAGTTCCTCAACTTTGGCAACGGCTGCACTATCAATCAGCGGGCCTTGCGTGACACCGGGTTCAATACCGTTGCCGACCTTCAATGCGGAGACGGCTGTTGCCAGTTTCTCGGTGAAAGAATCATAAACGCTATCCTGCACCAGAATGCGGTTGGCGCAAATGCAGGTCTGCCCGGCATTGCGGTACTTCGAGGCCATGGCACCGAGCACCGCCGCGTCGAGGTCGGCATCGTCGAAGACGATGAAGGGGGCATTGCCGCCGAGTTCCATCGAAAGCTTCTTCACGCTGGGCGCACATTGTGCGATCAGTAGCGAACCGATTTCGGTCGACCCGGTGAAGGAGAGTTTGCGCACAATGGGATTGGCACAGATCTCTGTACCGATGGCCTGGGCCGAACCGGTGACGACGTTGAATACACCCTTGGGTATCCCGGCACGAGCGGCCAGTTCGGCGATGGCCAGGGCCGAGAAGGGAGTCCGGCTGGCCGGCTTGACGACCAGGGTACAGCCAGCCGCCAGCGCGGCGCCGGCCTTGCGCGTGATCATCGCGGCCGGGAAGTTCCACGGCGTTATCGCGGCACAGACACCGACAGGTTCGCGCGTCGCCAGAATTCGCCGGTCGCTGCCGTTGGGCGGAATGATCTCGCCGTAGGCACGCCGGCCTTCTTCGGCGAACCAGTCGAGATAGCTGGCCGCGTAGGCAATCTCGCCTTTCGCTTCGGTCAGCGGTTTGCCCTGTTCCGAGGTCATGATCAAGGCCAGGTCATCCTGGCTGGCCATCATCAAATCGTACCAGCGGCGTAGCAGTCTGGCGCGCTCGGCGGCCGTCCGTGCCCGCCAGCCCGGCAGCGCCGCATTGGCCGCGTCAATTGCCCGTCGTGTTTCTGCGCCGCCCATCTTCGGTATCGTGCCCAGCGATTCACCGCTTGCCGGATTGCGGATCACAAGTGTTTCGCCCTGGTCGGCATCCAGCCATACCCCGTCGATGTAGCAGCGCTGGTGAAAGAGAGCGGAGTCCTTGAGCTTAAGCATACGCCATGTCCTTGTCTTGACAGATACAGGGGTGCGACTATGGATTTACTGCTAAGGAAACGCTGAATTATTCACTTCCGTCGTTCCCGCGCAGGCGGGAACCCAGTTAAATCAACATTCTGGATCCCCGCCTACGCGGGGATGACGCCCCGAATACCTCAGTATTTCCCTAAGTGCTTCGACCTACCCTGGCAAATTCCTGCGCGCAAGTGTCCGCAGCGCAAGACCGATGCAGCGCAATGATATCAGGCTATTGTTTATGTTCGCCGCGCAGGGACTGGCTTCGTGGATTTTCTGTTGTAAAGGCCAGGACAAAAAAATGGGCGCCGCAAGGGCGCCCAAAGGAGGGTTTTCTTTCAGAAAAAACTCAGTGGTGGTAAGCCGATTCGCCGTGCGAGGTGATGTCCAGTCCTTCGCGCTCTTCCTCTTCAGGCACTCGCAGGCCGATGAACATGTCGACCACTTTGTAAGCTACCAGAGAAACCACGCCGGACCACACGATGACCGTTCCTACGCCCCACAACTGGCTGACCAGTTGCGCCGTCATGTTGTAATCGCCGACCTTGTTGAGCACGTAGTCATAGACACCGGTACCGCCGAGCGAGGGGGCACAGAAGATGCCGGTCAGGATGGAGCCGAGGATACCGCCGACGCCATGCACGCCAAATACGTCGAGCGAGTCGTCCGCACCGAGCATGCGCTTCAGGCCATTGACGCCCCACAGACAGATGATGCCCGCCAGCAAGCCGATGGCGACGGCGCCCATGACCCCGACGAAACCGGCCGCCGGGGTGATCGCGACCAGACCGGCCACGGCACCCGAGGCCGCGCCTAGCATCGAGGGCTTGTCCTTGATCAGCCATTCAGCCAGCATCCAGGACATTGCCGCAGCGGCCGTGGCCACCCAGGTGTTGACCATCGCCAGGGCTGCGCCGCCGTTTGCTTCGAGCGCAGAACCGGCATTGAAACCGAACCAGCCGAACCACAGCAGCGAGGCGCCGATCATGGTGAAGGTCAGGCTGTGTGGGGCCATCGATTCCTTGCCGTAGCCGACGCGCTTGCCGATCAGGAAGGCACCGATCAGGCCGGCCACAGCGGCGTTGATATGTACCACCGTGCCACCGGCAAAGTCGAGCGCACCCTTCTGGAACAGGAAGCCTGCCGTCTTGCCGGCAGCTTCGCCCGCGGCAGCGTCAAGATAGGCATCCGGACCCGCCCAGTACCAGACCATATGCGCCATCGGCAGGTAGGAGAAGGTAAACCAGAGCACCATGAAGACCAGCACGGCAGAGAACTTGGCGCGCTCGGCAAAGGCCCCGACGATCAGTCCGCAGGTAATCGCCGCGAAGGCGCCCTGGAAGATGACGTAGGCAAGCTCGGAGATATTCACGCCCTTGCTGAAAGTGGCCGCTATGGAATCGATGGTGATGCCTTTCATGAAGAGCTTGTCCAGCGAACCGAAGAAACTGCCGCCTTCAGAGAAAGCCACCGAGTAGCCGTAAAGTACCCACAACACACTGATCAGCGAGAACGTGATAAAGACCTGCATCAGTACCGAAAGCATGTTTTTCGAACGGACAAGCCCGCCGTAAAACAGTGCCAGGCCGGGGATCGACATCAGGATCACCAGCGCGGCGCTGACCATGACCCAGGCGGTATCAGCCTTGCTTGCCGGTGCTGGCGCGGCAGTAGCCGCCGGAGCGGGTGCCGCCGTCGCCGCTGCTGCTGCTGCGGGCGCGGTGGCAGCGGGAGGGGTTGCCGCCTTTTCTTCTGCCCATGTCGGGGTGCTGATGGTCACAGCGCCAAGCAGGGCTAGTATGGCAAAGAGGTGTCTCATGGTTTGCTCCTTACAGGGCTTCCTCACCGGTTTCGCCGGTGCGGATGCGGATGACTTGTTCAATATCGAAGACGAAGATCTTGCCGTCGCCAATTTTTCCCGTGCCAGCCGATTTCTCGATGGCCTCGATCACCTGATCCAGAATCGAATCCTGAATCGCGGCTTCGACTTTGACCTTGGGGAGGAAATCGACGACATACTCGGCGCCACGGTACAGCTCGGTGTGGCCTTTTTGCCGGCCGAATCCCTTGACCTCGGTAACCGTGATGCCTTGCACACCAATGGTGGACAATGCTTCACGAACTTCGTCAAGCTTGAAGGGCTTGATGATTGCGGTAACCATTTTCATGATGGGCTCCATTTCTCGGGGGGCGTGTTGCTTCCCCGGTTATACAGGTGGTTAGAAAATCCGGCTGACGGAGAGCAGAGCGGTGCCGCGGCCGGCATCCTTGGTCTTGCTCGCATTGGTGCCAAGCGTGCCAGCATTGTCGGTATTCATGCTGCTGAAGCAGTAGAACTGGTAGTCCGACGCGCCGGAGCACTTGCCGGAAGCGTTGGTGTCAACATAGGACAGGCCCACAACCCAGCCGCTCAGGTCCTTGGTGACACCCAGCTTCCAGTCGGTATAGTCGCCTTTGTGGCTGTTTTTCAGGCTGAGACGACCAACGTGGCCATTGACGCCCCATCCGTTACCTAGGTCATAGCTGGCCGACAGGTCGAGGTAGCCGGTACCGCGAGTGCTCTTGCCCGTACTGGCGCCGGTTGAATCCCAGCCGCGCAGGGAGAAGTAATCGTCTACCGAATAGTAGTACTTCAATGAAAGGAATTTCCAGGAACCGCCGATGTAGATTTCCTTGTTGTTCACCGCGCCGGAACTTGCGCCGGTGCCTAGAACCCTGCCTTCGGAGCCAGGGTAGTAGTAAAGAATGGCACCAATGTCCAGGCCGAAATCGCCAAGCGACGTCTTGTAGCCGCCATAGAAGTCCATTTCCAGGTTGCCATCCGGGAAGCCTGCACCCGAACTGACGTTCGAGTTCCAGTTACCGACGTAAAGGCCGCTGGAATGTGCGTAATCAATACCGCCCTGCAGGGCCGGCTTGCCAAAGGTCTGGTCAATGCCACGGAAACGGTAGCTGGAGAACAGGCCGATATTGGAAGTAAGTGGCGATGGGCTGGCCGGCGCAGCTTCAGGTGCAGCCGGAGCGGCGAAAAGGCAGCCGCCAGCAGGGTAGCGATAAGGGTATGTTTCATAATTGACTCCTCAGGCAGTAATAAAGGGGTTGTGAGCTTTGCCAGTACGCTAAAGCATTTGCCGTGCCAATCACAAATATTGATATTTATCATGTAGTTGAGATATTTGTGCGCTACATTTTATGGTCTGGCGCACTTTGCTGGCGCAGGAATTCAGGCGTTTGCACCAAGGCAGTGCCGAATCCGAGCCGT
>JFJP01037994.1_pt1 | contig 20543 bp, 17 predicted proteins | sample 431651 | NCBI WGS metagenome assembly JFJP01 (sample SAMN02602958, study PRJNA72255) | Microbial mat metagenome, whole genome shotgun sequencing project. | biome: fresh water; feature: sink hole; material: water; isolation source: purple microbial (photo- and chemosynthetic) mats found in...
AAGGAAGTACTCCTGGGGTAGGTAGGGGGGATCACTTCGAGGAGATAGAATTATTAAGATTTAAAATTAAAGAACTTGAAAATAAACTTAGTGATGCAGAAGCAATCACCAAAAAAGCTCAATCTGACTATATTCATATGAAATTTGATTTTGATAGTTATATGAGACGCAATGAAGAACAAGCGAAGACTGCTAAAGTCGACACACTCGTCGATGTGGTCAAAAAATTTACTCCTTTTATCGATAGTTTACGCCAGTCATTGGCAAATATCCCAGCTGAAGAGCAAGATGATGTCCTCGTCCAATGAGTACAGATGGTCTATAATAAATTTATCTCTTCTCTCGAGATGATGGGTATCAAAAAAATTGAAAGTATCGGACAGACACCAGATATCGAACTCCATGAAGCAGTATCAGCATTGCCTGTGACAGACGAATCACAAAAAGGAAAAATTATCCAAGAATTTGAACAAGGATTTGTCTATGAAAAATGAGATATTCGCAAAGTAGTCACTCCAGCAAAAGTAGTAATTGGACAATAATTTATCTATAAATAATCAATTATGGCTTCTGAAATCTCAAAATACGACTATGCCTATCTCAAGATGGCTATCGAATGGGCAAAACTCTCTTATTGTACGAGAAGAAAAGTAGGAGCTATTATCGTCAAGGACAAGATGATTATATCTGATGGATATAATGGTACTCCTTCTGGATTTGAAAATGTATGTGAAGATGAAAATGGGGAAACAAAATGGTATGTACTCCATGCAGAAGCAAATGCTATCCTCAAATTAGCATCATGTACTCAATCATCTAAAGATGCAACACTCTATATCACAGTATCTCCTTGCAAAGATTGTAGTAAACTCATCTATCAAGCAGGTATCAAAAGAATCGTCTACACCAGAGCATACAAAGATAGCAGCGGTATAGAATTTCTCCAGAAAGCATGAGTAGAAGTTGTATTTGTACCAGAAGAAGATTTAATCGATCATGATTAAAGAATAAAATTTATTTTTTTGTCATCTTGCCTTATTGCGCGAAGTAGCAAAGTGTAGCAAAGCGGAATCGAAAGATCTTTTATCGTTTGATTAATATAATGCATATCCTTTCAATATTTAATCCTAGTGAAGAAGTAACTCTCAGATCTTCTTGTGAAATTGTATGAGATCAAGATTTTGAAAATGGTAATGTATCAAAAATAGTTTGAGAATTACATGCTGCTTTGTCTCACTATGGAAATGGTGTATGATTATCTGCAATACAACTATGATACCCATTACAACTATTTGTCATCAATTGCAGACCGACAGAAAGTTTTCCAAACATGAAACAATTTTCTCAAGTTATCGTCAATCCAGTCATCACTCATTATAGTGATGAAACATTTGATGGACGAGAATGATGTATGAGTATAGCTGATGAAAATTGTGTCCCACAAAACAGATATCAAGTACGTAGATCAGTTTCGGTAACCTTTGATTATACTGACGAATACAATATAAGACATACTGATACTACTCTATCAGGTATCAGTGCTGTAGTTTTCCAACACGAATATGATCATCTTTTCGGTCGTCTTATCGATCAATCAGAATCAGGACAAGTTATTACGCAAGAAGAGTATTTGAGGAGAAAGGCTAGTAGAGAGAAGATGGTTTTGAGTTAACTACTACTTTGCATTAATTTCTTGTATCTTTCATCATCACGAATACTATCAAAATCTTTATCATCAATAATTTTTTTAACTAACTGATTATCTAAATCGAATGCTTTTTCTAAAGAAAAAAACATATGATCATAATCTCATATAAATAATTCCGCATTAGCCTTATTATAATATCAAATAGCAAAATCACTTTTTGATTTTATAGCCTTTTTAAAATAATTATATGCATTTCTGTGGTCATTTTTTTTAGTATAACTATATCAAACATTATTATAATATATATGAAGTAATTTAATAGGTAAATCTTCTACTTTAACAGAGTTATAAACATCTAACGCCTCCTGAAATTTATTCTGATGTTGCAGACATTCACCCCAAATAATATAATGAATTTTATTCTCAATGTAAAAATATTTTTTAATATAAGAATCATAAAATACAATCAATTCTTTTGATCTTGATAAATAATTTTTATCGGAGAGAACAAAAGATAGCATACTTTCGTAAAAAAGTTTTTCATCAGAAAATTTCTCTATAGAAAACAATAATTCAGTAAATGCAAGATCATTATTACCAGAATTAATTAATAATAAAAATTTAAAATTACAAAAACTAGATCTTTGTGGGAATAGTTTGATTCATTTATCACAAATATCTAATGCTTTTTCTATTTGATTAGTATCTTCATACAGTCTTGCTAAAGTAAAATAAGCAGCAAATGTTATATCATTATTTTCTTTATCAAGTTTAATTCATTCTTCAAATGCTATTATAGAATTTTGTATTTGATTTAATCATTTAAATATACTTCATTTTTTATAGTAAACTAAATTATTTTTATCATCTAATAAAATACACTTTTCTATCTGTTCTAGAGCTTTATGATATTGTTTCATGTTTTCAAAACAAAAAGATTTATGAAAATATGCATCTATATATGAAGGATTTTTAACAATAAAGTCATCATAATACATAATAGCTTCTTCATAACATTTTAGATTTTCTAAGCACAATCATGAATTATAAATAGCAAACATATCACTACCTCTATATTTAACATATTCTATCAATGCATCTACATATTTTCACTTATTTAAAAGATTATTTGCAAAATTTAACTCTTTCATAATTTTCTCTGCTCTATATGATAAATACAAAACGGGAGTTAAAAGCATTATAACACTACCACTCATAAGAGAAATCATAAATTTTCATTCTTCACCAATAGTAGAATAAGAATTTAATAAATTATAAACTATAAATCATATAAATAAACCATATATCAACCAGCCTATAAATTTTCAATCTATTTTTTTCATAATAGTATATTCTTTAAATAAACGATAAATTATAATCTTTTACAAAAATAAATCAAATTTTCACAGACTTTTTTCATTATCTTGCATCCACTACCGAAAATCTTATGAACCTTATGAACTTAAGTCATATCCCATCATCTCCCTGAGTATATCTCTTTAAAAAATACCAATTTTCAATCTCTTCTTGCAAAATAATCATACAATATCTATACTTATATCATGATACGAGACTATAACGAACAAACACTCAAAAAAACAAACCCAGTCCTCTATCTTCAGAAGAAAATAGACTACGATTTTTGGTTGTGAAAGAAAATTGACACAAAGATACTAAAAAAATATTTACCAGACATCACGATAGAACCTCTACTGAGAGAATATTTACAAGATATAATCACCTATCATGAAACCCAAAAGCATACTCAATAAATATCAGGTCAATCTTCTTGATCTTATAAAAAAAGACAACTATATTTCTACTCATTTTTATCTCGCAGGCGGAACCACACTCGCTGAATATTATTTACAACACAGATTATCAGATGATTTAGATTTTTTTACATCGGATAAAGATATAGATATTAACTATATTGAGATTTTTTTTGAAAACAATAAAGAAAGATTACATCTAAAATCACGACAACGTATCAAAAAATATGATAGAAATATGATCAATCTTATGTATGCTGATGGATTTGAACTCAAAACAGAATTTACAAAATATTATACACCACTCTATCCATTAGAGATGCAAGATGGACTACAAATTGAATCAATTAATGATATTTTTTTAAATAAAATAGCATGTATTATAGATAGGTACGATCCCAAAGATTATATTGATCTTTTTTATCTGCGAGACGATGAGAGAATTGATGTGATAGATATTAAAATAAGATATGAACAAAAATTCAAAAATCCAATAAGTAATTCTATACTTTGATACGCTTTTTTTAAAGCAAAGAAAATAAAGGATCTTCCACATCTCTTGGATAAAAATTTCAAACGACATAATTTTCATCTCTTGTTTAGTGCATTAAGTAAAGAATATGGTCATAATAGTATCTATTGATAAAAAGACAACCTTATAAACATTACAACTTTACAAACCTTATGAACTTAAGTCACATCCCATCATCTCCCTGAGTATATCTCTTTAAAAATAATAAAGGGCAGATTTTGTATGTCGGGAAAGCAAAAGATCTTGCAAAAAGAGTATCACAATATTTCACTCCAGGATCAGTATGGAAACAGGATATGCTGACAAAAGCTCATCGTGTAGATTTTATAGAAGTGACTACCGAATCAGAAGCACTCTATCTAGAAGATAATCTCATCAAGACCAATAATCCTGAATATAATCGTCTTCTCAAATGAGACAACAGTTACATCTATCTCAAGATCACCAAAGAAGATTTTCCACAACTCTTTCTGACGAGAATGAGAAAAAATGATGGATGTACCTATATTTGACCGAAAAATAATACCTGAGATCTCAAAAAACTTATGCACTATCTTCGTCAGATATATAAGTATAGGTCTATGAAATCTTGAGAATTTAAACAAGGAAAACTCTCCTCAGATGTATATTTTTGACTAGATAAATGACGATCTGTGATCTCAAAATATAAAGATGATATCATTGCGAGGGACGAAGCAATCCGTAAATCAGGAATCATTATAGACAAATCATACGCTGAATATCTAGCTGAATACAAACAAATCGTCAGATCTATATCTTCTTTCTTTGAAGGTAATACAAGAGAAATCAAAAAGAAAATTACTGACGATATTCACGAAGCGATCAAAAAAGAACACTTTGAACGATGTGCTCGTCTCAGAGATATCCTCAATCAGGTAGATGCACGATCAGAAAAACAACATGTCGTATTAGATCCAAATTATAGTGGTCTGATCGTACGCATCACTCCTCTACAAAATTTTTGGGTGATTATCTTAGTGAAGATATTTGAAGGTAAAATGACTGATGTGATTAGAGAAAAAAAATCAAAAGAAGAACGATCACTCAATCAGATGAAAGCATCATTAGAGGCAGATTTTGGTGAGATGAATATTTTGCGTCATGTTGAGTGAAGCAAAGCGAAATCGCAAGGTCTCACGAAGTGAATGCAACATCTTATCGATTGACAGGATTCCTCGACAATCTGGGAATGACAAATAACTCTCCTTTCAAAATCAATGAAAAAGATTAAAAAATCAGCACAAACCCAGATAGATATCTTACTTCAAAAATTTCTCGACTCTTATATCGCAAGTACTACCTTTGATACTGAAGACAACCTTACCCAAGATCTCTTGTCAGAATTACAAAAAAGATATTTTCTGACAAAATTCCCTTATCAGATAGAATGTGTAGATATATCTCATCTCTCAGGTTCGTATATATCAGGATGATTAAGTTGTATGAGAGAGTGACTCCTCTATAAACCTGGATATCGTCATTATAAAATCAAACTCTTAGAAAATAACAAATCAAATTATTCTAATGATTTTCTCTCACTGCAAGAGATTATTGTTCGCAGATTTAATCTTAAGTCCTCCCTTAACAAGGGGGGTAGGGGGGATCAAAAAGAAATAAAATGATCCTCCCCAACCCTCCTTGCTAAGGAGGGAGAATTTCCCGACCTCTTCATCCTCGACTGATGAAAATGACAACTCAATAGCGTACTTGAATTGTGTCAGATATTTCCTTCTTTAAAAGAAATAATGAAGACAACGACATTCATTTCACTAGGAAAATGAAAAGCTCGTAAAGAAAGTGCAAAATCAGCAGGTGAACAAGAAAAGATCTATACTATAAAAATAGGAGAAGACTGACTCCCCTCTCTGTCAGGATGAGTCTTGGGACAAGCAGAGGGGTTGGGAGTGAGGTTAGACACAGCAGATCTCCTTCTCACCAAACTGCGTGACGAATCTCACCGTTTTGCAAACAAATATAGAACCACAAGGATGAGTAAAGATTGGAAATAATTATCTCTTGTTATCTTCTGGTCATATCAATATAGTAAGAAAATATATTTTAATCTTCTCTAGCGTTATGGCTCGGTATATTTCTTTTTTGCTACTCAGCATATTTACTGTTACCATTATGGTACTTTTTTTTATCGACTCTATAAGGAAACTTAAACCTCATCATAACCCAAAGATATCATTTATTATACCTTGTTACAACGATGGACATGTGGTGAGACAATGTATCGAGAGTATCTATGCTAGTTATAATCCAGACAATTTTGAACTCATCGTCATCAACGATTGTAGCAAAGACAATTCTGCTGATGTTATCAAAAAGATGCAGTCTGATTATGATTTCACCTTCATAGATCTGCCAAAAAATGGTGGAAAATCTGATGCACTTAATCATGCGAGTAAATATGCAAAATATGATATCATATCATTTATCGATGCAGATGCAGAGATCAATACTACAGCTCTCAATGATGTACTCAATAGATTTGAAACATTTCCTCGTATGTGAGCGATATCATGTCCGTATCTTCCATCAAATATGGGATCATTTTGGTCATATATGCAAGATATTGAATATACTATGTTAAGATTTGTACAATGATCATACAATATTAAATCAGCTCTCGCAGCTCGATGAGGATGTCTCACAGTCAGAAAACAAGCGTTTAAAGAGATTTGATGATTTAGTCCTCACGCTATCACTGAAGATATGTATCTTGCTATGCATATGAATGCTCATGGACGAATAGTACATCAATCACCCTATCAGATAAAAAGTGAAGTTCCTGACAATTTTAAAGTATGGTTAAAACAAAAGATCAGACGATGTTCAGGTGCAGTACAAGCATTTTTATCTCACATATCAGTCTGGATTCGTAATCCTATGCATGTGATTTATACGTTACTCATTCACATCGTCAGTGTGGTCGGTACAGTTGCTTTAATAACAAGATTAATCTTCTTTGGAGAGTTAGTTGAGATATTGATGGTATTTGTCGATGTACTCACATTCAAAAGTGGACGAAATGTCTTCATGGTGGTATATGGCAATGAAGTAATACAAAGTCTCATATATACAAGTGTATTTGCTCTGTTTTCTCTACCTTATGTCATCTTTGCTATCAAAAACACAAAACAACTACGAAAGATCTTATTATTATTCCCTTATGTTATCGTCTATATGACGATCTACTCTATCGTAGGTCTCTATAGTACAGGAGTTGGTATTTATAAATTTATCACACTTGAAAAAGGAAAGAGATCGTGGTAAAAATTTTATAATGCTATTCTTATACAATAAGAGTCTTTAGAAAAATTACAAAGATACAAATGAAAATATAATATAAAGTATCAAACAGATAGTAACAGCAGTCACATTTCATAATTTAACAAATCTCCAGACAATTAATCACGTAATAGTTGTTATAGTAATAGAGATAATAGACATAAGCATAAAATCAATAAAGTTATAACTTACGATTAAGCACTGTTATCTTCAAAAAGTTTTTTCCATGAATAATTGCATACATACCATATTTATCATGGATTTCACTTTCATCACATTCTATAGTATCATAATCAAATCCTGTTCACATACCAAATAAAATTGATGCTCCTAAACCTTTTGAATCAAAAAATAATCGATTTTTATCTACATATACTTCTACAACATTTCAATATTGATCAGTTAATCAATCATTACAAGGTACTTTTTTAAGACTATCGACATGTACCTCAATATTTTTTCAATACAAATCTTTTGGCTTATATTCTATATCTGTTCAGATATATATTTTTTTAGAATCTCCATAAAACGTACCTGTCTGCCAAAAAGTACTTCTGTCAACTTGTGATCACAATCACATAATATATACTTTATTTTTATCAAAGGCAAAGTAACCTTCTATTTCGAAAGATTTTATATCAACACCAGTCATAAGAAGATTACCATATCGTGCTTGGGATTTATCTCTCACATACATATCAAATCATTGTCATCACAATGCACGAAAAGAATCTGTATCTGCCCCTGTAAGTAAAGTATCTATATGTCTGTTTAATTCATCTGTTGAGCGATAATAAATATTGTCCTTTTGTATATAGTATTCACTAAATTCCTGATTTTTATTTCAACTAAAAGAGATTAAAATTTCACGATTATTGTAAAAATATGATCAAAGAAATATGAATCAGATCAGAATACTCAATATCTTAATTTTATATCCTATATTCATATTTACTCAATTCAATAAATACTAAATTATAATACAACTTACCCTATAAACGGAATATTGACTCCCCAAGCAGTCACAAGATCTTTGAGGATAATATATATTCCCAATCCCATCAACAGTACAAAGAAGAGAAAATTAATATAACTTTCTATACTAAAGTATTTTTCTAATTTTTTAGGAAAGAATACTGACTGGATAACGACTCACAACCATCTTCCGCCGTCCAATGCTGGTATAGGTAACAGATTAAACACCGCTAGAGCAAATGATATCATAGCACCAAATGCCAAGAACTGTGCCCACATACCACGTTCTACTAATATATCTCCAAACTTTACTGCTCATACAGGTCCTGACAGACTACTGAGTTCATTTTTTACTGTCTTTGCGCTTCCAGAAAAGAAACTTGCTCACAGATCTCAGAGTTTTGATAATGTCATCCTTCCTTGAGACATCAATTCTTGAAATGCTACTTTCCCAGCAGTAAGCAAAGGAAATTTATATACTACAGATAAATCTTTAACAGACAAGTCATTCATCATCACACCAAGCACACAATTTGTCTCTGGACATGATCCTGTCAGAGTGATTGTTTTTCATTCTCTTGTGATAGAGAGAGTAATATCTTTGTTGATAAATTGTTGTAGCGTTTTTTTGAATGTGAGAGAATCGACAGTAATTCAATTTAATTGATTAATAGTATCTCATGAAAGTAATCATAAATTACTACCCAATCATCAAGACAAAACAGATTTAATCTCTAATGCAACAGCAGGAGTAGTAATATATCATTTTTCTACTAAGAATGATGTAGTAGGAGTGAGATAGCTCTGAATAGTAGCAGTACTAGCATTTTCAGGGACGATCATCAGTGGAGATAAACCTCTCCAAAACAACATCGTAAATACAAACCAAGCAAAAAGAAAATTTACTGTCACTCAAGCAAACAATATCACGGTCTTGGCTCGGAAAGAAGCCATGATAAAACTATCTTTTGCCTTAAAGGTTCAAGGATCTGACGGATCTTCTCATTTAAGTCTCACAAATCCACCAAGGGGAATAGCATTTAAAGTATATTCAGTACCACTTTTATCAGTCCAAAGAGTAATAAGTTTTGGTGGAATTCACATACCAAATTCCAATACTTGTACTCCTGTTTTCTTTGCTGCAATAAAGTGACCTAATTCATGTATCAAAACTAAAAACAAAAACAATACTATACCTAAGATAATTCACAACATGAGAAAACATATTATTGATAAAACTATTATTATAACTTGTAATCATTCAACAAATAAATACAATAGAATCTGAAGTGATAACATAAATTTAGAATATAATTTTTTTTCATATGTACTTTGACGCTCATACTCATCTCAATAGTGAAGAACTCTATCCTGACCGAAAAACATATGTAGATAATTTTGTAAAGGTATGATGAGTAGGTCTTATCAATATTGGTATGAATCAACTATATAATACAAATGCAATACAAATTTGTAAATCTCTATATACTCACGACACATCTCCTCTTATAGGTAATACTGATAAATCAGGAAGATATGCAAAACTTTCTTATGACAAAAATATCATTCCCAAAACAAGAAATTTTGCGACACCGCAAGTATACTGTACTATCGGATTGCATCCTTATGAAGTAGTTACAGGAGATATTACTGATACTAATATGCATTTCAAGATCAAGGAAATGTGCATGTTATATGCTCCTTATAAAGAATTTATCGTAGGAATAGGAGAATGTGGTATAGACACCAATCAACCATGAAGTGAAGAGACACTTTCTGTACAACAAGACCTCTTTACACAACAATGTGACCTCGCTCGTCAACGATGACTACCTATTGTTATCCATAGCAGAGCAAATCGAGAAGCGACACATCATGTTCTCAAAAATTTTACCGATTTGACGATATATTTTCATTGTCGATCGTATACTCCTGAAGAGATAAAAATCATAAAAAAAATATATCCTGACTTCTATATAGGGTTCACATGAAATATCACGTATCCCAAAGCTATCGATATCAGAAAATCATTGCGATATCTCGTCCATGAAGATGAAAACTATCCAGAAAATATTATCAGTGGTCGCCCCTCTTTTCAAGAGGGGGTAGGGGGAGATCAATATAAATGAGATTCTAAGAGTCAAGAACTAATAACTAATAACATCTTAATAGAAACCGATGCTCCTTATTTACCACCACAATCACAGAGATGAGAACAAAATCAACCTGCTTTCATTAAAGAAACTTATGAGTATATTTCTCAACTCTTATGAAAAGATATCACACAACAAGTTATAACAAATACAAAAAAATGTTACAATATATAGTTTTAGATTTGTAGTATACCTATGAAACTATTCAAAAAAATCTTCTTTCCACTACTCTTCATTATTATTTATATATCATTATTGATTACTGTTTTTATTGGAAATACAGACATTGCTGATATTGGTACTACTCTTTGATTACAACTATTACTCATTATATTATGATTACTTGCGATACAAACTATTCCACTATCATCAAAAAAAGTATTATTCTGACTCATTACAGTCTTTGGTTTCACACGAAGTTTACTTGCATTATTAACAAATAATATACAACACGCCATCTTTATAGCATGTACTCATCTTATATTTCTAGTCTATACATGGGAACGATTTCATCTTATACATTCTTCAAAATCGTTTTATCTCTGGAGATCAGCACATCGATGACTATGATCTACGTCAATCTTATTGGCAGTGACATATATCGGTACATTGCGATGAACAAGCACTTGATTAAATCTTGATTGTAATAGATTACATGATCAGACCATATGACTTATCAAACAATATATACCAAATATGCAAAACAATACTGGATTGCTCATGGTAGTTGATAAAATAGACAACTTCTCTACACAAAGTTTTGGACAATTATTAGGTATTGATACTACACTATCATGAACTTCTCTATGAGAAAATACACATCCTATTGATCTTACTACTTTACTATCTTGAACAAATGTATCATTATTGTCTTGATGATATCTTTCTCTATCATCATGAACATGACAACTTACATGACAATCTCATAATGTCTGAGTATTATGATCGCTCCTGTGATACCAACAAAATCTCCTGAATGGTATAATCAACAATCAAGAACTAATAGATGCTCAGGTCTGTAATGTCACACTTACTCACATCAACACAATAGCACAAAATAATGATATTAAACTTATTGCCTTCGTCTTATTAATACTTTGGTTAAGCTTCTTTATGAGATCTATTATGTTTATCATTGGTGTTATTAACTTCATCTTATTACGACTATTGTTTACCACATGATGGCTTAAAAAGACTATTATACAAGAAGATTGTGAACAAATAGATGTATAAACAATTTAACACTTATAATTTCCGATGAAACCGTACTATATCACTACTCCTATCTATTATGCCAATGCAAAGATACATTTTGGAAATCTCTATACTTCTATCATAGCAGATGTTTATGCAAGATCTAAAAGACTGCTCTGATACGATGTCATCTTCGCAACTGGTACAGATGAAAATGGCCAAAAAATGCTTCAAGTAGCAGAAGCTCAGGGTAAGAATGTTATGGAATTCTTAGATGAAATAGTAGCACAAGATAAAGAGGTGATGCAAGTATGTGATATTTCCTATACAGATTTTATCCGTACGACAGAAGACAGACATCATACCTTTGTACAACATATTCTTCAAAAAACATATGAAACAGGAGACATCTATCAATGAGAATACGAATGATTGTATTGTATATGATGTGAAGCATTTAAAAAAGAGTCAGACCTCATTCGTCTCACCCCTCTTGATAAAGAGGGAATTGGGGGAGATTTAGTCTGTCCAGACCACCTCAAAGCACCAGAAAAAATTAAAGAAAAAAATCGATTTTTCCGTCTCTCAAAATACGAAGACAAAGTGAAAGAGTTCTATAAAAAGAATAATAACTTTATCCAACCACAGTACAGATATAACGAGATATTATCATTTGTAGAATGATGACTAGAAGATTTTTCTATATCGAGACAAAATAGTAGTTTTGGTATACCATTACCATTCGACGAAAGTAGTGTTACTTATATCTGGTATGATGCTCTTCTCAATTATCTGACTGTTGTCGTCGATCACTATGATGAGTCAGGAAATCCTGTTTTCAAACCTCATGCAGAATCTATGGTACATGCGCTCGGGAAAGATATCTCTAGATTCCATGCAGTCTATCGACCAGCGATGTTGATGGCAGCAGGATTAGAGCAGTATATACCCAAACAAGAATTTGTAGGATGATTTTTTACTGTCGATGGACAAAAGATGTCCAAATCATTGTGAAATACACTCTATGCAGAAGATCTCGTCCGTGATTATGATAGAGATGCTATGGTATTCTACTTATTATACGATATTCCACAATGAGCTGATGGTGATTTTTCTCTTGAAAGATTAAAAAACGTTTATGAGTCTATGCTTATGTGATGACGAGGAAATCTTGTTTCCAGAGTTACAAAACTCGCTGCGAAAGAATGAATTACTCAAGGACGCGTCATTGCGAGTGAAGCGAAGCAATCCATACTCAATGAGATGACAATCAAAAAAACAGAAGAACTCCTCGATACCGCCAACCTCAACATATATCTCCAAAACCGATACTCAGCAGTTCAAGATGCAAATATTTATATGCAAAATCAAGCTCCTTGGGTTAAACTCAAAGATGAATCAACAAGAGCTGATGGTATTGCAAATCTTCAATATCTTCTCTGGATGATCAAACAACTTACCCTCCTCTCTGCCCCATTTTTGACCAATAGCTTCAAGAAAGTACAAGAGATTCTAGGTAATGATCTCCTCTCACAGATAAACTCTTCTACTAATCTATCAGACCCAACTCTTTTTGAAAGAGTATTTAACCTGACTGAATTCGAAGTAAATCTTGTCCCTGATGTGGTGTATCAGAAGAAGGATAAATAAATAATAATTCTTTACTAACTATTTTTTAGTTCCTCAATCTTCTTTTTCCAAAAATCAGTCTTTTCTTGTGAAAGTTGTTGATGTGCAAGATAATCAACAGATGGAGTACATCCTTCATGAGGATGAAGACAACACTGCTTCGGTTGGATATATTCTATCACGGTCTGCACTAAACTAGGATCTGGGTCAGATTTTCAATTTTTAAATATCATAGATTAAATATATCATAATAAAAGAAAAACTCCCCATCATGAGAGAGTTCACTTATAATTTATAATTCAAAACTTATAACTTCTATAATTGACTCATAAGATCATCCATTTTGCTTGCTTGTTCTTCAGCAGCAGCTTTTTTGAGTTCATCTCTATCGAGAGATTCAAGCATAAGTTTTCGTCTTTCAAGTCTGAGATGTCTTTGTCCAAGGATAGCTTCCGATTCTGCTTCCTCTTCTTTGATAAGGATATGAAGATTCATCTGTTCTTCTACATATATCTCATATAATCTCATAATTTGAAATGATCGAAGTTCAGATACTTTCTTGACTACTGATTGATCACCAGATTTTACTGAGATAGTAAGCTCCCATTCTGCATTCTCTTCTTGTGATTCTTTTTCAAAAAGACATTCACTAGAGAACGAACCCCCGACAAGTTGAAGTAACATTTTTCGATCAAATTCTTCTTTCAGTTCTTCTGGTACTTTGAAAGAATGATTTGCAAAATTAATCAAATACTCTTTATACCACAATTGATCTTTGATATCACCTTGGATAGGGCCAAACCACTTCTCATATTTCTCTACGATCTCTTTTTTGTCTTCTTTTTCTCTCAATTCAGCGACAAACGTTTGAAAATTAAACAACATAGGTATATGATGTATAAAAATTAAAATAACTATTACCTAATAAGATAATCTTTTTATTCCCATTTGCAAGACTTTTGTACAAATTTTATCACCAAATCACAAAAACTCTTGTTTTATGCAAAAAAACCAATACAAAATAACTAATACTACAATATAAGTTCTCCCCTTTTTATTGCCCATTTACCAACCCCTTTAATCCCTGTATAGTCATGTGAATACTTCTCATCATCATCATCGCCCTCGGTTGATTTCTCTTGTGATATATTTTTGCAAAACTTTATTTTCTGACCAGTATTCGTCGTCATCGTACCGATGCGATCAGTAAGTCCAAGTCAGTAGTCAGAGGTCACAACATTGAGAAAACTGCCCCTCTCTTACCAGGATTTGTATACAAAATGAGAGATATGACGTTCGTCGGTAAAGGTATCGACTATATCATCTTCGATGGACTCTCTTCTGGTAATCTCAAAGAGATCGTATTTCTCGAAATAAAATCAGGTTCCTCTACTCAAAACAACAATGAAAAAATGATTGAAGATATTATCAAAAAAGGGAAAGTGAGGTATGAGATTTTAAGGAAATAAGTATGCTTACGTTATCTTAGATGATGGATGATCTCTACGAGAGATGATCGTAGGGACAGATCGATAATCTGTCCTAGGCATAGTCCATGAAGTCGACGAAGAGGGATTTGGTGAGGTGCATGAGATTGTTTTAATAAAGCATTTGAAGTGATTTATATTGATCCGCCTTTTAATAGTTCTTTATTACTTTGACTAATTTTTATCTTACAGCACATTTATTAAGAAATGTTATAGGTAATTTTTTTTTGGAGATTGATTAACATCTGTTGTGGTAGAAGAGATAAAATATATCATATTATAAATTTATTATACATAGTAATTACAAGTCTTTTGATTATTCTTTTCTAAATGATTCTGCAAGGAGTTCACTTTGTTCTAATACTCTATCTGCTTCCATACGAGCAAGATCAGGAGGGAAACCGTATTTCATAAGTATTTTTTTTACAGTGAGACGAAGTTGAGCTCTTACATCTTCTCTTTTTTCTCGGTCAACTGTCGCATTACGACGTACTGTATCTACGATCACATGGATCAATTCTTTGATCTTCTGGTCATCAAGAAACGATGTAGAATTATTTTCAGATAATACGGTATAGAAAGCATATTCTTCATTAGTTAATCAGAGTTCTTGAGCTTTATGATCTTCCAATCTCATATCACGAGCAAGATCTGACAACTCTTTCAATACTTGGGCAGTATCAAGTTGATTATTATGATATCTTTTGATTACTCATTGGAGCATTTCTGAAAACTTCTTTCATTGTGTCATATTTTTTCTTTGTCTCACTCTAATTTCTTCAGTAAGTAATTTTTTGAGAAGCTCAAGTGCGACATTCTTCTGTGTCATATTCTGCACTTCAAGCAAGAATTCCTCTGATAGAATACTCAATGAAGGAGCCTTGATACCAGCAGCTTGAAAAATATCTACTACTCACTCACTACTCAATGCTTCATCAAGAATCTGTCTGACTGCTGTATCTACTTCTTGGTCAGATATTCATCCTCCTGGTGAGAATTTATTGAGTCTAGATTTGATAGCTTGAAAAAATGCAACATGATCTCTGATATGATCAGCAGCTTCACTCGGAATTGCCATAGCAAATAGTTTTGATAATTTTGTTGTTTGTTCAATAAATCTTTGTTTGAGTTTGTCATCACTCATCAAAAAATTTTGTACTTCTAGGATCAGTTGGAGTTTTCCACTCATATCCAATCCAAAATACTGCTGATAGTCAATCCCATGCAATATCTCATGTACTATCTCAAACGATTCTTGGAGTCAGACAATTATATCTTTGAGTTCTGCTACTGCTTTTCCTTCTCATCCACTCTCGGTATAAGTAGCCATAGCTTTTCTGAGATCTTGACCAATACCGATATAATCGACAATGAGCCCTCCTGGTTTATCTTTGTATACACGATTGACACGGGCGATTGCTTGCATAAGATTTGCTCATTGCATCTTCTTGTCTACATACATGGTGTGCAAACATGGCGCATCAAAACCAGTCAACCACATATCTCTCACTATTACGAGTTTGAGTAAATCTTTCGGATCTTTAAGTCTCAGAGCAAGTGATTTTCTTTGATCTTTGGTAGTAGCATGAGGTTGAAAATCAGCTGGATCATCACTACTGCTCGTCATGACAACTTTGATCATACCTTGATCTTTTTCATCACTATGTCGATCAGGACGAAGTGCAATAATCTGTGCATAGAGTTTCACAGCAATATTTCTCGTCATACAGACAATCATCGCTTTCCCTTCAAAGACTTCTTGTCTTGCTTCAAAATGAGTTACTATATCACGTGCTACATCAGCTAATCTCTCTGGATGTCCTACGATAGCATCTATCTGTGCATTTCTTTTCTTTGCAAATTCTTTTTGCTCTGGTGTGGCGTCAGTAATCTCTTCTATCTCATCATCAATCTGTGTAAGAGCTTGTTCATTGATTTTGATCTTGATGAGTCTGGATTCATAACTCAATGGTACTGTCGCTCCATCATCTACTGCTTGCTTGATATCATAGATATCGATATATTCTCAGAATACTTTCTGGGTATCTTTGTCTTCTTTCTCTATCGGTGTCCCTGTAAATCCAATAAATGAAGCATGAGGCAACGCATCTCTGAGATATTTTGCATTTCCATATCTGATCTCAGAAGTATTTTCTTTGGCTACTACTCTGCCACTAAATCCATACTGGCTACGATGTGCTTCATCTGCTACTACGACGATATTCGTCCTCTCAGAGAGAGCATCAAAGACATTACCTTCAGCTGGAGAGAATTTTTGGATAGTAGTAAAAACAATACCACCTCCTGACACTTTGAGCAGTTCTTTGAGATGATCACGATTAGCAGCTTGTACGGGAGTCTGACGAAGTAATCATTTACAATTACCAAAGGTAGCAAACAACTGATCATCCAAATCATTTCTATCTGTGAGAATGACAATCGTAGGATTTTTCATCTCAGGTTGTACGACAATCTGTCCAGCATAAAACACCATAGACAACGACTTCCCTGATCACTGCGTATGTCGCACTACTCCGACTTTACGATCTCAAAAATCCCTCTGTCCTTCGGACATCTCCCTTTCTCAAGGGAGAGAACCAGTAGCTCTAAGTGTCTCTGTGACAGCTTTCTGTACTGCGTAATACTGATGATATGCTGCGATTTTTTTGATCTTCACCAGTGATAGGAGTCAGGTATCATCATTTTTTACTTCTTCTGTCTCAAATACGGTATTGTATCTGATAAGATTGAGTAATGTCTGTCTATCCAGCATATACTGAGTGAGACTTTGAAATTCTGACATCGTCGTATGTTCTGCTTTGTTTGGAGATTTCCATGCGAGATAACGAGAAAATGGTGCAGACAGGCTCGATACTCTCGCATCCAATCCATCAGAGATGATACACAGTGCATTGTAGGAGAAGATGCTTGGTACTGCTGTCTTGTAGTTTTGTATCTGAGTATATGCTTTGTGAAGAGTTGCTGATTCATCCAGAGCATTTTTGAGTTCTATCACGACGAGTGGGAGACCGTTGATATAGATGACGACATCAAGTCTCTTTTCGTGATTATTCTCTTTGATCACGAGTTGGTTGACTACTCGGAAGGTATTGTTATCGATGTTGTCGAGATCGAGAAGTTTGATATTGATACCTTTGGTCTCAGCATCCCCACCTGAACGGTCGGCAGGTTTAAAATACTCTACCGTCACTCCATCAGTGAGCATGGTGTGGAACTTCTCATTGTTCGTCATCAGGTCAGATGATCACAAGTGCATGATCTGCTGGTAGGCTTCGTTTCTCGCCGACTCTGGGAGATCAGGATTGAGTCTGGTGAGTGATGCACGGAGTTCAGATTCCATGATGACACTATCAAAACCCTGCCTAGTCGGCAGGCAGGCCTGCTCTGATCATCAAGGAGCTTGTCTACCGTGTAGGCAGACGATATCTGGTCCGTAGTGGTGAGTGTATCACTGAGCGACGAGGAGATATATTAGGTGATTTTCTATATGGGATTCATTGATTGTCGTCATAGCTTATTGATTATTCTGTAAAAGTTTTCTCATTTGCTTATCAAAATCAGACTCAAAAAGCCTGTCTTGCACAATTCTATATTTTTCAAATTGCGTCTCTGCATGGAGTTTTGCATCTTCGTGACTGATTTTTCCAGCATCCATGAGTAATTCCCTTTCATTAAATTCCAAAAACGAATCAAGTCTTTTGCTCCAATCTTCCATAGTCATTGGGATATTTCTTTCTGCTTGCATTTCTGCATAGTCGAGATACATAGAAACCAACCTTTCCAAAAATCTCATCTCTTCTTCTGTGAGATAATTTTTGGCAATACTTACATCGTATTTCTGAATCTTGCCTTGTGGCGCATCTGTCCAGGTAGTGAGCCCCATATTTTTTTTGTCAGCATCAGATCTCTCGAGGATCAATTCTGGAGCGGTGTGTCTATGGACTGCATAGTGAAGTTTATTTTGTACGATTTTGAAAAATGTGATCGTAGTAGGAGCAGAAGGATCATAATCCACACTGGTCGCATAGATATCCGTCACTTTTTGATAAAACATCCTTTCCGAGAGTCTAATTTCTCTGATCTTTTGAAGTTGTCTTTCAAAAAATTCTTTATCAAATTGATTTGCTTTTTTGAGTCTTTCGCTATCCATCGTCCAGCCCTGTATCGTATAGTCTTTGACTATCTGTCTTGCCCATTTGCGAAACTGAACCGCTCTTTCGTTTTCTATCTTGAATCCGACTGAAATAATAGCTTGGAGATTATAGTGATCCTGATTTCTTTTCACCTCTCTCTGTCCTTCTTTTTGAACTATTAAGTATTGCTTAATAGTTGCGGTGTCAACTTCACCACTTGAAACAAGTGTACTGATGTGTTGATTGATAGCTGGTACAGAGACACCATACAGCTCTGCCATCATTTTTTGGGTCATCCAGATGTTTTCATCTTCATATCTCACTTCTATGCTTTCTGGATCGTCTCCACTGGCAGAAATAAAAGTAAGATACTGAGCAGTGCTGGAGAGTATAGATTGATCTGATCATTGCGTTTTGGGTGCTTGTTTTTTTGGCATACTAGTTTTTCAAAAAAAATAAATTCTGACGGAGGTGGAGGTTAGGGGTTGGTCTGGTGAGCGATATCTGGTCCGTAGTGGTGCGTGTATCACTGAGCGATGAGGAGATCTATCAAGTGATTTTCGATATGAGATTCTTGCATAATTATAAATTATTTATTTTAAAATTTGACAGTCATTTTTATCTTGATAATGTAATCACATTCCTTTCTCTCAAACTATATCTAGACATATTTTTGAAAATCAATTCTTTTTTCATTGAAACATATCAACTATTTGATGGTGCGTGCAAGTTTTTGATAATAGTCAGTCTAAGATTTTTAGATCATCAGTATATACTTGCTGTTTGCAATATTTATCTCACAATCATTCTAATTCATCAATCAATAATCTAATTTTTGTTTTTCATTCAAATAATTGTCAATCACTAATGATTTTTCGCATTTCGTAGAGATCAGTAGTATACATTATTTGATCATAGACTTTATTTACATTATCTATACTTTTTTCTTTCTTTTCTTCAATGCTTCTCTGCTGTTCGAAAGAAAATTGTTTTTCAGTTATAGTATTAGATTTATTGTTACTAGAGATAGATGTTATTAACGCTATGATAGAGAGTATTAATGATATTATAACAGCACCTACTTCCATTATTTTTATAGGATCTTTCTTTCGATATTTTTTGATCATAATTAATGAATATATATTATAAATTATATTTTCTAAAAGTTATTTACTTAATTCTTTTCTTACGATTTCTAATCGATTACTATATCGATATCGTTGTTTTTCTACTTGTATTCATAATCATTTGTTGGGATTTTTTGCATCAAGTTTTTTTCGTAGTTTAGTGTGTGTTCATATACCAAAATCTGTATATCATTCAGATTTCATTATTTCAATAATTGTTTTGGGTAGATATTTTGTCTTTTCTTTCTCTTTTGTGACTCGATATTCTTTTCATATATTTTGAGCGATATCTGATGTGGGATCTATAAATTCAATAACTTTATCAGCCTGTCACTTTCTATTTACTAATTTTTGAAACATCAATGTCCTATATGAATATTTGATATTATTAAAATCTTCATCATCTAAAGCATTATCATATTCTATTACATAGGATTTAATATGTTTTGGTAGGTCATGCATGTCAGTAAGTAGATCTATTTGATCTTCTCAAATACTTGAAAATTGTATACTAAATCATAAATATTGATCTATTGAATGTTTTTCTCAAAATAAAG
>JFJP01029710.1_pt1 | contig 20542 bp, 13 predicted proteins | sample 431651 | NCBI WGS metagenome assembly JFJP01 (sample SAMN02602958, study PRJNA72255) | Microbial mat metagenome, whole genome shotgun sequencing project. | biome: fresh water; feature: sink hole; material: water; isolation source: purple microbial (photo- and chemosynthetic) mats found in...
TAAACCCCTTCATATGTTTCACCTTATTGAAACGGCAATGAAGCTGGGAATTGTCCGGCTCCTTCGAATGCCGTATGATGGGTGAAAACACATCACGGGGGACCTGTCATGTTCATGAATTTCAATCTCGATGAAATTGTGCTCACAGATACGGATTTTGCGCCCCGCCGTGCCAGGGCGAAGGAATATCTTCTGAACTTCGATCTGGACCGTCTGCTTCATACCTTCAGAAAGCAGGCCGGAATTTCTTCGCAGGCGGAACCCCTCGGCGGGTGGGAAGAGGAGGTCTGTGGACTCCGGGGACACTTCACCGGGCATTTTCTGTCTGCCTGCACTCGGTTCGCATTCGGAGACAAGGACCCTGACATGCATCTCCGGGTCGGGCAGATCGTGGAGACACTCTCTGCATGCGCCCGACCGGACGGGTATCTGAGCGCGTTCGAGGAATCGGTGCTCGATGTGCTGGAAGCGGAAGAGAACCGGGACGTGTGGGCACCGTACTACACCCTGCACAAAATCCTGCAGGGGTTGACCGATGCGTATCGGTTCACGGACAACCGGACTGCACTCGATCTGGCCGTGAACCTTGCGAAATACATCCATGCCAGATTCCAGAAGCTGTCCTTCTGGAAGATCGATGGCATGCTGCGGTGCACGAAAGTCAATCCGGTCAACGAATTCGGCGGAATCGGCGATGTGTTGTACAGCCTGCATGAAATCACAGGAGAGGAGGAATTGCTGGGCCTGGCGAAGACCTTCGACCGCCCTTATTTTCTCGACAACCTGGCGGCAGGCCACGATGTGCTGGAGAACCTGCATGCGAACACGCACTTTCCGATGATCCTCGCCGCGATGCACCGGTATGACCTGACCGGAGAAGCCCCGCTCCGGGAAGCGGCCCTGCACTTTCTTTCATTCCTTGCGGGGCGGACCTTTGCCAACGGCTGCAGCAGTTCGAAGGCGACAGCCTTCATTCCAGGGCAGGTTTCGGAAAAATCCGAGCACTGGGGAGCCTATGGGGATCTTCACGAGGCCCTCACCGGCGGAGAATGCGAAAGCTGCTGCGCGCACAATACGGAAAGGGTACTGGAACATGCCTTTCAGTGGACGGGCGAGGCCAGGTGGATGGAATGGCTGGAGACACTAAAATACAGCGCTGTGCTCAACAGCGCAAGTTCCGTGACGGGTTTGTCCCAGTATCATCAGCCGCTGGGCGTGAAAGTTCACAAGAAGTTCAGCCGCCCGTTCGATGATTTCTGGTGCTGTACGGGTTCAGGCATTGAAGCGATGAGCGAGCTGCAGAAGAATATCTGGCTTCATGACGGAGAGGTGCTGCTCGTAAACATGCCGGTCTCTTCGGTTTTGCGCTGGAAGGAAAAAGACCTGCAGATCGAGCAGAAATCCGATTTTCCGGACCATGCATCAGCAATCTTCACGGTTCGCACATCAAGACCTGCGACGTTCACCCTGCGTTGGAAAGCTTCGTCCGTACGCGGAATTTCGCTGAACGGGAATCCGGTCGAACTGGAAGCGGAGAATGGATTCGTGTCTTTTCGAGGTGAATTCCGGGATGGAGATGTGATAGAGGCTGCGCTGACGGCGGAGCTGTCGGAAGTGCCGTTGCCGGGAGACCCGACACGAAGGGCTTTGCGTTTGGGGCCGGTGCTGCTGGCGGAGGTGGTGCCGGAGGGGGCGTCAGAGGTGGACTCAGATGCGGCGTCAAAGGTGGACTCGGAGGCAGCGTCAGAGGTGGACTCAGAGCCAGTCTCGGAGTTAGTCGCAGAGGCAGTATCCGAGGCAGCATCCGAAGCATCAATCGAGTCTTCCGCGGCAGACGGCAATCCGTCTGTAAGTGGGCACGGCGGCCGAATGGTTCCCATTTACCGCATCGAAACCGAAACCTATTCCGTTTATCGCGGACAGGCCGGTCTTGCTCCTGCTGGATCACAGGCAGAAGAAGATGCGGTTCAGGATGGACGCGCAGCCTATGCCACGAACCGCTGACAAACTTGGGACAGTGAAAGAATGAGGGACAACCATGAATGCAGAGCGGCACAACTTGCCCATCCGTACCCCAGGCATCGAAACCATACCGGACTCAGCCGGCATCGAGGCAGCGCCTTTTTCGTTTCATCCGGACATGACCCGCAAGCCTTCCCCCTGGCGGGCGGACTGGATCTGGCTGAACGACGCTGTTTACCCGCATCTGCAGGCGTCCCGGCCGACCGTTTTCTGTGAGGGTGCCGGTCTTGCACCGGCGCTGGCGCTGTTCCGACGGGAGTTTCGTCTTGAGGGACAAGTTCAATCGGCAAAGGCCTGGGTCAGCGGGGATGTGAAATACCGGCTGTTCGTCAACGGTGAGCCGGTTGGACGGGGGCCGGCGGAAGTCGGCGGCGACTACGGCAATACGGAGACACTGGGGTACTGGTTCTATGACGGGTATGATTTGTCCGGACGACTGGTTCCCGGCGTGAACGTCATTTGCGCGGAGGTGCTCCTGCAGCCGGACGTGATGGCGGACTATTCGATGGCACAGGGTGGTTTCCTTCTGGAGATCGACTGGATCGGTCCCGATGGTTCCAAAGGCATCTTGCTGACAGATGAATCGTGGAAAGGCCTTGCAAATCCTGCTTTTGTGGACATGACCTTTCGCGATGCGCGCCAAGAACCGACAGGATGGCACCTGGCCGGGTTTGATGATGCAGGGTGGCCGGTCGTTTCCGTGCTGGAAAAAGCGTATGCCGAAGAAGCGGCGCAAGCTTCGGGTCATCGGGTGCGCTGGCCCCTGCTGCCGCGTGAAATCCCGCCGATGCTGGAAATCCGTGTTCTGCCGAAGTCTGTACTCGAGCCTTTTCGGGAGCAGAACGGGGGGCTGGAGAATCCATCGGCGCTGCTGGCGGGGAGCGGGGAGCCTGCCTTTGGAGCCGTACCTGCCATTGGGTACCCCATCGAAGCCAACCATCGCAGCGCATCCATTCCTGCCCTCGTCCCTTTCGGTGTTCCGATGACTTTCTGGCTCGATTTTGGGAAAATCCATGCGGGTCGTCTGTATTTCGACCTCGAGGGACCGGCCGGAACCCAGGTGCGGTTCGGCTTTCAGGAGATCGCCGGGCGGACGGATCGTTTCTTTGACTATGCTCTCCGGGAAGGGCGGCAGACCTTTGAAGGCATTCGTCTGGAGAGTGCCCGGTACATCCAGGTTACCGTATCCAACCTCACTGGTCCTGTCCTTCTTTATGGCATCGGCCTTCATTTCAGTTCATATCCCGTTCGTCATCAGGGCTCCTTCGACTGTTCGGATCCAGATCTCGTCTGCATCTACGAGGCAGGGCGCTGGTCGAATCAGATCTGCCGGCAGGCGCATCATCTCGATTCACCCATCCATCAGGAAGCGCTGGGCTGCACCGGCGACTACATGATTGAAAGCCTGATGAATTACATGACCTTCGGAGACCCCTGGCTGACGCGTCTGGATATCCTCCGCACGGCACGCCTGCTGGATCGGAAGGACAGCGCCATGTTCCACACGAGCTACAGCCTGCTCTGGCTGCAGATGCTCATGGACTACCGTCTGTTCACGGGAGATGAAACCCTTCTTCCGCAAATGGCGCAAACAGCCTATCGTCTTTTGGATCGTTTCTCCGGCTATCTGGGCAAATCCGGTCTCATCGAATCGGCGCCGAATTACATGTTCATGGATTGGGTGCCGGTAGGAAAACTGAACCTTCACCACCCACCCAAAGTGCTCGGGCAGGGATACCTGTCGGCCTTTCTGATTCGCGCCCTCGACAATGGAGCCGCCCTGGCTGAAGCACTTGGAGACATGACCCGTGCCGATGGGTTTGCGCAGCAGGCCGAACACATGCGTCACGCTTTTCATCGGGAACTTTGGGATGAGCAGCGCGGTCTGTACCGGGACGGAAAGAACGGGGATGCGCCCAGCGTCCCGAATGACTGGCTGCCGGCTGATGTGGAAGGACCATTCTACAGCCAGCATACCAATTCGCTGGCGGTTCTGTACGGCATTGCACCGAAGGCACGGGGTACGGAAATCATGCACCGGGTCTTCACCGATGACGCCCTGATTCAGGCGCAACCCTATTTCATGCATTTTGTGCTCGAAGCCGCGGATACGGCAGGTGTGTTCGATACGCATGGCAATCCGCAGATGCGGCGCTGGACGAAACTCCTCGCGGAGTGCCCCGGCAGCCTGAAGGAAGTATGGGCGGGCTTTGCCTGCGATTACAGCCATGCCTGGGGTGGAACACCGACCTGGCAGCTGCCGTCGAAGGTGCTGGGCATCACGCCGCTGACGCCCGGGTTCACCCGTCTCCGAATCCGACCCTGCCCGGGGGATTTGTCCTGGGCCTGTGGTGCGGTTCCGACTCCTGCCGGCCCGGTGTCCGTTTCCTGGAAACGGAACGGCGGGAAGACGATGTTGGAAATCAAAGTGCCGGAAGGGCTGGATGCGGTGGTGGAGCCCGACCTTCTGGGTGAGACGGAAGTTGTTGTGTTTCGGACGCTGAGCGGCCAATGACGCGTTGTACAGGCAATGGCGTTGTACAGCCAATGGTGTTGTACGGCAAATGATGTTGTACGGCCAATGACGTTGTGCAGCCATGGTTGCTGTACAGTCATTGGCGTTGTACAGGCAATGGGGAAAGGCAGGGAACCCGCATGGAATGCAGGAACCGGAACCGTCACAAGCTCATCCTCAAGACCCCCGCATCCTGGAACGGGGATACCTGGCGGGAGGCGTTGGCAACAGGAAACGGCGAGATCGGTCTCGGCGTGTATGGCGGGGTGAAGGATGAAACCATCCTGATCAATCATGGCGCGCTCTGGCACTGGGGGAAGAGAAGCAAGCTGCCGGATGTGAGTGATACCCTCGGGAAGACGCGCTTCCTGCTTGATCAGGGGAACTATGCCGAAGCAAATCGGGTGTCCTCCCAGGAGCTGATCGATAGAGGATACATTGCCGAACTATACACGCCTTGCCCTCTCGCGGACCTGCGCATCCGAATGCAACGGGAAGAACCCTTTCGTGCCTACCGGCGCATACTCGACATGGAAACCGGCGAGGTGGAGGTGTCCTGGCATCATGGGAAGGACGCCTTTCGCCGTCGCCTGTTCGCATCCCGGACCGATGACCTGATTGTATGTGAGATCTCGGGCGGACCCCATGCGGCCGATTTCGATCTATGGCCTGATCTGCACAGAACCGGCGGACCGGATGAGGTTCGCATGGTGGCTGAAGCAGAACAAACCCGCCTTGTCGGGGCAGAGGGAACCATCAGCCGGCTGGCGATCCGCAATGAAGACGAAACGGATTTTGGTCTGGTGATCCGAGTTGTGACGGATAACAGTGCTGTCCGTGCCGGGGAGGCAGGGGTTCTCCAGGTGCGGGGGACCTCCCGTGCGCTCATTCTGGCCAAAGTCTTCGTGAAGGGGGAGCGGGAAGACCGCTTCCGGGAGCTGACCGCGGAACTGGAAGCGGTCTCGGAGGACTATGATGCACTTTTCACACGACACACGGCCGCGCATCGGGCATTGTACCGGACGGCAAATCTGTTGCTGGCGGAGGAGGGTGAAGGCCTGAATGCTTGCAATGAGCAGCTTCTGCTCGACAGCTACGGGGAGGAGGCCTCCCCCGTGCTGCTTGAGAAATTGTGGCGCTTCTCCCGCCATCTCTTCATCAGCGGAACCCGGGAGGGTGCCCAGCCCTTTGCCCTTTACGGGTTGTGGGGAGGCAGGTACGATCTCTGCTGGAGCCATCACATGGCCAACATCAACATTCAGATGATGTACTGGCATGCCATGACAGGCGGACTGGTTCCGCTGATGGAGCCTTTTCTCCGGTACTACACCGGGCACATGGAAGATTTTCGGGAGAATGCCCGGAAACTCTTCGGACAAACCGGAATCTGTCTTTCCGCCGGCAGCACGCCGGGCCTGGGACTGGCCAACCAGGTTGTGCCGGTCATCACGAACTGGATCGGCGGCGCCGGTTGGATTGCCCGGCATTTTTACGAGACCTGGCAGTATACGGGGGATGACGCATTGCTGCGTGAAACCGTGCTGCCCTTCCTGCTGGAGGCGGCCGAATTCTATGAAGGATACCTTGTTCCCGGCGATGATGGCCTGCTGCGGATCTATCCTTCCGTGTCGCCGGAAAACACGCCCGGCAACCTCGTTCGGGGAGAGTTTGCCCATATGTCCCATGCATGCCCCACGGCGCAGGATGCCACGATGGACCATGCCATCATCCGGGAGCTGTTCACCCATCTGCTGGAGATCGGAGATCGATGCGGTTTGCCGATGGAACGGACGGCCCGCTGGCAGGAGCTTCTCTCAAAAATGCCGCCATACCGCATCAACCGGGAAGGCGCAGTCTGCGAGTGGATGCATGATGGACTGGAGGATTTCTATTATCATCGCCATATCTCGCATCTCTATCCCGTTTTCCCTGGTCGCGGGATTGACGGGGAGCGTGATCCGGCACTGCTGGAGGCGTTCGAGTGGGCGGTCGATCTGCGGATTCTCGGCGGGCAGTCCGGCTGGTCCCTCGCGCAGATGGCCAATGTATATGCGCGCTTCGGCAAGGCGGAAAAGGCGGTAGCCTGTCTGGACATCCTTTGCAGCGCGGGTTTGCTGAAAAACTTCTTCACCCTGCACAACGATTGGCGCGGGATGGGCATGACGCTGGACCTCGGCGATTTCGCGCCGGTTCAGCTCGATGCGCTGCTTGGCTGCGCCAATGCTCTGCAGGAAATGCTGCTGTCCGTGTCACCCGAACACATCCATCTGCTGCCCACCTGCCCTGAACGCTTCAGGAAGGGACGGTTCGTAGATTTCCGATTCCATTCGGGGCGGATTTCCCTGGTTTGGGACAGCGAGGCAGGAACACTCGAAGGCGTTTTGACCGCTGAACGCGAGACGGACCTGATCCTTCGGATTCCGCAGCGGTATGGCCTGGCATGCTTCACGGAAGGGGCTTGCCAGGCGGCTCCGGAGCGAAACGGCGATTCCTGCTTCCGGGTTTTGCTTGTTGCAGGCGCACAGTGCCTGTTTCATTGCGATTCCGGGGCACCGGTCTGATACATGTCATGTTACACAAAGCAAAGGGAATGGAAACCGGCAAAACGGGACCCTTATACAGTGTCCCGTTTTGCCGGCTTGGTTCGTATGGAAGCTTTTTAGTCCGGATCATTCCCCCGCCAGGTAAGGGACAAAGGTGTCTCCGAAATCCTTCGTGTAGAAAACCTGATCCGTTCCCTTGATCACAACAAAAGACTCGCCATACCCGCCTGACTCGTCCTGACTCGGACTGATGACGTAGCAGGGGGTATTGGCAAGCTCCGGTGTGTTGACATCTATGGTGAGGATGCCCTCTTCTTCATGCCCGACAAAATTCTCTTCCCGCAGAAACACATAGTTCTCATCACCCTTCAGGAAACGGACCATTTGCTCCGCTTCTTCCGGAGAGTTTGCGATCCCGATGTCCAGAATGGCCACTTCGGCCTCTTCGCCAAAATCCACCGGAGGCAGGTCCGCCTCTGCCGCCGCATCGGCTTCCGAATTGTCCTGCATGCCCGGTTCATCCTCCAGGGGTGCGTCGCCATCGGCTATCATCTGGGCATCGGAATCAACCGGGGGTGTATCCGGGGAAACAGCCGCCCAAACAAAGAAGGCGACGACAAGACCGACCACGGCGATCAGTGCGATGAGGGCGGGATTCTTTTTTGAAGCAGGACGGGTCGGAAGTCCTGATGCCGGTGGATTTCCGGAGGGGTATCCGGGTTGCTGATAGTTCTGTTGCGGATATCCCTGCTGATTGCCGGTCGGCACGCCGGGTTGCTGGTAGTTTTGCTGTGGATAGCCTGGTTGATTGCCAGTCGGCATGCCGGGCTGCTGATAATTCTGTTGTGGATGATCCGGCTGGTTGACCGGTTGGCCGGCCAATGCGCCTGCATGAAGCGGATTGCTGCACTTCACGCAAAAGTTTCCGGAATCCTCATTCTGTGTACCGCATTTTGGACAGAACATATTCAATCCTCCTGCCTGATGATTTGTGGGTTCCCGAAACAGACTGCGAAGGGTAAGAAACAGACAGTATAGGACAGGAACCAGGGAAGAAGCAGTCAAGAACCAGAGAAGAACCAGAGAAGAACAAGACAGCAGACCATTCACAAATCCGGAATACGAATCCATCATACTATGCGCAGGACAAAATTTCCAGAATCGTGGACAATTCCATGTTCGGGTAAAAACAAGCAGACCCCTGATGCTTCGCTTTGAATCACCAGCAATTCCCTATAAATGCGTCCATGTTTCTTCGTATTTTGTTCCTTGTACAACCCATTTATAGGATAGAATGGAGAAGACAACCGATAAAGGATGGGAATATCCGAGTTCAGGCGGAGAACCGCGTGCGTTTCGAGTTCCCTGCAGGAGTCAGGCATGGGAGGATTCCATGAAGAACCCAAATCGCATAAAACAGCTCCTGATGATGCTGCTCATCGTCTCATTCTGCGCAATCGCACCGATCCCCGCGCAGGCCACCGGCGAGGCGAAGACCACCGGCATCGGGGTGCCTGTGCCAAGCCCGAAGGACATTGCCGGATTTCTTGCGGAAAATCGGATATTTTCCGGTTCGAACAAATCGGTCGCATACGACAGGACGCCTTCTCTGAAAACACCGTTTGCGGTCGGAAAAGTAGCCGCAGCCCATCTTCAGGATGGATTGAATGCGGTGAATGCGGTCCGCTACATTGCCGGCATTCCCGCAACCGTTTCCCTGAATGCGGAGTACAGCACGCTATGTCAGGCGGGATCCCTCGTCAATGCCCTGAATGGCGACATCAGTCATAATCCCCCCAGACCGGATGGGGTGTCCGATGCACTTTACAGCCAGGCGCAGCAGGGAAACAAGCGCAGCAACCTTGCCTGGGGGATGAAACTGCTCTCGGATTCCATCATCAACGGGTATATGAACGATGGCGATGCCAGCAATGTGGCAGTCGTGGGGCACCGGAGATGGGTGCTGAATCCGCCGATGAAGCAAACCGGCTTTGGTGCGGTTCCGGGCAATTATTCATCCATGTACAGCATGGACAATGCCTTCGGTCAGGTTCAGGAGAAATATGGCGTCGTGGCCTGGCCGGCCCAGAACATGCCGGTGGAGTTCTTCTCGAAGGAATACCCCTTCAGTCTTTCGCTGACGCAGGGTTTCAGCGTTTCCAGAACGGATGTCTCCGTCAGGATGACCCGCCTTTCCGATGGGAAAAAATGGACCTTCAACAGTTCGACATCGGCCAGAACGAGCTCACCTACCTATTTCAACGTGGATACATCGATGTGCGGCCAGCCCGGCTGCATCATCTGGAGAACGGGGGACATCGCGGCCTATCAGTCCGGCGATACGTATTCCATCTCGATTTCAGGCATTCAGAAGGACGGAAAAGATTATCCGGTCAGTTATCAGGTAAAGTTCTTCAAGCTCACCGATCTCGGACAGATTGTGAACACCGCACCGAAGCTGTCCTACCTGTATGCGGACAAAACCAAGATTATGGCAAAGAAAGACAGCGTCAAGATCGCATGGAACGTGGACCGGGCATGCAGCGCATATTGCCGCGTTTACAACAGTGCGGGGAAGCAAGTTGCGTCCTTGCTGAATCCTGGCCAGCTGAAAGCGGCCGGCCGCTATTTCGCCCGGTGGCAGGGAACCGATTACAAAGGGAAACCGCTTCCGGACGGCGAATACAGGATTGATGTATCCTTGAGGGACAGCGGAGGGACCTCGCGCATTCAAAGCAAGGAGGTCTGGATTTCGACGCCGTTTGCCAAAGGAAGCCTGTCCTACGGCCTCACATCTGCCGTCACCATGGAGGTCATCGACAATTCCGAGGATGTTGGATGGGATCAGCTGATTCACGTCACGGTCAACTATTCGGCGGAAAAGGACACGGAGTTCAATTACATCATGTACAAGCCCGACGGCACCCGCATCGATGAATATGCGGAAGGATACGTCCAGCCTGAATATGCCATGCCTGAAAACATGCTCATCACGAAAGACTGCCCGATGGGGGCGTTGGGCACAAATTGGGGTTACTTTCCCGATTTGAAGGGACCCTATCGCATAGAACTGTACTTCTGGGACAAGAGCACCGGGGATTTCGCGATGCGCTCCCAGGAATTCACGTTCGACAAGTGAATGCCCGGACATATCTCCAATATTGCATGACACGCCTGTACCGACGCTACAAACTCGAAATCGTGAAGTCGACCAACGGCACGGGAACTGACGTATAACCGATGTAGATATCACGGGCCAGCGGGTTAATGATCCGTTTCCTTTGGTTGGCGAAGAAATCGTTGCCGTAGTGGTTGGCGATCTGGTTTTCCCTGTTCTCCCGGATGTTCACCTTGTATTCGTGTCCTGCAATCGATAAGCCGGGAAGCACCGAGACGGAGCGAAGAAAGACGAGGCCGTCTCCGGCAGCAGCGATGAAGTCCGGATTGAACCGATCCAGGATGGTCAGCGGAGTCGGATTCCTTCGCCACTTTGCAGGCGTGGTGTCGAACTCCTCCTTGAAGACACGATTATAGGTCCGCTCACAGCCAAAGCCGTAACGGCAGGAAATGAACTCGATGGTATTTCGTTTGTTGAGGAGATCGCCAAGGGAGATCGCAATGCGGCGACGTCGGACATACTCCATCGGACCCGTACCCGTGGCGCTTTTCCAGATGCGCAGCAAATGATACCTGGAGAAGTTGACATGCCCTGCAATCAGGTCCAGATGCAGGTCTTCCAGCAGATGATCTTCGATGAACCCTGTCGTTTCCCGGATGATCCCAAGCAGATGATGATCCATGCGAACTCCATCAACGATTTCCCGTAAATGCCGGCAGTTCATGTCCAGTAACCGGCTGCTTCTGTCCAGCAAACTCCAGCAATTTTTGTCCTGTTCCACTGTGTACCCTGCGTTATACTCTATCATATGCCGGGTTTTCCGTACAGATGTTCTTTGATGAACAGCGCTTCTGTCCGCTTTCTTTGTACGATTGCCCGTGCGCTGCAGACAGACATCCCGACGTGAAAAAGAAAGGATGGACGCATGGAAGCAACAAACCTCAATGGCCTCGAGATGCCGGGTACGGGAAACCTGGAACTGCGCAGCCGTTATATCGCAGCGGTCGGCAGCTTCATCGACAAACTCCGGACCGATCCGAACATCCTCGCTGTCGTGGTCAGCGGCAGTCTGGCGTATGACGTGATCTGGGAGAAGAGCGATGTCGACATGACCGTCGTCGTGCGGGATCAATTGTTGAAGACCGAATCCTACAGCATCGTGGAGGATGGCGTCACACTCAACTGCGGCATGGTGACCAGGAGTGAGTTCAAGCGCAATCTTGAACGCAACACGGGCGGTTCTTTCGGGCAGTCGTACTATGCGAAGGGAAAGATGGTCTATACGACGGATGAAAGCCTGCGGGAATTCTTCGAGGATGTGAAGCGCATTGGAGAGGACGACAAGGCACTCTCGATGATGATCTTTGCGAACATGCTCGCAGGAACCCTCGATAAGTGCCGGAAGTGGCTGACTGCCTGCCGGGATCCGCTCTATGCCCAGTATTTTCTGCTGGATGCGGCCGAACTGATTGCGGACATGGAGCTTTGCCTGCGCGGTGAACCGGCGTCGCGGGCCTCCATCCGCAAGGTGCTTGCACGGGATCCGGATTGCCTGAAACCTTTTTACCAAGAGCCGATGAGCCACCGCTACACGGAAGCCGAAGTGGCCGCCGGCATCGAAGAACTGGATGCTTATCTGGTACGACATCTGGACATCATCAAGAAGCCCGTGCTCGAATTCCTGGCGGACGGAGAGCTCAAGACCTGCACACTCATTGCAAAACACTTCCATCTGGAACCCCACTTCATCGTGGGCATCTTCGATTATCTGGCTGAAAAGAGTGTCATCGAGAAGGCGTCCCAGACCATTCGCATCACCCCGAAGGGGAGGCAGGTGTTCGAGGAGATCGGATACCTGTACCTCGGCGATTGAACACAAAAGGTGCTATTCCTCGACACCTGAACACTTCGCACGAACCGCCCGGTGTCCACCGTGGATGCAGGAGACGGCAGGAGGGGATTTCATGGCCATTCGTACCAGCATTGAGATCATCAACGCAAGGCAGAACAACCTGAATGACATATCCGTAGAGATCCCGCGGGACAAGCTGACCGTCATCACCGGTGTGTCCGGCTCCGGGAAGTCTTCTCTGGCTTTCGATGTCATCTATGGCGAAGGACAGCGTCGATTTCTCGACTCGATCTCAACCTTCGCGAAGAGCCGCATCAGCCAACTCAAGAAGGCAAAAGTCGACTATGTTCGAGGTCTGTCCCCAGTCATCGCCATCGAGCAGAAAAAGGGGAATAACAATCCGCGTTCAACAGTCGGCACCGTGACAGACATCAACGACTACCTGCGGCTGCTGTATTCAACGGCCGGAACAGGCGCCTGTCCGGTTTGCGGCCACCCATTGAAGCAGCGCTCCGCCACCCAGCTGGCCGAACATATCGCCACGTTGCCAGCCGGCACGGTCGTCGAACTTCGTGCGCCCGTATACAAATTGTACGGCGAAGACTACGAGTATGGCTTTCATCAGCTTCGCGAGAAAGGATTCCGCAATCTCATCGTGGATGGAGAACCCTTTTCCCTGGCGGAGAAGCGGGAGCTGGACGAGTCGCGCGACTACCGGATCGAGCTGCTTATCGATCGGTTTACGCTCAAGCACGACAGTTTCATCCAACTCGCCAAGACGATCGAGGCGGCAATGCTGGCGCTCGATGAGGACATTTTCCTGAAGATCGAGGTGCCGTCCGGCATGGATCCGTCGTTCTATGATGGGTTCGGTTGTCCGGAACACCACTTTTCACTTTTCGAGATGCAGCCGTTCCACTTTTCCTTCAACACACCTGCCAGCGCCTGCCATACCTGCCTCGGTGTCGGGCTTTCCTATGTCGTGGAGCCCCGCTTTCTGGTCGTGTCACCGGAAAAGAGCATCAACCGGGGTGCGCTCAAGAACACCATCTACAATACAAACGGCAAGGACAGCTATCGCGGTGTCATCATGTACAGCCTGTCGCAGAAGTACGGGTTCAGTCTCGACGTACCGTTCCGCGACCTGCCGAAGGAAATCCATGACCTGCTTTTCTACGGTACGAAAGGCGAGACGGTGGAAATGATCCAGTCCCCCGATGCTAAGAAGCGAAATTGGATAACCGGTCGCGATCGTCCTTTCCATGGCTTCGTGCATGAAATGGAAAGCTGGTACAGGCATTACATCCGGCGGACGTCCACCACGGAAGCCTTCGAACCGGAGTTCATCAAGGAGTGCATGATCGAGAAGGTCTGCCCGGAGTGCGGAGGAGCGAGGCTGAAGAAGCAGCGTCTGAACGTGCTGGTCGGCGGGCGGAACATCGACCAGCTTGCCCAGATGCAGCTGCCGGATCTGTTGACGTTCCTTGAAGCGCTGACATTCGGGGAGGACCAGCGCGAGGTGGCTGAATCCATTGTGCGGGAACTCATCACCCGCATCACGCTGCTGGTGGAGATCGGCCTGCACTACATCAGCCTCGCACGGCGCAGTGACAGCATTTCAGGCGGTGAGATGCAGCGCATCAAAATGTCCACGCAGATCAGCAGCGAACTGATGGGCATGCTGTATGTCATGGATGAACCGAGCATCGGCCTGCATCCGCGGGATTCCAGCCGGGTCATCGATACGATGAAAAAACTGCGCGATATCGGGAATACGGTCATTGTCGTCGAACATGATATCGAGACAATCCTCAACGCGGACCACATCATCGAGATTGGCCCCGGCCCCGGCATCCACGGCGGCAACATCGTGGCGTCGGGTACTGCCGCCGACATCATGGCCGAACCATCCTCCATCACCGGCCGTTATCTTTCCGGGAAGGCACGGATCCCCGTTCCGAAGGAGCGCAGGCACCCTGGCGACGCTTTTCTGTCCATTCAGGGTGCCCGGGAAAACAACCTGAAGAACCTCGACGTGGACATTCCGTTGGGGCTGTTCCTCTGCATCACGGGTGTTTCGGGATCGGGCAAGAGTTCGCTCATCAACGAGATTCTGTTCAAGCAGATGAAGGTGCTGAAAACCGGTGCCCGCATCGTGGCCGGTGAGCATGACTTCCTGTTCGGGGCGGAACTGCTGAACAACGTCATCAATATCGACCAGTCCCCGATCGGCCGCAACAGCAAATCGAATCCGGCGACGTATATCGGTCTCTACGACAAGATCCGGGACCTGTTCGCCGCCTTGCCGGAAGCTATAGAACGAGGCTACACGGCCATCGACTTCAGCCTGACGCACTCGAACGGCACCCGATGCGAACACTGCACGGGCGATGGCGTCATCGTGACCAGTCTCCAGTTCATGGCCGACATCGAGACGATCTGCCCGGTCTGCAAAGGCATGCGCTTCTCGGATGAAGGACTGGAGATCAAATACAGGGGCAAGAGCATCGCGGACGTGCTGGAGATGACGGTGGAAGAGGCACTTGGTTTCTTCGCGGACAACAAATACCTGAAGCACAAGCTGGCCATCATGAGCGAGCTGGGGCTTGGCTACATCGGTCTTGGACAGAGTTCGACCACCTTGTCCGGCGGCGAGGCGCAGCGCGTGAAGCTGGCGTACGAGCTGGCGAAGATCAAGAAAGGCGCGCACAACCTTTACATCCTTGACGAACCGACGACCGGCCTGCATCTGTCCGACATCCAGAAATTGCTGGACTGCCTGAACCGGCTCGTGGATCAGGGCCATTCCGTGATTGTCATTGAGCATCATCTGGATGTCATCAAGTCGGCAGACTACCTGATCGACCTGGGTCCGGACGGCGGCGCGGGCGGAGGACTGATTGTGGCGGAGGGGACACCGGAGATGGTGGCGACAGTTCCGGAATCTTATACCGGGCGGTATCTTTCTCAAGTGTTGAATGCAAAGTTTGAATAATGTTGCATCGTAACGACAATTACGTTTCAATGGCGACAGGAGGTATCAAATGATATGGAGAAAAATACCACTTTGAATTTAAGAGTGAATCCTGACGTAAAAAGAAGAGCAGAGGAAGTCCTTTTACAACTCGGTATGTCTATGTCAACAGCAATAGATATTTATCTGAAACAGATTGCTATGGTCGGTGGAATACCTTTTGCTGTAGCACTCCCTAAAGCACCAATATCCGTAAATGCTGACTTGATGACAATTGATGAAATTCATGCAAGGCTGAAGGAAGGATACAGTGATATCGAAAAAGGTAATGTGTATGACGCAGCGGAAGCCTTTCGGAGATTTCGGGAGACGCACACATGAAACGGTATCAGGTTCAGATCACGGACAAGGCGCTTTCCGATATGGAGGAAATCTACGATTATATCGCAAAGAAATTACAGGCCCCCGATGCGGCAATAGGACAATATAACAGAATAGCGAATGCAATTCACTGAGCTGGCGGTACAGTCGTGGTGGAGCGCGATCCGCAGTTTTTCATTAAAATGTACGGAGCGGTTTTAGACAAGTTCGGCGTGAAATGGCAGCTCATCTGCGAATGAATCTTCCATGGCCTGCCTCATCACGACTAACTTAGTCATGGCTAAGTTAGTCGTGATGAGGTACAATTGTTTTGTCTTCGAATCATCGCAAACAAAACTTCAGGAAAGAAGGTAATGCCATGTCACAGGCGTTCGTCGGTAGAAAGGCAGAACTGGCCAGATGCAGAAAGATGGCTGCCTCCAGTCAGTTCGAGTGCCTGGTGCTATACGGGAGAAGACGGGTTGGGAAAACCTATCTGATTCTGGAACTCCTGAAGGATCATAGAGGCTTGTACTTTACCTTCGAGCAGCAAAGTACGCCTGTGCTGTTAGAAAAATTCTCAGAAAGGGTGTTGCAGATTTTCCCATCCGCCTTTCTTTCATCCTTCACTTCATTTGAACAAGCTTTTCTGTACTTGGCCGAACAAGTGGGAACAGAGCCATTCACTTTGGCCCTGGATGAATTTCAATACATCGCCATGCAGGACAAAACCTTCTTGTCCATGCTTCAGAATATCATCGATCATCACTGGCAAAAAACCAATCTGTTGCTGATCCTTTGTGGTTCATACATGAGTTTCATGGAGAGTGAGATCCTGGGTGCAAAAAGCCCTGTGTTCGGACGCCGGACCGCTTCCCTGAAGCTTGAGCCATTGCGGTTCACCGAGGCAAGAACCATGCTCGCGGCATACAGCAATCTGGATGCATTCCTTGCATGGGGAATTGTTGGCGGCATGCCATTGTATCTCAAGCAGTTCGATACAGAGGTGGATATTCGGCAAAACATTCTGGACAATATTCTGGCAAAGGGATCCTTGCTGAACAACGAACCCGTCTTTGCTCTGAAGCAAGAGTTAAGGGAACCCAGCCTCTATTTTTCCATTCTGGAAGGTATCAGCACAGGGAAAACAAAGTACAATGAGATCACCGGATGGATAGGGGCTGACGCCGGCTATTATTTGAATCATCTCATCGCATTGGGCATCGTGACGCGAGAAATGCCTTTTGGTGTAAAAGACAACACAAGAAAGGGCATCTATCAGCTCAGCGATCCGTACTTCACTTTCTATTTTCGTTATATCAGCCGCTATTTGTCACTTGTGGAGGCAGAAAAACATGATCTGTTGTGGAATCAAGTCATTGAGCCCACACTTTCCGCTTATCTGGGTCAAAGGTTTGAAGCCTTGTGCGGAGAACAACTGGATGAATGGAACGGCACCGAAAATCTCCCCTTCATCTTTTCGAAGAAAGGGCGCTGGTGGGGAACCAATCCGGCAACACGGTCCCAGGAGGAGATCGACTGGGTGGCCTCGGATGGAGCCGATAAGGTTCTGGTTGTGGAATGCAAGTGGAAAACCAGCCAGGCTACGGAACAGGATATCCATACCTTGATGGCGAGATGCACCTTGATGCCACAGTCAGACCCATACCAGTTTTTCTTCTCCCGAAAAGGCTTGTCGGGGAACGCGAGTCGCATCGCACAAGCGCATCACATCAGAAGCATGACGTTTGCTGAAAAAGGGGATATGCTCTGGAACAGGGAGTAATGGTCAGTCTTCCGGATTCAGCCACGCCATTTCTTCAGTGGTCAATTCCAAATGGATGGCCGTGTTGTTCTGCTGCATTGCAATTGCCGGCGATTTAGTATGCGACAACCCTGTTCCGACCTCTTTTCTTCGCCTCATACATCGCTTCATCCGCCTGCCGGATCAGAACCTGCTCGTCCGAAAGCCCCGGCTTTGCCGAAGAGACACCAAAACTGGCTGTAATTCTGAACAGGGTGCCATCCCACTCGAACTGAAGCGCCTCTATTTTTTCCCGCAGCTGCTGTGCATGCCGGATGGCATCATTCTTCGCCGTGAAACGGAGAATCAAGAGAAACTCCTCGCCGCCGAAGCGGCCGATGACATCCGTGCGCCGCGAGTGCTCCGTCAGCGCATGTGCAACCGTCTGCAGAACGTTGTCTCCACAGACATGGCCATAGCTGTCGTTGACTGTCTTGAAATGATCCAAGTCGGCCATGATGACTGAAAAAGGACTATGATAACGGGTATAGGCTTCCATCTCACTGCGGAGAAGTTCCATCAGCGAACCTTTGTTGGAGAGACGCGTCAGACTGTCCACTTTGGAGAGGTTCTCAAAGCGCTGCTTCTCGGTTTCAAGTTCACGGGTGCGTTCCAGAACCTGCAGTTCCAGGTTTTGCTTCATGTCGGCTTCCATCCGGAGCGCCTGTCGCATGCGCATGGCAAGGATGGTTGCCTGGCTCAGCATCAGGACAAGCAGGCCGAATCCCAGATAGTAGCCGGTTCGGATCACCAGCATGCTGTACAGAATATCATTGAGGCCGATGATGAAAAAAAGAACGAATCCTGCGACATAGACGCCAGCGCCCTCCAAGCCGATCCGAAAGGCCTGGACAGCCCATCCGAGCACAAGGACGACAATTACAAGAAGGAATGCCTGATAGCCGAGAAAGGTCTGCTGGTACCATCTTTGCGGGAGCACCACCAGAAGAACAGCCTGAATGGCGGATACGATGCGCACGATCAGCTGGAAGGCGGGCCATGCTGTTTTTCGGAAATACTCTCCGGCGAATGCGACAAAAGTGACAGCTATCGCCGGGACCATCAGATAGGCGACGCGCAGCCCAACCTCATACGGGAGTCCGGGCTGCAGGTTCATGAGGAGCTGCTGGCCTGAAAGAAGTGTCTTGACGGTCACACAGGAGCAGGCTAGGGCGAAGTACAGGATCACTTTGTCAGTCCGCATGATCAGGAAGACGATCCAGACATAGATTGTCAGGAACAGGACCGCGCCCACGGTGAATGCATCGGCGATCTTGGCGCGGACTTCGTAGGATTGGATCAACGCCATCGGGCCGAAAAGGGTTTTTTGCCAGAATCCGATCAGATGGCTGCTGTGACTTGAAACGTGTATGATGATCTCGCTTCGGTTGCCTGCCGCCTGAAAAAAGGCTGACTGAATCTTGACTGCGGGGGTTGTCTGATCAGGAGTTTCCGCCGGAATGCCCATACGGGCAATGGAACGGCCGTCGGCAAATACTTCGTAGGCGGTCAGGGAATCCAGCAGGTAAAAGCCGTATAGTTGCCCGGGTTCGAGTCCTTCGAGCACGAAGCGGTAACTTCCATGGGTCACCCCGCTTTTCGCTTCCCACGGATTCGGAATTTCACGGAGCTCGAACGGGAACCGCTCCTGGGAGCCGGGTGTAAGGAAATGGTTGGGATAAGCTTCCATTTCCCCTTTCAGTTCGTAGAGACCCTTCTCGAAATCCAGTTCCTTCACATTCAGGATGGCATTTGTCAGGCTGACCTGGCGGGAGCCGATATTCTCATACTGAAGGAGGGGCAACAGGACCAGCCCGAGAAGCAGCGTGGTCAAGAGTATCAGACCCAGTTTCCGCAATCCCTTCATCCGGCTCCCCAATCGTATTGAATGTCTGTTTCCTGTTGAACATAAGAGAAGGATCCAGTCTTTTCATACTTCCCCAGTTCAGACAGCATCCTATCAGGCATGGTAGAATAATGCCCACGGGCAAGGGGAAAAGGGTCATTCATATTTGGAACAGATCCATGACGCAAGGGCAATGCAGACGATTTGTCGCAATCCCATGGAACACCTTCCGGAACCGGTCAGGTTGCCCAGATCCGACTGAGCAGCGCGCCGACGGCGGGATTCTCCGGGTGGCGATCCTCCCGGGGAACGGGATTTTCGAACCCGTCCAGGACGTGAGTGGGCTTCTCCGACAACAGCAGGATCCGGTCCGCCAGCAAGGCGGCATCAAGGGCATCGTGCGTGATGATCAGCACAGTCTTTGGTGCTTTTTCGTACAGCGACCGGAATGCATCGACCAGACCGAGCCTGTTCTTGAAATCGAGTGACTTGAAGGGTTCATCGAGGAACATGAGATTGGAAGGAAAAAGAAAAGCACGGACAACCGACAGCCGCTGCTGCATGCCGCCGCTGAGCTCATCCGGGAAATGGTGCCGGTACGGGAGCAGACCCACGGCTTCAAGCATCTGATCAATGCGGGCGGAACGATCCGGTGCTGCAGGCGTTGTTAATGCCAGATTCTCCGTTACGGTCAGATGGCCGAACAGCCGAGGCTCCTGGAACAGAAAACTTTTGGGTTGCAGGAAACCGTTGCCAATCTGACCATTATCCGGTCTCAGGCTGCCTGCCAGCAGGCGAAACAGGGTGGTCTTGCCGCAGCCGGAAGGCCCGAGAATGCATAAAATCTGGTTTTCCTGCATGGTGAAACTGATGCTGTCCAGGATGGGATGCCCGGATTCATAGGCAAAGCCAAGATTTCCGACGTCGAACGACATAGGCCCTCCTTCCCTTCAGCAGCACCCACTTCAGCAGGAGCAGGGCAACATCGAGCGCGATGGCCATCAGGATGATCCAGACGGAAACGGCCAGCAGCGTGACCGTATCGAGATAGTTCCGGGCTTGCGTCATCAGCATGCCGAAGCTTTGCTCCGGCAGCGACATGGCCTCCGCCGTGACAACCGCCTTGACATTGAGTCCCATGCCGGTCAGACAGCCCGCCAGCCAGTAAGGGAGCAGTTTCGGCAAGTAGACGTGGTGAAGCTGTTCCGGGAAACCAAGATGATACAGTCGGGCCATTTCGAGCTGCTTTTCATCCACCGCTTCGAATCCGGTCGCCACGTTCGTGTAGATCATGGGAAACACGATGAGGAAGGAAACCCAGACCGCCACCCATTCCGTCGGAACAAACAGCAGCAGGTACAGGATGATGCTCATGACGGGAACCGATCGCAGCAGTTGCAGAAGGGGGTAGAGCAGGCGCCGGAGCGGGCTCCACAGACCGGCCACAATGCCCAGAACCGTCGCAGGCACCAGCGCGATCACGAAGCCGAGGAGGGAGCGGCGCAGGG
>JFJP01039547.1_pt1 | contig 20542 bp, 13 predicted proteins | sample 431651 | NCBI WGS metagenome assembly JFJP01 (sample SAMN02602958, study PRJNA72255) | Microbial mat metagenome, whole genome shotgun sequencing project. | biome: fresh water; feature: sink hole; material: water; isolation source: purple microbial (photo- and chemosynthetic) mats found in...
AGGTGCGCCCATTGGTGAAGGAATTTTTATCCTTACGGGGCTTGCTGTTTTATATGGCAGCAAAAAAGTATATGATCTGAGAAACCAGTTGAAGAGTGAATAGTTGATTCAAGGCAGAAATCAATGCTTTTACAAATCGATGTAACTCTGACAGGGTAAAGAGAAAAATTTCATCCTGGTCTGTTTTTCTTTTTTAAAATTCCAGTCAATTTTTACTGACATTATCCCGATATATTCTATACTTTTGTGTTGAATATTTTTCGGGAAACATCTCATTTCTGATAAAAACATATTCCATTTTCAAATCTTTTGAAAATGAATTTTGTTATGTAAGTAGCTCAAATTAACAAGTTTTTTTTACAAAAACATTGTACAAATGAAAGACATATTAAACAGATTATGAGGAAATTAATAGCCATATTTTTCTTGGTTTTTTTTGTTTCCGTTCAGGGTCAAAATCTGAATGGAACATCATCAGTATCATTAAAAAACCTGACAAAAAGCGCACAAACCAACACAAACTACACATACAAAATTATCCCTTCTATCAATAGTACATGGGGTTATGATATTTATAAGGGTGAAAAAATGTTTATACACCAAACGAATATTCCCGGAATGCCTGGAAATAGCGGATTTAAAACTGAATCAGATGCAAATAAGGTAGCCCGGTTAGTTGTTGAAAAGTTAAAAAATGGAGAGATGCCTCCAAGTGTTACAATTGAAGAAATGAAGAATCTAAAGGTATTGTTAACAAATTAAATTAAAAATATATGAAAAAGAATGTTATAAATCTTGTTTTACTTAGTGTCCTGTTTATTCTGAATTCTTCTCTGTCTTTAGCTCAAAATCCGAATTCATGGACACAAAAAAGCAATTTTGGGAGTACAGAACGATACGGGGCAATTGGTTTTAGTATCGGCACTAAAGGCTACTTTGGCACAGGGTGGACAACCCTCAGGACAGTTGATTTCTGGGAATATGATCCTGCAACTGATGTATGGACACAAAAAGCTGATTTTGGTGGCTCCGCAAGGGTTTTCGCCACAGGATTCAGCATTGGGACAAAAGGATATGTAGGTTGCGGTGAGGATATGATCAGTATTACAAAAGACTTTTGGGAATATGATCCTACAGCAAACAGTTGGACTCAGAAAGCTGATGTTGGCGTTTTAGGGAGAAAAGGAGCTGTTGGTTATTCTATAGGAAATAAAGGATTCATAGGCACCGGTCTAATCGATGAATCAACCAGGGTTAAAGATTTTTGGGAATACGATCCTACAACTGATACCTGGACACAGAAAGCGGATGTTGGAGGACCAGTAAGAGCTTATGCTGCAGCTTTCAGCTTAGGCAGCAAAGGGTATGTTGGAACAGGTAATTCGGGTTCATTAGAAAAAGACTTCTGGGAATATGATCCAATAACAGACATCTGGACTCAGAAAGCAGATTTTGCCGGTTTGGCAAGATTCGGTGGGCTTGGATTAAGTATTGGAGCTTTTGGATACATTGGGTTGGGCGACGCAGGAATTGCTTATACAAATGACTTTTGGGAATATAATCCAGCAACAGATAACTGGACAAATATCGCCGATTCTGTAGGAGTCATTCGGACTGCGTCTTCAGGCTTCACCATCGGATATAAAGGGTATTTTGGAACAGGAAAAGATGGAGCTGTAAACACGAATGATTTCTGGGAATATACTCCAACATGCATTCCACCCGTAATTACTGCAGAACCTGCCAGTCAATCTATTGATTACGGAACATCTGCCAGTTATAGCGTCACAGCTACTTATGCCGTGTCATATCAATGGCAGGAGGACAGCGGTGCTGGTTTTGCTGATATTACTGATGGTGGAATTTATTCAAATGCGACAACTAACACACTGGACATCTCATTAGCTGCAGTTGACATGACCGGATACAAGTACCGTTGTATTATTACCGGACCATGTATGTTAACTTCAACTACAGATGGAAATGCAACTCTAACAGTTGCATCATTGGAAATAGTGATAACTCCTGCTGCCGGGCAAACTAAAGAATACGGCTCAGCCGATCCGGCACCATTTACTTACACATATCTGCCAGCTCTTACTGGAACTGATGTAATAACAGGGCTGCTAAGCAGGGTTGCCGGCGAAAATGCCGGGGAATATATTTTTGAATTAGGCACACTCTCAGCCGGAGTTAACTACAACCTGAGTGTTGCTCCAACACCTACCTTTAGTATTTCAACCAAAGCTCTGACAATTACTGCTGATAACCAGGTAAAATGTGCGGATGGAGTTGTATTTGGAGGCGTTTATTCACTTACTTATAATGGATTCATAGCAGGCGAAGATTCTACTGATCTTGGAGGTGCAATTGTAATAGGAGGTGATGCTGTAACCGCTATTTCTGATGGCAACTATACAATTGAGCCATCCGGATTAACATCATCAAATTATAACATCAGCTTTTTGAATGGCATTTTAGTTATTAAACCAACTCCGGCAACTCCTGTTATTACGCGAAGCGGTGATACATTAATAAGTGATGCAACTACCGGAAACCAATGGTTTAAAGATGGTCTGCAAACGGATGTAGTTCAACACCGTCAAACACAATTTCAGTTGTTGATGTTTCAATCCGCGAAGTTAGTTCCGCATTATTTGATGTTTATCCAAATCCAAGTAACGGCGTATTTAACATCAAACTTAAAACTGCAGGCAAATCATTGTATAATATTGAAATATACAACAGTCTTGGTGCTTTGGTTTGGAAACAGAATGATGCAATCATTGATGGAAACAACATTAAAATTGTTGAACTCAATGGTCAAAAACCGGGATTATACACTGTAGTATTGAGAAACAAAGCAAACAGTTTTGTAAAAAAAGTGTTTGTCACAAAATAAATTTTCTTTTATACAGATTTAGAGCCGGAGCAATCCGGCTCTTTTTGCTTTTAGACTCATCACGAATGAGCAATGCTAAAAGCAATAAAAACTGTAATTTTGCCACACTTACTTATTTTAGTTGATCATGCTGGAAAACCTCCGCAATATCCGTATTGAAGATTTTAACTACCCGCTTCCGGTTGAAAATATAGCGCAGTTCCCGCTTGAAGTACGCGACAAATCCAGGTTATTGCTTTATAAGGAAAATGTAATATCTGAAGATACTTTCACAAATATTGCATCTCATCTTCCTGCTGACAGCCTGCTCATATCCAACGAAACCCGTGTGGTGCATGCCAGGCTTTTATTCAGAAAACCATCAGGCTCGCAGATTGAAATTTTCTGCCTGGAACCTGTAAACCCAACTAATGATATTCAACTTGCTTTTCAGCAGCAACGCAGCTGCACATGGAAATGCCTGGTAGGCAATGCCCGTCGCTGGAAATCAGGACCGCTGCAACTTGAAAGCGAAATAGATGGATTCACTGCTTCTCTCACCGCTACACAAGCCGAACGCGATGATTCCAACTTTTACATACAGTTTGACTGGACACCTTCACTTCTCTCTTTTGCTCAAATATTGGAGCATTTTGGTAAAATCCCATTGCCCCCATATATTTCTCGCGAAGCTTCCGAAAATGACAATACCCGCTACCAGACTGTTTTTGCCCGTAACGATGGTTCCGTGGCAGCTCCAACAGCAGGATTGCATTTTACCCCTGAAGTTTTATCGTCTTTATCACTAAAAAATATAAAAACCGATTCCGTTACATTGCATGTCGGTGCCGGGACGTTTAAACCTGTAAGTTCCGAATCCATTGGAGATCATCATATGCATTATGAACAGGTGATAGTTCCAGTCAGGCTGATTAAAGAAATTCTCAGATTTAAGGGGAAACATATTACATTGGTTGGAACTACAACTGTTCGCACGCTTGAAAGTGTATACTGGCAAGGTGTAAAATGGCTGAAAAATATACCGGAATCTCCTTTAATGCACATTGAGCAATGGGACCCTTATCTGAACCAATCCGAAAAACCAGTTTCAACCGAGGATGCACTGCAATGCGTGATTGACACACTAAAAAAACTCAGCCTCACAGAGCTACGCGGACAGACTTCTTTGATGATTGCGCCTGGTTATACCTACCATATTCCTGATGCGATAATCACCAATTTCCATCAGCCAAAGAGTACGCTGCTCTTATTGGTGGCTGCATTTATTGGTAGCGATTGGAAAAAAGCTTACAACTATGCATTAGCAGCCAACTTCCGTTTCCTCAGTTACGGCGATAGCTGCCTTTTCTTCAGGAATAAACTGCTATAAAAAAATGGACATTACAGGAATTATTCTTGCAGGTGGTAAAAGCTCACGAATGGGAACCGATAAAGGCTTGCAGGAACTAGGCGGCAAACCACTAATTTATTATGCCATCCGTGCACTCACTTCCTTATGCAATACTATTATAATCAGTACTTCTTCGGATGCATATCAATCATTTGGATATAAAACAGTGGCTGATGAGATTCCAGGAATTGGTCCGATGGGAGGAATATATTCAGCCCTGAAACAAAGTAAAACGGAGAAAAACCTGGTTCTTTCCTGCGATCTGCCTTTCGCATCTAAGGAATTATTGTTGCATATCCTGAAAAATTCGGACGGCTACCAGGTGGCTGTTCCCTGGCAAGGCAATAAACATTACGAGCCGCTGTGTGGATTTTACAATTTGTCGATTCTTGGTCAAATGAAGGATTTTATTCAAAATGGCAACTATAAACTGCCCGACTTATTTGAGGAAATCAGCATTAACCGATTGGTTATTAATAATGAAGCAGATTTTTATACAGAAGAATTATTTTTAAATATCAATTCAAAACATGATCTGGCAACAGCCGAAAAGCTGATGAACAGCTTCAAATAAAATCCCCGTTATAATTCATTATTTCATACTATTGCAAAGTAATTCTCCGAGTTTTCATTTCTACCGATCTGATTGATTTATGAAATGCTGACCGATGGGTTGCCCCGGAAACAGGACAGCCTCCCGAATAAAAACTGAATTGGAAAGGAGAACCATGTTAAATTACGAATTACTTTTTGTGATTGGCTTGATGCTTATCGCATTTTTCTACTCTTCGGTAGGGCACGGTGGTGCCAGTGGCTATCTTGCATTGATGGCTCTTTTTGGATTTGCGCCAGAATCTATCCGTTATTATGCATTGGCTCTCAACCTGGTGGTTTCGGCTATTGCATTCATTTCATATTATTGGGCAGGATTTTTAAAATGGCGACAGGTTGTTCCATTTCTGGTAACTTCCATTCCAGCAGCATATATTGGAGCAACATTCAGTATAAATCCGATGGCATATAAAATCATTTTGGGGATAATGCTGCTAATTGCAGTAATGAGGATGCTGTTGGTTCGTAGTACCGAAAATGATGCAACTCAAAATCCCCCTGTTATTTTAGCGCTTACAATCGGATTAATACTCGGATTGGTTTCCGGAATAATCGGAATCGGCGGGGGAATTTTATTGTCCCCTGTTCTGATATTAGCTAAATATGCAAGAATCAAAGAAGCTTCGGCGGCCTCGGCGCTTTTTATATTTCTCAATTCTGCAAGCGGTTTTGCCGGATTGATGACTTCCCAATTTAGTTTTCAGCCAAATATAATCTATTGGATACTGGCAGTTATGATAGCCGGACTATTGGGCTCAGCCATCGGGAGCCGTACATTCTCCGAACTTAATCTTAAGCGTGTTCTCTCGCTTGTGCTGATTGCTGCAAGTATAAAGCTGTTTTTCTTTTAGCAGCAGTCCACTCCATCGGGCTACCTGAAGCCACTTCCTTTTTTATGAATCTTATTATCAAAATCCTGCCATTTTCATTTTTTGAAAGACGAACCGGATTATACTATTCAGAACAATTGTACCCGGGCCTAGTTTGATTTCCTTACCCGGAAATTCATTTTCAAAAAAGTAGATATTTATCGCAGGTGGAGCCCTACTTAGTTTTACAATATTCTATTAGTAGCAGCTTATTCTAAGAAGCTATCAATCGGCTTTACTCCTTACACAGTTACATATAGGATAGCCTTCAAACCAGAGCCAGATATTGCTTTTTAAATCAATATCTGTAATTCAACAAAAACCGAGGAGATTATATTTCAATATTTGATACTTGTGTAACATAATTGATAATAGCCATTAAAATCAATGAAAATGTAACATGAGTTGTGGAACTTGTATCAATTTTTAATGCCCCCGGGCTATTATCACAATTAAATTTGCTTCTCAATCATCACACTTTCCTATACCCGTCACCTCACAATAAAAAAGCAGCTTTACAACCTTCAACATTGCTTAAGGTGATTTTCTTAACGGGTAAATAAAAAATAATTGAACACACAATCTAAATACTGAAAATTTAAATATCTAAAAAGATGAATACACGATTCTTAATCTGGGTAACTTTCGTAGCTGTAATGGGCGGGCTACTGTTTGGATTAAATATGGCCGGAATTTCAGGTGCCGTTGACGGGATTAAAAGCGATTTCTCGCTTACTGACAGTGGTTTGGGAACTGTAGCAGCCCTACTTACAATAGGCTGCCTGATCGGCGCTTTATTTACAGGAAATTTCACTGAAAAGTACGGACGCAAAAACGTAATGATTGTTACCGCTATCCTATATATTATATCCGCATTAGGATGTGCTTTTGCAAGTTCATCACTGATACTGATCGCATTTCGTCTTCTTTCAGGTCTTGCAGTGGGTGCTACATCAGTTGTGGCTCCTATGTATATTTCGGAAATTGCACCTGCGAAAAAACGAGGACGACTGGTGTCATTCAATCAGTTTGCTATAACTATTGGAATAGTTGTGGCTTATATTTTTGATTATTTTCTGGTGAATATGGGCGAGAATAGTTGGCGTTTCATGCTTGCCGTTCCTGCTATTTTCGGAGTATTTTACCTGATTTTTCTTCTCATTGATTTTCCCGAAAGCCCGCGTTGGCTATTTGCTCATGGACGCAAGGAGGAAGCTGAAAAAGTTTTAATCAAACTGGGGGGTCAAAAACTGGTTGATGAAGAATTGCCGGAAATGAAAATTGCCCTGGCAGCCGAACAGAAGAAGGAGAAGATGTCGGTAAGCGAATTATTCAAAGGAAAAACAGGGAAAATTGTTCTGATAGGTACCCTGATTGCAGCTTTCCAGCAGGTTACCGGTATCAACGCCGTGATTATGTTTGCGCCCGATATTTTCCAGGCAGCCGGCGCAGCCAAAGTGGATTCCCTGATGCTGGCTATGATTGTTGGAACAGTTAACTTCCTGGCAACAATACTGGCTTTGTGGCTGGTAGACAAGAGCGGACGCAAAACTTTATTGTTATGGGGAGCCGTAGGTATGGCTGCTTCGCTTGCCTATCTTACATTTGAATTCGCAAAAGCCGAGCAAAACGGAACCGGAGTATTAGTTGCCATGTTGGTTTACATCGCATTTTTTGCAGCTTCTTTTGCCCCGGTAATGTGGGTTATTATTTCCGAAATTTATCCGAACCGTATCAAAGGAGTAGCTATGTCGTTTTCAACGGCGGTCAGCTGGTTGTGTACTTTTCTTACCGTTTATTTTGCACCTGTAATTCATGGTACATTAGGCTTACAATATCTGTTTGGCATATTCGGATTTTTCAGTGTAGTTGCCTGGATTTTTGTAAAAATATGGATACCCGAAACCAAAGGGAAAGCACTTGAGGTTATTCATGCGGAATTGCTGGGGAAGAGTTAGTTGACTAAAAAAGTGAATAGAAAATGGTGAATAGAAAATAGTGGAAAGAGGCAGGGAGTCGGGAGTCGGGAGTCGGAAGTAGGGAGTAGGAAGATGGGAGTCAGAAGTTAAAAGTTAGAGATTGGAAGTTTGAGGGATAGAACAGCCGATGAAAAGATTTTGAACCAGTAAAATAAACTTGAATAACAGGACTTCGGTCTCCCGACTCCCAGCCCACATTGAAAAACAATAAATTAAGACAAACAACAATGACCAATAATAACCAGATTCTATGCTTCGGCGAAATATTATGGGATAACCTGCCAAGCGGGCCAGTAGAGGGTGGAGCGCCAATGAATGTCGCTCTTCATTTATCCCGTTTTGGAATCAGTTCATCGGTAGCCAGTAGTATCGGTAACGATAAAAAAGGAATTGACCTGGTAGCTTTTCTTGCCAAATCCGGGTTACGAACCAACCTGGTACAGGTTCACGAATCGTTGCCAACGAGCGAAGTGCTTGTTTTCCTGGATGAGCATAACACAGCTTCATACGAAATTTGCAAGCCTGTAGCCTGGGACGAAATTTTTTTAACTCCGGAATTAATTGAAGAAGCAAAAGCCTCAACAGCTATTGTTTTTGGTTCGCTGGCATCGCGCAGTCCCGTTTCAAGGAATACACTTATCAAACTCCTGGAGAATGAGAATATCCTGAAAATAATGGATGTAAATCTGAGGCCACCTTATGATACAGAAGCAAATGTAAAACCGCTTCTCGAAAAAGCAGATATTGTTAAGCTAAATGATGATGAATTAATAAAAATTACGGGTTGGTACACTATATCCGGAAACCTGGAAGAAAGAATCTTGTCCTTCGGTAAAATATTGAATCTTGAAACTTTGATTGTCACTATGGGAAAAAACGGAGCTTATATTCTCCATAAAGACGAGCTTTACCATCACAAAGGATTTAAAGTAGCAACTGAGGATTCAGTGGGTGCCGGCGATGCATTTCTGGCTGGTTTCCTGGCAGCATTTTTCGATGGCAAAGATCTGAATACTGCCCTTACTGAAGCTTCAGCCATCGGCGCTTTTGTTGCTTCGCAACCTGGCGCTACACCCAACTACACCCGGGAGGTGATCAAACGATTTATAACAGATTGAGATAGCCGTATAGTTTCCCGGCATGCATTAATTTAAAATAATTTTCACCAGCACTAATCCAACAAAAACCAAATAAATAAACCTATGAGAAACATTAACACTAAACAATTGAAAATCCGGTTTTTCCTCCTGGTATTTTTCCTGGGAATATCGGTAGCCAGTGCTTTTGCCCAAATTAAAATTACGGGTACGGTAACTGATGCAAGTAACCAGAGTACCATTCCCGGAGTCAGTATTTCGGTTAAAGGTACTACCTCCGGTACTATGTCTGATTTTGACGGGAAGTACACCATTGATGTTGACGCTAAAGCTATTCTTGTATTTAGTTTTATCGGGTTTACCTCACAGGAAATTCCGGTTCAGGGTAAAACAATCATTGATGTAAGTCTGTCGCCGGAAGCACAACTTTTAGATCAGTTAATTGTAACCGGATATTCATCCCAGAAAAAAGTGGATGTTACCGGTGCTATTTCAGTTGTTGAAATGAAAAAAATCGCCAGCCAGAGTCTGAGTTCCGGAAACGTAATGCAGGCATTGCAGGGAAATGTAGCCGGCTTATATGTAACTAAATCAGGAAATCCTTCCGGTGCCAGCGACCAGATTTTAATCCGTGGTGTAAATACTTTAGGCGACACAAAACCATTGTATATTATTGATGGCGTTCCCACTACCAGGCCCGAAGTGTTTGCTGCTATTAATCCCGGAGCTATCGAATCAGTACAGGTGTTGAAAGATGCTTCTGCTTCTTCCATATACGGATCCAGAGCTGCCAACGGAGTAATTATTGTAACAACAAAAACAAGCGCAAAAAACGGGGGAAAAGTGAATCTAACCTTCAATACCAACCTTTCTGTATTATCCGAAAAGAAACAGCGGTATGAAATGTTAAGTTCATTAGACCGCGGAAAAGCTTTGTGGCAGGCTTGTGTTAATGATCGTACAGATCCAACTGCTGCATATGGAGATATATATGCTTATACCTGGAATGGTGATTATAATAATCCAGTACTAAACACTGTAGCAGTACAACCTTTTGTAGGTGGTGACCCTAACTATCCCGCAGGAAATACGGATTGGCAGGATGCATCATACAAAAAAGGGTATGTAACCAACAGCGATCTTACCTTAACAGCAGGCAATGACAACGCATTTGTGATGGCTAATTTTGGATATCTCAAGAATACAGGAATGTTAGTTTACACTAATTATGATAGAATTAATGGCAAGCTTAATTCTAATTTTAAAATGTTTAACGGCAAACTAAAATTTGGGGTTAATTCCCAATTCTCTTCCTCAAATGAAACAGGTGCAACTCCTGATATTGGAAGTGCTCCAACTCCTGGTCTTGCAGTTAGTTTAGCTCCTACAATTCCTTTGTATGGATTGGATGGCACTTATGGCGGACCTATTGGTGGTGGTTACTCCGACAGGAATAATCCGGTATTAATGCAGGATAAAAACCAATGGGATAATTCACATAATTCAATGATTTTTGGAAATGCATTTGCTGAATGGAAAATCCTGAATAACCTGGTGTTCAGGTCGAGTATCGGAATGGATTACAACGCATTTAAACAAAAAAATATTGAGCCCAAGATTGAAAACGGCTTTGTTACCCGTACCACCAATAGTTTAGCTCTAAGTACTTCTGATTACTTAAGTGTTGCATTCACCAATACACTTAATTATAACCTTAAAGCAGGCGAGCACAATTTTGATATTCTTGCCGGAGTTGAGTCCGTGAAGACAGATATTGAGAATGTAACATCAACAGCATACGATTTTGCTGTAGAAACAGAAGAATATTTTGTTTTAGGCGCTGCATCAGGTCAACGGACTACAACTGGATTTAACTCGGGAAGCAGTCTTTTATCACAATTCGGTAAAATCGGCTACAGTTACTCTGATTTGGTTCTGGCTTCAGCTACCATTCGCAGGGACGGGTCCTCACGATTCGGATCTGATACAAGGTATGGTATTTTCCCTTCTGCAACAGTTGGACTCAGGCTCAATAATTTTTCTTTCCTGAAAGATGTAAAGCAAATTACAAACCTTAAAGTAAGAGTTGGTTACGGCGAAGTTGGAAATCAGTCCATCGGCGACTTAGCCCAGTTCGGCCTGTATGAGGCTCGATATGGACCAACTTTAAATGCTTATGCTCCGGATTTTTTCAATCAATACTATAACATTGGTACTGCTTATGATATCGGAGGCGCTAATACAGGAAACCTTCCATCAGGCTTTGTTTCCATCCAGGCTGCAAATCCTAATTTAAAATGGGAATCGACAAGAGAAATCAATTTAGGTGTGGATTTCGGATTTTTAAAGAATAAGATTGTGGGTTCCTTTGATTATTTCACAAGAACTACCGATAATATTTTGATCAAACCTCCGATTGCTTCAGCAATAGGTGAAGGACAACAAAAATATTTAAACGGTGCAACAAAGGAGAATAAAGGATGGGAACTTTCACTGGGATACCAGGATGAAACATCAGGTGGCCTTACTTACTCTGTATCAACAAACTTCGGCGCTTTCAAAGATAAAATCACAAAGCTACCTGAAGAAGTTCAGGCAGGTTATCCAGGTCTTCCGGGTAACACAATCTTAGGCCATTCGCAGTTCGAAGTATTCGGGTATCAATCTGCCGGAATATTCCAGACCGCAGACGAAGTTAGTAATTGGCCAACTCAGATTGGTGCAGCACCGGGCCGTATTAAATATGTAGACACTAATGACGACGGTGTAGTGAATTCATTAGACCAGGATTGGATTGGAACAACCTTACCTAAACTTGAATATGGCTTGCGCGTTAATCTTGGATACAAAAACTTTGATTTTTCGGTGTTTGGCTCAGGAGTAACAGGTCGTAAAGGCGTCGACAATTATATCTACTATAACAATTTTGTTGAAAGCCGTGAAAATGCTGCTCCCGGGACATTAGATGCATGGACTATTACAAATTCCGGGTCAGATATACCAGCAGCAACAATTGTTGATAATAATAATGAAAAAAGAATGTCGGACTATTTACTGAGGAATAACTCGTATTTTAAGCTGCGTAACCTTCAGTTCGGATATACACTTCCATTAGAAATTATCAAAAAAGCAGGAATGAGCCAGCTTCGGGTTTATTTCCAGGGCGAAAACCTATTCTGGATAACTCCAAAAGATTATATAGGTTCTGATCCTGAAAGAACAAACATTGACCGCATCCCAGTGCCTACAAGCTATTCATTCGGCTTAAGCGCAAGTTTCTAATCCTTTTAGTACAAAACATAAAATCTAAAAATCATGAAATATATTTCAAAAATTCTGGTCTTTTTCATAGCAGGGGTATTACTTACCTCATGCGGTGATGATTTTCTTAATTACCAGCCACAAGGCGTGGTAACGCAGGAAGAGGTATCAACCTCTGCCAATGTTGATAAACTGGTTATTGCTGCCTATGCAGGAATAGCTAATGATGAAATGATAGGACCAATGACCAGTATGTGGGTTTATGGCAGCGTGCGTTCCGATGATTCGTACAAAGGCGGCGGCGGAGTTGACGATGTGGGTGATGTAAACAAATACGAGCAATATTACCTTACAACTCCTGATCAGGGTGGAAGTGATTGGATGGCTCCCCGCACCTGGACAAATTACTACAAAGCTATTTCAAGGATAAATTTAGCTTTAGCTGCCGCAAATGGCCTTGATGTTGCCCAATTCCCGACAAAAGCTCAAACCCAGGCTGAACTTCGTTTCTTAAGAGGGCACTGCTATTTTATGATGAAAAGGCTATTCAATAAAGTTCCTTTCATTGATGAAACGCTGACACAGGAACAGATCCTCGAGACTTCGAATGATCTGACAAGTGATGCCCTATGGAACAAAATTGGTGATGATTTTCAATTTGCATTGACTAATTTGCCCGAAACACAGGCACAGGTTGGCAGGGCAAACAAATATGCAGCTGCTGCTTACCTTGCAAAAACCAGGCTATACCAGGCTTATGAGCAGGATGCAAATCATCACGTTACAACCATCAACACGGCACGTTTACAGGAAGTCGTTGATTTAACCGGCCAGGTATTGGGACGCTATAGCCTTCAGTCTGATTACGGACAAAACTTCCTCGATGGGTATGATAATGATGTTGAATCTATTTTTGCAGCCCAGTTTTCGTTAAATGATGGAACCGAGGCAGGCAGAGCAAGCTATGTAACCGGATTGAATTCGCCTACCGGCACTCCGGCTTACGGGTGCTGTGATTTCCACAAGGCCAGCCAGAACATGGTTAATGCTTTTAAAACAGATGCCAATGGAGTACCAATGTTCGATACATTTAACAATACGGATATGGTTCAACCTGCCGATTTTCAAACCAATGGAATTGATCCAAGGTTGGATCATACTGTTGGAGTACCAGGTCACCCTTTCAAATATCGTTCTGATCTTATAAATGGGAATTCCATGATATACCAGTCCAGTTGGGCACGGGTACCTGGTGTTTACGGATTCTTCAGTAACATGAAAGAGCAGCAGGCACCCGATTGTGCATGTTATTTCAAGAAAGGACCTTTTATGGGTACTTCCAAAAACATCGATTTTTTACGTTATGGCGATGTTTTACTTATGCGTGCAGAAGCTTTAATTCAGTTAAACAGGCAAACTGAAGCACTTCCACTTATTAACGAGATACGTGCCAGGGCCAAAGCAAGCACAAACATGACAAAACTTGCTGATGGAACCAATCCTTCCAATTATCGCATTGATGAATACAAGGATGGAGTAAATATTAGCTGGACAAAAGAAAATGCATGGAAAGCGCTGATGTTTGAACGCAGACTTGAATTCGGAATGGAAGGCGACCGTTTCTTCGACCTGGTACGCTGGGGTATTGCTGCCGAAACGCTGAACGCATACCTTGAAGTTGAAAAAACAAAAAGGGATTTTCTTTCCTTTGCCCATTTTACCAAAGGCAGGGATGAGTATTATCCTATACCACAACGGGAAATAACCTTTACAAAAGGATTATATACACAAAATCCCGGGTACTAATACTTAATAACATTGATAACCAAACAATCAGGCTGAAAAATTTAGCCTGATTGTTTGATTACCTTTGAATCACATTTTTAAAACTTAGAGAAAGATTGAACCGTAGAATTCAGCTCCGGGAAAATAAATTAAAAGATAAACCTTTTATGAAAAAAAGCACCCTCATTTTAAGTTTATGTTTATTTGGAGCAACATTTACTTATACTGATCTATCAGCTCAAAACAACTCTCAGTCTTTTGAAAGCAATCCTGTCACTAAAAAATTCATACTTCTGCCTGTAAAAACCGGGGCTACAAAAACCTGGATAACGGTAAATGTAGAGGGTGTATGGCAACACGAATTTGAAATCGAACTTGCTCCCGAAAATCCCGACTTCTATGCAACGCTCGAGGTAGGACAATGGAAAGGGAAAAATCTTGTATTAACAGCTGAATCCGTAGTTCCTGGTTCGAAATGGCTAAGTTTGATTCAAACATCTGATCAAATGTCGGATGAGAACCTGGTTTACAGAGAGGACTTAAGGCCACAATTTCACTTTGCGCCACGGCGAGGATGGACAAATGATCCGAATGGACTGGTTTATTATAAAGGAACCTACCACTTGTTTTTTCAGCATAATCCTTACGGTACCAGCTGGGGAAATATGACATGGGGCCATGCTGTAAGTACCGATTTGTTCCACTGGAATGAAATGCCTGATGCCGTGATACCGGATAAAAACGGTGTTGTCTTTTCCGGATCAGCGGTTGTGGACTGGAATAACACATCAGGATTACAAACTAAACCTGTAAAAGATAATACAGGAAAAATCACAAATCCGCCTTTGGTGGCATTTTACACATCCACATTGGCCAACCGGGGAAAAGGCAAGTCATCACAGTCAATGGTTTATTCACTTGACGAAGGCAAAAGCTGGATTAAATACCCGGGAAACCCGATAATTCCTCATATAATCGCGGAAAATCGCGACCCAAAAGTATTCTGGTATGAAGATAAGCAAAATCCAAACAACAGCAAATGGACAATGGCTTTGTATATGGATGGAGAAGATTATGCATTGTTTACATCTGAAAATTTAATTCAGTGGAATAAGATATGTGATATAAAGAATTTAGGTTGCAGCGAATGCCCTGATATGTTTGAATTGCCCGTAGATGGCAACAAGCAGAAATCCCGCTGGGTATTCTGGGGCGGCAATGGAAAATATTTAATCGGTAACTTTGATGGAAAAGAATTCAAAATAGAGAGCGGACCTTTCACTTCAAAATATGGTGGAAATGACTACGCAGCTCAATCCTATAGCGATATTCCGGCGAATGATGGCAGGAGAATCCAGTTTTCGTGGATGCAGGGAGGCGAATACCCAAATATGCCTTTCAACCAGCAATTTACTGTTCCAAGGAATATGACTTTGTGTACTACCCCTGATGGAATCCGGTTGTTTATGGAACCGGCTAAAGAAATTGAAAAACTTCGGATATCGAATCCAATAACATTTTCCTCAACGTTAGAAGGATCAGATAAGCCAATACAAGTACCAGGTATTAAAGGTGAACTTTTTGATATTGAAATTCAGTTTGATCTGAAATCAACTAACGTTTCGGATACAAACAATGTGTTGCACACAGAAATATTCGGTCAGAAAATAGCATATAACCTTGGCACACAAACAATTGATCTATCAGGAATTAAAGCTCCGCTTGCCCCGGTGAACAATCAGATTAAGCTGCGTTTATTGATCGACAGAACTTCGATCGAGCTTTTTGCCAATGATGGGATTATAGCGATTGCCAAATGTTTCGTTAACAAAGATAAAGTTCCATGTAATTTTACGATCTCGGGAAACAAGGACCTGGCTGATGTTCAATTAGTGGCCTGAGGCAACAGAATTAAAATGTTAAGAATAAGAGAGTCCAGAATATGAAAGATGTATTAAAGTTAATGGCCTTGTTTCTCTGCCTGATGATTTCCCTGGAAATTTCAGCACAAACGCCTGCCCAAACCATTCCTGCTTTTACATTTTACAAATTCGATAAAACCCCCTTCACAAACAATAATCTAACGGCTGGTAAAGACATTCTTTTTATCTTTTTTGATGTTACCTGCGATCATTGTCAACATACAATCAGCACATTAAGTAAAAGGATTAACGAATGTTCGAAAATCTCCATTTACCTGATTTCGATGGAAGACAAAACATCCATAACTAACTTTTTTAATCAGTACGGTAAAAATCTGCCTGCTCAAAAAAATGTAACCATTCTGCAGGATTCTCAAAATCAGTTTATCACACAGTTCAGTCCACGAAAATATCCTTCTGTTTTCCTGTATTCGGCCCAGAAAAAATTACGCCTGTACGACGATGAAGATCAATACCTCGAAAAGTTCTTTAAAATAATAAGCCCACCGAAAAAATAACCCATCCAAATGAAATCAGGAAATTTTATTAAACTGAATCTTCTTCTTTTATCACTCCTGGCTTTTGGTAACATCAGTGGTCAGCCGATCACTATTCCTATCGAAACAAAAGATAATGCATTGGTGCTTCAAACCGATAAGGACAACCGCTTATGGATTGTTTATTTCGGCAATAAACTAATGAATAAATCTGATTACGAAGCTACTTCGCAACAATACCGCTATTCGGATAATAACGCCGGCATTTATAATAATGCCTACACACCAGCCGGCACATGGAACCTTTCGGAGCCCGCCCTGCAAGTAACCCATGGTGACGGCAATCCTTCGACTGAGCTTAAATACGTAAGCGTTCAGAAAAAAAATGAAGGAGATAATATTACGCTCACCATTGTAAAACTTATTGATCCTGTTTACAAATTAAATGTTGAATTGTATTATAAAACCTGGAACAACGAAAACGTATTTGAACATTGGACAGAAATTACCAATAATGAAGAAGCTGATGTAATTTTAAATAAATATGCGTCGGCTAACTTATTCTTCAACAATAAAGATTTTTATTTAACCAGTTTCCAGGGTGAATACCTGAAGGAGATGCAGCCTTCGGAAGAGAAATTATCACAAGGCATAAAAACCATCGAATCAAAATTAGGCACAAGAGCCATGTTATTGGGAACCCCTAATTTCATTCTGTCATTTGATGGCCCCGCCAAAGAAAACAGCGGGCAGGTTATACTTGGTCACCTGGCATGGACCGGAAACTATAAACTGGATTTTGAAATTACTTCCTATAAAACACTACGTTTCGTTGCAGGCATAAATCCTTATGCATCGGCTTATACATTGAAAGCCGGGGAATCTTTTAAAACGCCTTCGTTAATTTATACTGTTTCGAACAATGGAACCGGCCAGGCCAGCCGGCAATTACAAAGCTGGGCACGGAAATACCGTGTATTAAATGGCGAGGGCGAACGGCTGACGCTTCTGAATAATTGGGAAGCTACCTACTTCGATTTTGACGAGCCTAAATTAACTGCTTTATTTAAAGATGCAAAAACCTTAGGTGTTGATTTATTTTTACTTGACGACGGCTGGTTTGGCAACAAATATCCTCGAAATAATGATGACGCCGGTTTAGGCGATTGGCAGGAGAATGTTAAAAAATTGCCGCACGGAATCGGTTACCTGGTAAAAGAAGCAAAAGCAGCAGGAGTAAAGTTCGGCATCTGGATTGAGCCCGAAATGGTAAACCCCAAAAGTGAATTGTACGAAAAACACCTGTATTGGGTAATCCGTCAGCCGGATCGTCCCGAAAAATACTACCGCAACCAGCTGGTGCTCGATTTGTCAAATCCGGAAGTGCAGAATTTTGTTTTTGGAATTGTGGATGATCTGTTCATTAAAAATCCGGAACTGGCTTTTATCAAATGGGATTGCAACGCAGTCATTTATAATGCTTATTCCGAATATCTCAACAAAAACAAAATCCCTCAGTCACATCTGTACGTTGATTATGTGAATGGATTGTACAGTGTTTTACAGCGCATCAGGGCAAAATATCCAACGGTATCCATGATGTTGTGTTCTGGTGGTGGCGGAAGGGCCGATTATGAATTGCTGAAATATTTTACTGAATTCTGGCCAAGTGATAATACCGAACCGGTTGAGCGTATTTTTCAGCAATGGAACTATTCCTATTTCTTCCCGTCCATTACAACGGATTGCCATGTTACCGATTGGGGCAAACAACCAATTAAATTCAGGGTGGATGTTGCAAGCATGGGTAAACTGGGCTTCGATATTGTTGCTAAACATTTAAGTACCGATGATTTGAGTTTCTGCCAGGCTGCCATCAAAAATTATGATTCGTTTAAAGATATTGTATGGCACGGAACACAATACCGACTGGCAAGTCCGTACGAAAATCCGGTGGCATCCATTGCGTATGTAAATGATGATAAATCAAAAGCGATCATGTTCACCTATCTGCACAGCACCCGTTTTATGGAAACTGCCACCGAAAGACCAATTCAATTAAACGGATTGGATGCTGCTAAAAAATACAAAATCAAAGAAATTAATCTGTATCCGGGAACGGTTTCCACCATCAACTCAAACCAGGTTTATTCCGGCGACTTTTTAATGAATGTTGGTATTAATCCTGATATAAATGCAAGAAGAGCTAGTGTGGTGCTGGAAGTTAATGAAGTGAAATAAAGCAACCTTGCTCAATTATGGTTGCCGGCATCAGCTAAACAAAGGATAGCACAAACAAATGATGGAATAACAAACAATTAAATTCATATAAAATCATGAAAACATTAAACTTCTTACTTCTGATCCTTGTTTCCGGCTCGTTACTTCTTTCTTCGTGTAAGAGTACAGGTACGAAAACCAATGAAGCCGCGGCTCAATATGCCGAACAACATCGTCCGCAGGTTCATTTCTCACCTCCTTCCGGCTGGATGAACGATCCGAATGGAATGGTCTTTTTTGAAGGTGAATACCATTTGTTTTATCAATATTATCCGGATTCAACCGTTTGGGGACCGATGCATTGGGGCCATGCAATCAGCACTGATATGATTTACTGGGAAAATCTTCCTATCGCTTTATATCCTGACAGCCTGGGTTATATTTTTTCGGGAAGTGCCGTGGTGGACGTAAACAACACTTCAGGATTCGGTAAAGAAGGGAAACCGGCAATGGTCGCTATTTTTACTTACCATGATATGGAAGGCCAGAAAGCCGGGAAGAAAGATATTGAAAGCCAGGGAATTGCATACAGCACTGATAAGGGCCGCACCTGGACGAAATATGAGAACAACCCGGTACTAAAAAGTCCCGGCACGCCTGATTTCCGTGATCCGAAAGTTTCGTGGAATGTGGCTGACAAGAATTGGATTATGACACTTGCCGTTGGCGATCATATCAGCTTTTTTTCTTCGCCAAACCTGAAAGATTGGAAATTTGAAAGCGAATTCGGAAAAGGAATAGGTGCTCATGGCGGTGTATGGGAATGCCCTGATTTACTGCAATTGCCTGTACAAGGAAAACCAGATCAGAAGAAATGGGTTTTGATTGTAAATATTAATCCGGGCGGACCGAACGGAGGCTCGGCAACACAGTATTTTGTAGGCGAATTCGACGGGCATACGTTTACCAATGAGTCTACCGAAATTCAGTGGGCCGACCAGGGGAAAGATAATTATGCAACGGTTACTTTTTCAAACATTCCTGAATCGGATGGCCGTTGCATTTCCATCGGCTGGATGAGCAACTGGCAATATGCAAACGTTGTTCCTACCGGAGTATGGCGGAGCGCAATGACGCTGCCCCGTGAACTTAAACTGATTTCCGAAAACAATAAATACATATTAACGTCGGAACCGGTAAAGGAACTGCAGGTGCTTCGCGAACGTAAAACCGAACTGAAATCAGAAGTTATAAAGGACAAACTGGAACTGGATCACCAGTTTTCGCAGCCGGTATTACCCGTTGAGCTGGATCTGAAATTTTCACTTCCTGCAACCGAAGCTTCAACAGATTTTGGACTGGAACTATACAATTCGAAAGGCGAAAACCTGCTGATTGGCTATGATAAAACCAAAGGTGAATTTTATGTAAACAGGACCAATGCCGGCAACAGCGATTTTTCCAAAGATTTCAGCGGAATACACGTTTCTCCATTTGCCCTTAACGGCACTGCAATAGATATGCACCTGGTTATTGATGATGCTTCGGTTGAACTGTTTGCTATGAGCGGTAAAGTTGTAATGACCGAAATATTCTTTCCTACCGAAGGTTTTTCCGGCATTCGTTTATACAGCAAGAATGGAAACGTGCAGCTTGATTCAGGTTCCGTTTACAAGCTAAATTCCATCTGGAAAGCAGCACAGCCGGAAGCTGCAAAATAATTGAGTTTTACAAGAGCTTACACTTGGATAACAAATAAACTTGGTTGGTTGATTTGATTGAGGTTTGGTTGCAACCTGGTTCTGAAATGCTCTAATAAACAGGGCATTGAGGTTCCAGGTTGTTTTTTATAATGGTTTTAAGGATAGTAAATCAACTTGCCAATCAGCGGACTTCACATCGTATGAGCCTGATTTACCATACTGAGTTATAATCAATAGTCCGCTAATAATTCCCAATACCCTCATCATCAATAAAATATAAACCCAGGTATTTGCAGCCAATATAT
>JFJP01036260.1_pt1 | contig 20536 bp, 33 predicted proteins | sample 431651 | NCBI WGS metagenome assembly JFJP01 (sample SAMN02602958, study PRJNA72255) | Microbial mat metagenome, whole genome shotgun sequencing project. | biome: fresh water; feature: sink hole; material: water; isolation source: purple microbial (photo- and chemosynthetic) mats found in...
AGCGAGGACTGCTTCGTTACGATGGAATCCGTTACCGGTTCGTACACTTCTTCCAGGGTCATGGAGTTCACGTCGAACCAGGCGTCGGAGACGTTTCAGGCTACCTGATTCGCTAATACGAATACCATATGGGTTGCCGTAGCGTCGGTAGTAACGCTTGCGCTACATAGAGTCCAATCGTTCGTTCACGTAAGTTTGTTCGAGGATGTTACCGTCAGTCTGGTTCCGGTAGAATTATAGGTAGTAGTCTGCACGAATGCCGAAAGAGCGGCTACGTTGTTTGTTTTTACGAAACAGCTTAGCCTGTATTTCGTTGAAGATTTTACGGGAGTTGCATGCTTGTATTGGGTGGATGGTCATAATGTCCCTGACGTTGCCCCCGCAAGTCAAATGGTAGCATATGGGGTTCAGGTTACGTCTGTAGAACTGATTTTCAACGTGAATTTTCCAGTAAGTTTTACTGCGCTATCGAATTCTCCGCTACACGCAGATATATTATTCTCAAACCAAACCCCGTATTTCTCGTCCTCTATCCACCCGTCGGAAGTCCGGGCAATATCCCCTGCGGCATTATCGATGCTTATGAGGAGTCCTCCTTTTGAATTTAGCGCCCCGCTGTCCGCCAGTAGTTCTCCGCTCGTGCCGTCGAAAGACGCGAGGTTTCCCGATGCGGACGCCCCCGGTCCGTAAACGTCTCATCCAGCTCACGGCGCCCCGTCCGCTCACGGCGCCCCGTCCGCTCACGGCGCCCCGTCCGCTCACGGCGCCCCGTCCTCGCCCTTGAACGCCGTTGCCGGTACCTGCTTGAGTTTGTTCCCGTCCTCGGAGTCCACCAGTACGACGCGGTCGTCGATTACAATCGTGTTTTTAATCGGTACCGCTTGGAATTGCCTATCGGTCATGTTTGGAAATTAAGTGAATATTTGGCAGTACCACCCTTTCACTTTTACGGTGCAGGAAAGGTCTGACTTTACTTTGAATTTGGCGTATCAGTTCAGCGTCTCGGCGTTTCCGAAGTAAATCCCGTTCTGGGTCGTCAACGTGTAGGTTCCAGAGGTTTTGAAATTCACCGGGAGGATGAAGGGGATTTCGTATTCGCTCGGCGTCCCCTCCGACATTATCAGGGAGCATTTGATTTGCGTATTGTTCGTGGCGGTTATCAGGTCGAAGTCTATCCGGATGTTTATCGAGTCCCCGAGGGATAATTCCGACCAGTCGAAACGGTTGTTCGACACGTCCCAAACGTCGGAAACCCCTGGAGGTGCGTAGGTTTTGTTCGTATATGCCCCGAGCCCGTCGTTCGTGAGAGGTACGTAGGTATTCGTTCCGGGAATGGAAATCGGTACTGCCTGCGTTGCGGTGTCGTTGTAGTCGAGGATTCCCGGGCGTATCGAATCGTAAAGCTCCGAGAAATTCTCGTTGAGCTTTGTGCGGTGGTCGAGGTTGGACTCGCCGTTTAGGAGGGTTTGGATTGCCATGGCTTATTTTAAAGGCTGTAATCAAATTCTCATTTCCCGCTTCCCGACGCAGTAATCGTTACGTTAGTTCTGATCTTCATTCCCACGGTTACGAAAAATACGCCCGACCAAGATACTGTCGTTATCGCTCAACTTCATCAGGTAGCGAAATTCGATACCGTTCTGAACGTATTGTATATGGTTCCGCCATCAGTACTGTACTGGATTATGGTAGCCACTCATCCGTTTTGATTGTCTTGATGCGTCGCTCCTATGTAGAAATTGATATAACCCGTTTTCGTCGCGGTGAATACCGTGCTGTTTCCGCTCGTGGTGGAAATATTCGCGAATCAGGTCGTAACGAGTTTCCCCAAAATAAGCTCGGCATACGCATCCGGCTTTATTTTTTTATTTGGTCCAATTCCGTTGTTTTTTAACAAATAATCTGCCGTAAGACTTCATACCGTGTCTTCGGTAAGCGCCAGAACGTCCACGGATGGGATTTTCGAACTCGGAGTTTGCATTTCAAAATCCGTCCCGTTGTAAATCACGTCCACGATTGAACCTGCGGCGATGTCGCCCGCGACGAGGTTGGCAGTCCCCCCGAGCTTTTTAACGATCTTCGCCCCGAGCGCGTTCACGTTCAAGCTCGCGCTTCCCGTATTCTCCAAATTCGCCTCGAATTGTACCCGCATTCCGAGCGTATAGGATGTCGGGCTTGGGGAAAGGTTCACTGCGTATGCGTTGACGAGTCCCGTAGCGACGGCGAACGTATACGCCTGCTTCTGCGCCCCTTCCTGCGTGGAAGCGTATAGGTCGTCGAGGCTTTTCGCGGTGAAGACGTTGGAGACTTGGCAAATCCCCGGAGTTATATCGAAAGTACGAGCCACCTGCTCCTGCGTCACGGATTCCGGCGTGTTCGGGATGGCTTCCGTTGCCCGCGTGATGCTTAGGGTATCCCCGGAACGGTTGGTACAGGTGGCAATTTCCCGAGCGGTAATGGCGGAGAGCGAATCATACTGCTCCAGAAGTATCTGAAACGGGAAAACGGACGGGAATTTCGCGCCCTGCCCGCTCGCTAGGGTGATGCTTCCGGCTCATGCGGATGCGGTGACGAGCAATTGCCCTATGCCTTGGTTCTTTGCTTTGTTTTGTACGATTGCCATAATTTAAGTATTAAGAATTTCTTTGGATAACGAGTCGTATGATTCGAGTTCCAGCGTTGCATCGTTTCTAGTGTAACTTATTCTGGAAACTTGCAAGGCAGGGATGTATCCGAAGTTTCGGAATTGCAAGACTTGCCCAGGGTCGATGTCGAAAAACGGATATCAGGCTCCGACGGTCGCCGAAACCTTTTGGATCGGGTCTTTGTTTTCGTCGACGAACGCCTGCGCCACGGCAAGGCCGCCCGAGGTGATTTGCGTCTTGGATTCGTACTTGAACCTTCGCCCGTACCTGTTTATGGATTCCCCGTCCGATACGCGTTCCGTCCCGCCGTCCCACGTCAGCCAGTAGTCGTTGACGACGTTTTCGCGGTCTTCCTCCACCGTCAGGCTCCCGATATCCTTCCCGACGGTCAAGGCGTGGTCGATTGTCGCGCCCGTATTGAATACTATCCTGTCGTCGTTTTCGTCGGTCATGATTGCGAAATCATAATCGAGCCCGTATCAGGTGCCGAATTTCGCGGAATTCGTGCGGGGCTTGAACGATACCACCCCGTTTTCGTCCACGTTCCAGAAGAATTCGGAGAGCTCCGCTACTTTTCCTATCGCTGTAAGGCAAGAATCGAAAGAAAAGTTTACGGATACGATAATGCCCGTGTCGATGATGCTTTCCGCATCGTAGGAAAATAAGTTCGGATAGTCAACGCTTGCGCTGTCTACTATATCCCGCACGATTTGCGCCGGATCGATGGAATTTTTGTCAAAGGCCGGACCTATCTCATAGTAGAGAATATCCCCGAGGAGAGAGGCAAGCCCCGTGGCGCTTATTTCGTAAAATTCCCGTGAGGATTCCACTTTTTGTGTCACCTTCCCGATAACGCCCGAATATACGAGCTTCTGGGAGGTTCCCAATGTCTGGTATGCCCTCACGACGTTTCCCGACATTCCAGAAACGTCATCCACCGTCTCGATACGCAGTTCCCCTTGTCCTCCGTCGATTTGAGCCGAGAAAGAAAGGTCGTTGATTTCGTTTATCGTCCGAATGAAAACCCCGTCCCCCGTCTCCGTCCAGATTTCCGAATCGTCCCAAAATCAATTATCATCCCAGACGGGTACAATTGTAGGAAATTCGAAAATCTTGATCGTGAACATTTATAAGTATGTCTTAGGTGAAACGATGGTCGTATCCACGGAAAAAACACCCGTAACGGATACCGAAAACGCGTTGTTTCCCGGCTCGAACTGCGGGAAAATCCCCGTATAGTCTATCCCTGCGCCGTTCTTGGTGACGGTCTTTTCTTGCGAGTCCACCACCACGATATCCCCAGAATTTATAGCGGTCGGGATTTCCATGGCTTCCCCTACCGATACTATGGAAATTCCCGTTGCGGTCGTGGTTCAGAAAACGAAATAAAAGACCGGCAAGGCATTGGCGGTTCCGGGGTGGATGAAGTCGTCCATGAATCCCGTACTATCCCCTACGCGTGAGAGAGATTGCGAATCCGTGGATTGCCAAAACGGCTCGACGGTCTCGAATCCTATCTTTGCCCGCGCGTAGGTAACTTGCCAGCCTTTGCGGTCGAATTTCAGTTCTGTGACGGTTCCCCGTATCTTTCTGGTATCCTTCGGGTTCGTCGCGTATAGGTACGTTTCGAATCCCGATACTCAAAGTTTGAGCGCGTCCATGCGTTCCTGCAATTCCCGCGTGGTCGAGCCCTTGACGGTGACTTCGATATTTATGGAATGCCCCCGGTAATATCGCGAGAACGCCCCTCCCCCGTCCGTCCTTGGATTCTTGTATGTCTCATAATCGGATTGCCCTTGGTCGTCATAGGATACGCGCGTTACGCAGTACCCGTCTTGGTACAATGAAAAGTCCCCGATCTGTACCGTCCCGAAAGCCTCCGCGACGGGTGCCGTAGAGTTGGAGAATGCGGAAGCGTATGGGATTGCGTACATGATTTAAGAGTAAATGCCTTTTCTTCCGAGTTGCATCTGGCGGGCGAGCTCTTCGGATATGATTCTCGCGACGCTCCGGGGGTCTTCCCCCTTGCCGATGGTGATGTTCCCGATGGTGACGGTGACTCCTCCCATGGATTCGTTCGGCGTGATGCTTCCCGAGGATCCGGGCGTGAAAAGTTCCGGCCCGCGTTCCCCTACGAGGTAGGTTTTGCCTCCCCCGACGCTTCCCCCGTTCGCGCGCGCCCCGTCGACCGTTGCCGGTGCCGATACTCCCCCGCGTATTCCCAGCTCGTTAATCAGGCTGATAGCTTCCTTCGTCTTGCTGATTTGTTTTTCGATATGCTTCCCGAACGCTTCGAAGTAGAGGGCGTCAACGGTCATCCTTTGCGCTATCATGGCGCCGTATTGCATCTGCTCGCGCTTTATCAGCTTCAATTTCTCGTCCATCTGGAGCTGTACCGCCGATTTTTCCGCCTCTATCGATAGCAGTTTCTCCGCTCGGGTCGCGAGGATTTGCGCCTTTTCCGCTTCGGCTTCCTTGACCTTTTCGGCGGTCTTTTCCAAAATCAGTTGCACTTCGCTCTTTGCCAAGTCGTTCTGAGCCGTCGCCATTTGCCCCGCCGTGACGTTTTGCGACGCGAGGAGTATCTCCGCTTCGAGTTTCTTTTTCTTCGCGTCGATGGATGCGTTTTCGAGGTCGAGCTTGTTTTTTTCGATAAGGAAAGCCGCGTACTCCCCCTGCTTCCGCTCGTCGTCCATCTTCTTGATTTTCGCGACGTTCGCGGCGCGTTCCTCTTCGAGCTTCTTGAGCTCCTCTTGGGCCGATATCGAGCGTTTCGCGACGTCGGAACCGCCTTCGGTCTTGATGCCGGCTATCTTGTCCGCCTGCTTCTGCAGCTGCTCGTCGATTTTTGCCAGATCCTTCGCTCCCTGTACGCCTATTTCCTTGAGCTTGGCGCCGAGTTCCGCGTATCCCTTGCGGAGGTCCGCGAGCTTAGTTTTCTGCTGGTCTATGCTTCCGACGAGCGTTCGGAACTGGCTTTCGAGGGTCGTGGATACCTCTTTCATCTTCTTCCCGAGCTCGTCCACCTTGGCTTTCGCTCCAGACGCTGCGCCTCATACGCTTTTCGGGGTCGGCCCGTTTATGGCGGCCGCCGTCGCTTGGAGCGCGGGTATCGCTACGGTCGTGAAGCTCGAAGCTAAGTTATTGGATAGTTCCGATAGCCCTTTATCCATCTCCGCTTGGCTGTCCCCGATGCTTCCCGTCATCTCGTCTATCGATATCTGGATCGCGGAGCTTCATTCCTGCACGGAAGCGCCCATGGATTCGATAGCGGCCTTCCCGAGGTCGGTGGCGAAGGATACGAACGGGGTAAGTTCCCGCCCGAGCATGGCCTGCAGGTTCCGGATTCCGGTGATTACGCCGTTGAACGCGATTTCGATGGGAGAGAGGTAAGCGCCCAGCATGAAATGCAATCCATAGAACACGGCACGGCCCGCCGTTAATAGCGCGATGGACATGATGCTGAATCCACCCATGAGTCCCGTGATTCCGGATTTGATAACGCCAACGGCCACGACGATTCCGGCGCCGATGTACGTGAACAATTGGGACCACTGGATGCCGAGGTGATTCCATAAAATGACCACTTGGCGAGATTCACGAGATTTTCGAATACTATTTTCGCGGTGTTCTGGAAGTCCTGGAAAAAAGATATGATGTCCGGCGTCATTCCTTCGAGCTCCGATATCATTGCCCCAGCGCTCGTGCGTATCTTGTCGAATATGCTTCAAGCTATCACCTCCCCCGAGGTGGATAAGCCGATAATCTGCCGTCCGAGGTTGCCGACGGTATCGGAAAGCGTAGACCACAGGCCCATGACGGTTTTTGATTGCATCGCCATCATTCCATGGAACTTTCCACCGGATTGCGTAAGCGATAGCAAGGCTTTTTCTACTATTGGAAAACCTACTTTTCCTTCTTCGACGAGTTTTTTTACTTCCGATTGCGAAACGTTCATCGTTTTTGAGAGCGCTTCGATAAGCGGTACGCCCGCATTCGTGAATTGCATGAGTTCCGTTCCCATCAGCCTAGTTGCCACTTGCACCTGCCCGAAAGCGTACGTTATTTGGCTTATTGGAACGCCGAGACCAGAGGCAAGGTCTCCGAGCATCGTCAATTGCGGTTTGATATTCTGTGCGGACGTTCCGAAAGCTAAAAGCATTTTTCCGGCGTTCGCCAATTCGGGAAACTCAAAAGGAGTTTCTTTCGCGAAGTCGGACAACTGTTGCATCAGCGCTTGAGCCTGCCCGGAGCTCCCGAGCATCGTTTGGAACGCTACCGAGGTCTGCTCCATGCTCGCCGCACTTTTTAAAGAGAAAGCGGATGCGGCGACGGTAGCGGTCGCGAGCGCGGCGCCTATGGAAGCGACTGAGGAGGCCATGGAGTTCCCGACCTTCGAAATAGTCCCCGTGGCGTTGTCTTTCGCGGAGATTACCAGTTCGAGTTTCTTGTCTGCCATGGTTTGTTTTTACGGTTTGAGTTTACTGTCGATCGCCCTCTTTTCAAGTATCAGCCGAATTATCCTTTCCGGAGTATTCCCGTAGTCCTCCCAGCTCCACCCGAATTGCTCCATCAGTTCGATAGCGATCAAGTCCTCGTGCATCCTCCTCGGTCATTTCTTCACGGCTTCCCGTGCGTACCGTTCGATTATTGCTTCGTTTTTTTTTGTTCGTCGGAGGTTGCCTTTTTGAGTTCTTCGGTGAATTCCGCGAATTCCTGGACGGTCATAGTATCCAGCGTCTCCAGATCCTTTTCCTTATTTGGAGAAAGTACCTCCACGAGCCCGATGATGAGTTCCAAATAGTTCTCGCCGTGCTTGACGTACACGGGTTGGATTTTTCGGAGGTCTTTCACGCGGAGTTCTTCCCCTATGTCGAGGGTAATCGATTTCTCTCCGATTTTTATTTCTTTCATGGTGATTTTTTAAAAGATTAGATTTCCTCTTTCGAGTTTCAGCCATACGGACGGCGGTGTGGTTCCCATGGGTGGTTATTTAAGGATAGGTAGCATCGTGCATCTGCAGTTCGGGTGGAGAGTCGGGCCGATAATCGGCTTGTAATCGAGTTTCAATCATCCGGGCGCCTCGTCTCACTTTTCGAAGAATTTCCCAGGCAATTCCTGCTTCTTCCCGTTCATCGGCCCGCAGTTCGCGCAAACGCGCTCGTCCAGGGCCGTGTACCATTCCTTTCCGGAGACGACACCGGAATCCTGCCACGCTTTCAGGTCGGCGAAGGTCGATGCGTTCGTTATTTCCGTACGGGCTATCGTCAGGCTCCTGGACTTGCGGAACGTGTCGAACGCCTTGGATACGTTCGTCGCGATTGCTTCCGGTCCTATTCCCGCGACGTTTCCGGCTTCGATAATGTCGAATATCAGCCTTTTCGTTTCCATGTCCACTTCTTGGGCGAATTTCTCGATGTCCTTCCGGATGAATTCGTTGATCGTCGGGTCCCCTATTTCGAAAAGCGCCGATATCCCCACTTCGCTCAGCGCCTCGTTTCCCTCCTTTTCGATTACCTTTATGAGCATGGGCGCGATGAGCGTTTGCCAAAGGGTCTTGTACTTCGCCCCGTCCAGTTTCGGTAGCGTTGCCTTCGATATCCTTTTCAGTTTCAGCACGTCTTTTTCCTGTTCGGTAAAAATCCGGTTTACCGCTTTCACCATTTCCGCCTCGTACTTGTCCGTGCGTCCGGTACGTGCCTTCCACTTCTTTTCTCACTGTTTTTCCCGCTCGGCTTCGTATTCGGGCGTCCCATTGATTTGCTTGCGGATAATTTTGGAAACGATGCCGGAGTACTGGCTTTTTTCGTCCTTCGGCTTTTCGGCCCCCTCGCTCGGCGTCGTGGATCCATCGGCGATTTTTAGAACGTCCCCGTTTTTGATGGGTTCGAACCCACGGATTTTCCTGTACTCGTTGACCGTGATGGTTCCGGCGTTGAGGTCTTGAAGGAATTGCTCGGTATCTGCCGGGACGATATTCAGGAATTTAAACGTTACCTCGTTATTATAGAGGTCTCTCGTAATTGTCTGCGCAATCTGCTCCGCGAACGGCGCGATACAAACGCTCCTGTAGGTTTTTTGCGCTTCCATGGCAGAAGCCCGGTTGACGTCGTCGGTTATTCCGATAACCGCCTTCGGTAGCTTGTAAATGGCGAGGATTTCGTCGCGCGTGAACCTCCGGGATTCCACGAAGTCCATTTCCTTCTGGCTTCCCCCGACGCTCGAATACTTCAAATCGTTGTCAAGGATTGCCACTTTGTGGGCGTTGTTCACCCCTTGGAATTCCGCTTTCCATTTGGAAATCAGCCTTTGCTTGACTTCGGGTTTCATCGCTTGGTTTGTCGAGAGGATATCGCGAACGCTTCCGCCGTTTTTGAAAAAATTCCAGTTCCACCGGTTCGCGGTCCCGTCCATTTCGGCTTGGATTGCCACGGCCTGCATCGGGGATACTCCCTTGACGGCCATAGGGTAGGATTGGAACGGTGAAAACATCTCGAAATTAATCATTTCGTTCGGATAAATCGTGAGATTCGTTCCTGTTCCGCCGTATAGGTAGCTCCGTAGTGAGCCGTTCGGGTTCTCTTCGAACGTCACCATATCGGAGCGGAGAATGGCGAGAGAGTCTACCTTCTTCCCTATCATCTGCTTGTATACGAAACAGTTTCCCGTCAAAAGCATATGGGAAGCAACTTTTTTTACAAAGTCGTACGTCACGAGGTTTGAATACTTGTCAACGGCTTCTTTTTCCACTTTGAATACCCCGTGTTCCAGCCCCGCCATCGTGTCGGAAATTGTAGAGGTTGCCACGTATACCCACCCCGTGTATAGTCGCAAATAGTCCGTGCTGGATAGCTCACGGGTGCCGTATTGGGAATTCAGGAATGGATAAATCCCCGCGTCGGAATCCTGTTCGAACGGCATGAGCGATTTAACGAAGTCTTTCACGAAGGTTTTTAAGTCGAATCTCATGGGGATGGCGGTTATGGGTTCACTATACGGAAATCCGCTATCAAATAAATGCGTTGTACCGGCAATTCAACTGTATCGTTCCTACGATAGCCGAACCGTTGCCTATGTTGAAAGGCACGATGCTACCACCGATAGGCGTGACGAGCTCCACGGTATCGGAAAGCGTGTAGTCTTTGTCGAATACCGATAGAATATCGTCCATCGCCCGATATACAATCTGCGTTGCCTGCCGTCTGCCGTTGGTTCCGATTTCTTGGAATATGTACAGGTCGAAAATCACGTTCCTTTCGTTGTTGCAAGTGTCCCGTATCTGCCCTTGGAGTTCCACGGCTTCGAATGATACGAAAGGATAGCCCGTGTTTTCGAGCGTGTGGAAGTCGTACACGTTCACAAGGGGCTTGTTCGTACCCTTGAGCGTTTCGAGCGCGGTTTTTATATTGTCGGAAATTGCCTGGATCATGTTACAGATTTTTGATGAATGCGTCGATATCGTTCTCGAAAATGTCGTTGATTGCCTTGCCGTTTTCGTCAATCGTCCTTTGCATCCACGGATTTCACGGGATGAAACTGCGTACTAGTCGCTTGCCTATCTTCGGAACGTACCGACCGGGCGTCTGCTTGTGCCCTTCGTGTACGAAAAATCAGTACAATCGGAAGTTCGTCAATCTACCTTCCAGGTCTGAGTATGTCTTTTTGTAGGAATTGCGGAGCGTTCCCGTATCGACCGGGGTATTGATTTTTGAAGCACGTTCGAGAGTGAAAATGGATTTCTTGATACTCCCGTTTATCACCTTTTTAAAATCGGAATTCTTTAGCTTTTCAGCGAATCCCTGCATCGAGTCGAGTCCGGTGATTACTATTTGCATTTTATACCTTGTAAACGAGTATCTGTTTCGTATCGAACGTTATGCCCTCGAATTCCGTCGCCCCCTTGACGTCGTAATCCGCTCCAGATATTTTCAGGCGGTCGGCTTCTCTTATATCGGCGGCCTTTTCGGTCGTGAATTTGAAAACCTTGCCGAACATGGCTAGGTCGTTCACCTTGTCGATTGACTGCCCTTTCAGGTGCCCTATGTAGGTTTTACCGGTCGTCACGTACCCGCTTTTCTTGTACGCCCCCTCGGTGACGTACCCGGCGCGGAACACTTCGGCGGTCGCTTGGTACTTTCTAAACATCCCGGTACGAATTAAGGATAATCATGACGTCGGAAGATACCTCCGACGTGTCGAATTCCAAAGAGTCGCCCGCGACGCCCTCTTTTTTAATCCCGTCGGACGTCCGCTTGTTCCAGTAGGATCCGGCGAGTTTCAGGGTAGCGAGCCTCAAGTCCCCCGGCATGGTCGCGTAGCCCCCGACGTAAACGATTTTGTAGTTCTGGAATCCACGGTATGAGTATCCCAATAGGAATACCTTTCCGTCCTTCGGCGAAAGCTTGTACGTGCTTGCCGGTACGGCTTCCCATACTGGCGCGTCGAGCGTTCCAACGTTCTTTTCGAAACTGGTGATTGAAGTTGCGGGGTAAACGTCGAGCATCACTTCCCGTTGCGCGTTCCCGTCGTGGTATTCGGTGCGCGTGTCGCTCTCCAGCTCCCTGGATACGTAAGACTCCACGAAGTCGTTGGCGGAGTCGAGGAGTATCGTCAAAAGCGCGTCGTCGGCCGTTCCGGTGATTCAGAGGTATGACTTTAGCTCGGATAGGGAGACGATCATCGGGTTTTTAGTTTAGGATTGCCTTGTTTTTCTTAGAATCGTTGGCGGTTTTCGGTTCTTTCGCCTCAGGTTCGGTTGCCTCCGGGCGGTCCAGTCCCATGGCTTTCGCCTTGACGGTTCCCATGTCGACGAATTCGCCGGCTTTCCCGTAAATCCCGTCCTCGATCAGCTGTACCCGCATATTTTAAAAGTTAGATAATAGGCTTGTTCCCGCCCACCTCGTGGATGAGCGGAGAAAGCCGGTTAGGCCGCTGGATTCTTCACCTTCGCGAACGCTTCGCCGATGGTGGGTTCCCCGCCGAAACGCTGGGTCGCCTTTACTGACATGAGGTCGCCTTCGAAGTCCCCGGTGGACATTCCGGAAATCACGGTGAGCCCCCGGCGCCGGACGAATCCGAAGTACTTGGAGAGGTCTCCGGCGACGATAGGCGTAGCGGATGCCACGTCGGCCGCCGCGTTCTGTACCGGTGCCTTGTGCGATTTGATTACGCGGTACTTTCCCAAAAGTTTCGGGTTCGCGTCACGGAGTTCCGGGAACATGATGAAACCGGTAGTCGAGTTCTTCGCCTTCCGGAGCACGTTGAACGTGTACTGTGACATTACGGCGACGAGTCCTGCCGGATTCGTCTGGTATTCCATGGATATCTTGGTATCCAGGTCGTTCAGGAGGTCGTCGAGCTCTTCGCCCGTGTTGAGGGACAAGCTGGTGTTTCCGGCGAGCGCGGTAACGACTCCGACGGAAGTATTGTGAAACACCCCGTCGACCTTGGTTCAGTCTCCGTTCAAAATCGCGTCTTCCACGAATGCCCCCTGTGATTCACCGATGAGCTGCACGAGCATCGAGTAGACTTCCGGAACGGTCATGTTGTCTTCTCGGAGTTCTTCCGTGATTTGGACACGGCAGGCCGCCTTGTACACGGAAATCGAAACGAAAGCGGATACCGGCTTGCTTCCGGTGATGGTCGCGCCTTCGTCGAACCATGCGGTCGTGATTCCGTTCGTGACTTTCGGAATGCTCAAATCCTTCCCCTTCGTGGAGTAGATTTTGACTTCGGCAACTACCGGGTACTGCTTCATTACGTTGATGATCTGCGATTCGAACTGGGCGAAAACGAGCTCCGCGCCTTCGGTCGCCGTGGTTTCCCCGAGGAACGCCGCCTTGATTTCGCTGTTCGCGAGCTCTTCGAATGCCTCTTCGGATTTCACGCCGTTCTTCGCGATGCTCTTGAAGATGTTGACGATGGCGGTCTGTCCCGCGAATTCCTTGACGGCAGGCGTGGATTTTCCGGCGATCGCGATGTTCTTGAGCTCGTTCTTGATTTCCGTCATTTCGGCGGTCGTCTTTTCGAGGAGCGCGGCGAATTTCTGCTCCGTGACCGCGTCGACGATTTCGGGAAGCGACTTTTCCAGCGCTTCTTGGATTACTTTCTCGATTTCCATATATGGTAATAGTAAAAAAATGCTTCTAAAGCTTCTTGAGGTTTTCCAGGGCGGAAGCCGTCGCCCGGTTGATGGATTGCAGGAGTTCCTTCTTGGCTTTCGCTTCCTGCATTTGGGCGTCCATATCGCTCCCTTGTGCCTTTCCATCGGCTAGGGATTTGAGTAGTTCTTTGATTTCCTTCAATTCGGCCTTGATTCCGTCGAGTTCGGACGGGGTTTTCGGAATTTCCTCTTTGACCAGCCCCTTTTCGATCCCTTTCATAAAAAGCGCTTTTCCGTCTTGGCTCAATGCGTTCGGGTTGCAAGGAACGGCAACGAGAGACCATTCGAGGAGCTCCCAAATCGTGATGATGCTCCGGTCGTTCTCCTGCCGTTGCTTCGGGATGAATCCTATAGACGATGTTTTTAGGAATCCCCCGTCGTAGAGCTGTTTGGCAAGCAATGCGTCCTCCGTGTCGGCCCATACCCATTTCGCTATCATCCGGTTTCCGACGACTTCGATGGACGTGGTTTTTCCGACTATGCTTTCGACTTCGTAGGAATGGTCGATGAGCACGACCGGGGATTTCATATAGTTCTCGGTCTGAGCTCCGGAAAGCATGACGGTCTCCCCGTCACGGTCCGGGATTTCCTCGGAGATTACCATGGTGTACTCCCCTTCCACCGCTTTCACTTCGTGCGCCTGTATGGCTTTCGTGAGCTTTTCGGCCAGTTCTTGCGTGTATTCCATTTGGATTTGGTTAGCTAGGTATGTAGTCGGCCTTGGTATTCGTAAGGTACACGTTGACCGCGGACGTGTCCGTTGCGCTGTAGAGCCCCTTGAAAGTCAAAGTCTGCGTCACGGTTTCGTCGTTGCCCATGGATTTCGCCCATTCGGTCATGGCGGCGCTCGGAAGGTCAATTCTGAGCGTCGGATTGCTTGAAAGCCCGATGGTCGTTGCGGTGTCCGCGAGTTCGAAGCGGATGGCTTTCTTGGTTCCTGCGAGGTAGTAGTCCTTGAACGTGTCGGCTTCGAAGAGGAGCGAGAACGAGCCTTCGATCGCGAATTGCTTGTTGAGGAAGTCGGCAGGCGTATCGGAACCGAGGCAAAAATCCTCTTCGAGGTTTCTGGAAAAAGTGATTTCGAAAGATTTCAGGCATATCGCGGAAGCGGCCGCGAGTCCCGCTAGGTTGGCGGCCACTTTGAACACGGAGTGCCGGGACATGAGCTTGTTGTCCACGGCGTAAGTCATAGTCGGCGCAGTGGTCGTCACCCCCGCTTTCGCCTTGAGCGTTACCGAGAACGTAGCCTGTTGCCCTTCCTCCGCCGTGACGGTCATGCTGTCGATGCTTCCGAGAGCGAAAAGGAAATTGCTGGCGTTCGGCTCTTTGGTTTGGATCGTGAGGGTTTGCCCCTGGTTGCTCGCGTCGAGCGTGCAAGTGTGGGTATATGCCCCGGTAGTGGCTACCGCAGAGGATACGTCACCGAGGAGACCTGCGAGAAAATACCCGATTGAGTTGGTTTCCACGTTTCAGGAAAGGTCGCCTTCCGCCCATTTTTTGGTAACGATGGAATCGCGGGAATCCACGATTACGCCGATTGAGCTTTCGTCTTGAATGACTTCCGCTTTGTCTACGAAAGAAAAATCCGTTTTCGGAATCCATGCGGTTATCGTGTCCGCCGTCCCCCGTACCGCTTCGAGCCCTACGCCGACGTTGATAAGCCGTCATATGTACTTTGTCATGTTGCAAAATTGGATGTAATGGCTTGATAATAAGCCGTTACGCGGACAAATACAGGGAACGTTGGCAAATTGTAAACTAAGTTGCGCCGTTCTTTATCTTCTCAGATACCCGATTGCGCAGTTTTTCGAATCCGGCACGGGTCGTGACGTACAATCTGCGCATGATTTGAGCCTTGGTATACTTGCGCTCTCGAAGCAATATAACGAAGTCCTGCTCCTTCCAACTCATGGAGTTCCAGGCGGTTTCGGATATGTACGATGGTTTTTTCATTTATCAAAAAGTTATATCGAATTCGGAAAAGTCAAAGTACGATGCGAGAAAGTAGCGTGACGCGTCCGGTCCTTCGTCCCAAGCCTTGATTGGCTTGTCGGTAGGCTTTTCCGATTTGTCGGTTGCCCATACGTAATTATCAAAATCCTTGCGTACGCTTGAACTGTCCGCCGTTATGTATAGCTTGAGCCTTTTCATGGCGTTCACACCGTGTATCACGGAATCGGGTCACTTCTTACATGGCTTGCAATTGAACCCAGATCTATATATCTCCTCGATTGCCTCGGGTCGTGAGTTGTCCGCGATAATGTCGGAATACGGGTCGATTTTGTTTTCTTCCAGATAAGCCACTATATCTGCGTTAATCATCCCCGGCCTATGGAACTCCTCGTGTATCACGATTCAATCGTTCCACTCGTAGAGAGAGACTAAGCAAGCCGGATGGTTGTACCCGAAGTCGAGCCCATAACCGAGTAGTCGCGCCTCTTTTGGTATCCCGTTGACTACCGTATAGGCATAAATCAGACCCTCCAAATGGTCGCCCCACATACCGAGCGCCTGTATCTCATACGCCCACTTGTTCTCCTTCAGGCGTTCCAGTACCTCCCGATACTCCGCGCCTATAAAGCGGTTGTCTTGAAACGTGGTATGGAGTAGCTTAACTTTCTCCGTCTCTCCCCTTTCCCAAAAGTCGGCGTTGAGCCAGTGCCCTTTGATTCCAGGATTGAAAGTGCAAGTGATTTGCATATTCCTCATTCCACGTATGGATAGGTCCACCGTGTCAAAATCCCGTTTCTCGAGCTCTAAAGCCTCTTCGATCCATACACGTGACACCCCGTGGATTGACTTTACTTTCATCGGGTCATCCATTCATCGGAAAATGATATCGGAGCCCGTCATTTTGTTCGTGATTCGCATAGGCGATGTCTTGATATCGAAACAGTCCTCGAGGTTCCATTCGGAGATTACTTTGCAAAGCTCCGCATATACCGAGTCTTTTATCGTGCGCTCAACCTTGCGGATTGCGAGCATTCGGCTTCACTTTTCAAAGGTTTGGATTATCTCCTTTTGCGCTTGGAAACGGCTCTTGCCGCTTCCGCGTCATCAAAGCAAAAACACATACCGCTTTGTTTCAGAGAGCAAGGGTATGTATTTGTAGTTGTAGAGGTCGCGGGCGGAAAAATCGAGTATCATTATTCTGTTTGCGGTTTGATGATGCGAATTTCTCAGGTGTGGTTCTGTTGTACTTCTTCGCGCTGTACCGCCTTCCCTATTCCACGGTCGAGCATCTTTTCGATAATGTCGAAGCCTTTTCAACCGAGCATGTTCTTCGCGATTATGCGTATAAGCATGGGTTGTTCCTTGTCGTTCGCCAGTTTCGTCAATTTCTCCTGCCCGAGCTGTACCATTGCCATATAGTTGGCTTCGATATCCGCTTTCGTGGCGGGTTCGTAGCCTTCTTTTGCAAGCTGTTCGTTACAGGCGGCAATGCCTTTTTTGGGTCTGCCGTTGGGGTTCAGGGTCTCACCTTTCTCCATAACTTTGAGGTATCATCATGTCGGTGGGATGTGTTTTTTCATGGCTCTGTATTAACTCTGTAAAACGAATAGCTTCTCGCTCGGCTGTAAATCATGCGATTGGCATCACCCAGCGAGACTGCTTTTCTGCTTGAATTCGTAGATTATTCGGAAGTCCTCTGGAGCAGTATACTCGGAAATAAATACTTCGTGAGTTTTTGACAACTTTCTGACGTACTCCCAAAACTTGGCGTGGTTGAAGTTCCCTTCGGCGTATTCGGCGGTTCAAGCGTATGGTGGGTCGCAGTATACGATTGCGTTTTCTGGGATTATAACCTCCTCATAGCTTCACGATAGGAACGTCGCATTGCTTTCCAGTCTTTGCAGGCTTTCCAGGCTTTGCAGTCTTTCCAGGCTTTCCAGGCTTTGCAGGCTTTGCAGTCTTTCCAGGTCTTCTCGATCCTTCAATGCTCACATAACCTTTTTGAGTGCCATCCTCCGAGTTCGCCAGTCCTTTTGCTTCGCTATCCCCTCGATGTACCGTTTCGGAAAATTATCGGTTATGAAGTCGTCGGCGGTTCCGTTCACTACCAATTCATAGAGCGAGCGTTTCTTGCGTTCGTTCTCGGGTCAGAATAAATATTGCTTATTATTATTACCGAAGCTCCAAATGATTCCGACGTATCAAACGTACCAATCGTCGTACTTTTCCTTGTTCGCGATAACGTCTTTGAATTTCTCGCGGGATACCCATTCGAGGCACTTCTTTTCGTCCAATCATCCGTTGACGACTTTTTCTAGGAGCGCGATAACGTATTTGTTCTTGTCGTTCGATATGACTTCATAGCCTCTCTTTAGGAACGTTTCCCCTACCGAGAATCATCCCGCGAAAAGCTCGACCAATACTTTCGGGTGGTTCGGGCAGTGGGCTTCGATTACGTTCGCGATGTGGATGCAGGATTTGGCCTTGCTTCCCATGTAAGGTATCGGCATGGATCTAAACGGTAAAGACGTGCTCGCAGTTCGGGCAGGATACGGATTTCGATTTGTCGGACTTCCCTCTGTCGGAGTTGGATTCGATAGCGTCAAAATCTATTTCTTCAAATTTCACCTCCACCCCCCACTCCTTCAGTTCCACCGCGTCCCATTCGTTCGCGAGAGCTTCCATGTCCCATTCCCCGTTGCTCACGTTGTCGCGGATGACAATCTCCCGTTCGTCCTCTTCCGTGAGGTTTTCCATGACGTGTACTGGTACTTCCTTTATCCCGAGCTTCTTGCAGGCTTCGTACCGCATGTTTCCCCCGATGATGACGTTCTCCCCCGTTCTGGTGGAAACTATCAGCGGGCGGGCTTCGAGGATGCCGAATTTCTTGATTGATTCGACAAGCTTGTCCATGTCCTCTTTCTTGATTGTCCTAGGGTTGTTTTCGAGCTTTTTGAGTTCGGATAGTTTCATTATGGCTTTCTGTTAGCGTTTGCCTCTCGTACCGAATTCTTGAAATCCTTGATAATCTTCTCGGCTTCCCTCTCGTCCTTCGGATTGTAGTCTTTCAGGAGCGCCTTTCAAGTTTCTTTGCCGATTGAGTAAAGCATTTCGAGGACGTTGGTCTTTTCGCCTATGGTTGTATCGCAGGATTTGAGTTCGATTGATTCTTCTTCTCCTCGAACCGTTTGATGTTCTTGGCGGTGCAGGTCGGGCAAACGTACTTTGGCACGTTGTACGGAAGTCGGAAATGGAGCTGGCACTGCTTGCAGGTGACGAGGAAGGTTCTTTCGGTCATGTTACAGATAAATGGGAAATATTCGATGCTTTCGCTTGACCCATATCTTCGTCATGCGTTCCGGTGGGTTCGGTTCGGGTATGATTCGGAAACTTATAGAGAGGATGAGAATAAGGCAGATGAGTGGCATGGCCTAAAGGTTTAACGGGTCGGTTCGTTCTTCGTCCGGTTCCATCTTAAACTTTTCGGGCGTTTCGTAGATGTTCCCGAATACCATCGGAAGGTTCGGAATGTTTCAGACGTACCACGCGAAGTCCTGCCGTCCGCCGTCTTCCCCTATCATTTCCCATGCGAGAGCCTTATCGCTCCATTGCACCTTCGTGACGTATCATGTGGCGTGCTTCAATATGTCGCCTTCGAATATGTCTTGACATGTCACGTCTTGGAGTCCTATCGCCTGCATGATAATCGCTCCGTCCTCGTTGAATTGCAAGTTCTGTTCTCATACGTGGCAAAGCGCTCAATTTCAATCGATAGCGTTCGTATCCCAAAAAGTGTTGTTTGGATAAATCATTTCCTCATTTATCCAGGAGCGGAATTTTAACGGTTTCATATTTAATCGAGGTTAATGCCTTTGTAAATTTGCCCGGTCGTTTTTTGATAATGGCAACCGAAGCAAAGTATTGAAATATTCTTCGGATCGAGTCGGTACTTTTCTCCCATGCTCTTAGGAATCACGTGGTCGAAATTATGCGGTTTCGCTTCCGTTAAAACCTTTCCGCAGGTTTCGCAGGCGTGCGGGCGTTCTTTCCAAACCTTTTTGAAAAGCGCCGTTTCGCTTCCGTTTTCCTTGATGCGTTTTTTCTTCTTCTCGGAAACTTTCGGAATCGGTTTCGGTTTTTTCTCGGGTCTCGGCTTCTCGGTTTTTTCCGTTTTATCCGTCGCGATTTTACCGGAAACGGGAGGAAAAGCAAGGGCGGTCTTCCATGAGGGGTTGGGTAAATCTGGGAGCTTTTTCGGGAACATTAGAATTTTGCAAACGATAAAATATGTTTAATAACCTCAACCGTCCATCAGTTGCCAATCGCCTTGTACCTCCTTGAATTGCTCAAGTCCTTCGTGAACCCGTCCGGGAGCGTTTGCAATCTTTCGCACTCGATGCAGGTGAGCTTGCGCCAGTAGTATCCATCGGTGATTTCGTAGGTGTTCGTGAATCCGTTGAGCGCGTTGCTCTTTTCTGTTACGTTGCATTCCGGCCCGCGTTCGGAGAGTTCTCATTTTACGATTTGCTTCCGGTGTGCGAGTCAGAATATGCAAGCGACTTTGCTGTCGCTCTGCACCGTGGTCAGCGAGTTGGCTTTTTCCGTTCCGTTTATCTCCGGTTGCTTTCCTTCTCATCGGTTGCGGTGTGCCATTCAAAGTATCAGCGTTGCGGAAGGTCATGCGCTTCCACCGGAAGATGCTCCAAGGCTGGCTCACTTTCCGTCTATCGAATAAATCCGGTTTCATTGTCCTCATTCGTTTATCTCTCCTATTTTCTGCATGAGTATCGGCACGTTGTTCCCGCCGGTTCCCATGTTCGCGGTCAGCGTGCAGGTCTTCTCTTGGTCGGCTTGGACGCGGAGGTCTGTGCGGCGGAATTGTCAGATTACCAGTTGCCTAGATGATTTTTCCAGATAATCCCTCGGGCAGGCTCAAGCGTAGGTGGCTGTAAGAGAGTAGTATTTGTCTAGTTGCAGTTTCAGTTTGTCCGTAATGTATTTCTCGTCCAAATGCTTCCATCTCGCATCGTCCATCGGAATGTCTTCGAGGATGTCGCGGAGGAAAATGCCACGGTCTTCGGGTTGGGGGACTTCGACCTTGGAGTAGGTTCCGTCTTCCTGCCGTTGTCCGTACCAATAGTATCTTTTCCGGTTCTGTGCGGATACGAGCGCACTATTTATAAGCGTGGGTTCCACTCCCATGATTTCCGTGATGATGTCCTTGTCCGCTTTCTTCATGCTCGCCACGTTTTCTAGGAGGAAATACTTGGGTTTCGCTTCCTTGAGGATTCGGACGTATTCGAAGAAGAGTCATGACTTGTCTCATTCCAATCCCTTGCCGCCTGCTTTGGCGATCGAGAGGTCTTGGCACGGGCTTCCCCCGATGAGGATGTCGATAGGTTCGAGTTCTTCGGGTTTCACGGTTCGCACGTCGCCAAGGTGGACGATGTCGGGGAAGTTCTTTTCGGTCTGGCTTCTCGGGTAAGGGTCGAACTCGGAAGAGTAGTACGTTCCGATTTCCCATCCGAGTCTATCCATGGCTACGCGTCAGCATTCGATACCTCCGAAGAGCGAGAGTACGTTTATTTTTTCCATGATTTTTTATAAAAAGATTGTCCATCTTGTCGGTTTGCCACTTTCCCCCGCTTCGGTTCGCCAGTCCGTTTGCCAGACTTTGCCCGATACTTCGCGAGTGCTTCGCCAGGACTTTGACAAGCGGTTCGCGGGCTTGCGCAAGCCAAAACTTCCGAAACGCGCCAACATATTTTTTTGTCCA
>JFJP01020595.1_pt1 | contig 20534 bp, 15 predicted proteins | sample 431651 | NCBI WGS metagenome assembly JFJP01 (sample SAMN02602958, study PRJNA72255) | Microbial mat metagenome, whole genome shotgun sequencing project. | biome: fresh water; feature: sink hole; material: water; isolation source: purple microbial (photo- and chemosynthetic) mats found in...
TTGAGATCAAGGCGTCCGATCCTGGCCAGGGTCTCGGGATCCGGCTGGTAGCCGCCCTTCAGCTTGGGTGCCTGCGCCACCTTAGCCCTTCGACACCGTCTCCAGCAGCTGCGCCACGACCTTCTCGGTGGTCACGCCCTCGGCGGTGGCGGTGTAGCTGCAGGCGATGCGGTGGCGCAGCACCGGGGCGGCGACGGCGGCGATGTCGTCGAAGCCGACCGCGAACTTGCCCTGCATCACCGCGCGGGCCTTGGCCGCCAGGATGATGTTGATCGAGGCGCGGGGGCCGGCGCCCCAGCTGATCCAGTTCTTGATGAACTCCGGGGCCCCAGGCTGGTCGGGACGGGTGGCGCGGACGAGATCCTTGGCGTAGGTGAGGATCTGCTCAGCGACCGGCACGCGCAAGACCAGCTTCTGCACGCCGATGACCTGCTGCGCCGTCATCACCTTGTGGATCGCCTTCTCGGCCTCGGCGATCAGCGGGCTGGCGACCCGGCGCATGATCTCCAGCTCCTCGTCGTCGCTGGGGTAGCCGACCGAGACCTTGAAGAGGAAGCGGTCGAGCTGGGCCTCGGGCAGCGGATAGGTGCCTTCCTGGTCGAGCGGGTTCTGCGTCGCGAGGACGAAGAAGGGCTGCTCGAGGACGTGGGTCTCGCCGCCGGCGGTGACGCGCTTTTCCTGCATCGCTTCAAGCAGCGCCGCCTGCGTCTTCGGCGGGGTGCGGTTGATCTCGTCGGCCAGCACGATGTTGGCGAAGACCGGGCCACGCATGAACTTGAAGACGCGCTGCTTGGTCACCGGGTCCTCCTGCAGGATCTCGGTGCCGATGATGTCCGAAGGCATCAGGTCGGGGGTGAACTGGATGCGCTTGAACGACATGTCGAGGGTCTTCGACAGCGAGCTGATGAGCAGCGTCTTGGCCAGGCCGGGCACGCCCTCGAGCAGGCAGTGGCCCTTGGCGAAGATGGCGATGAGCAGCTGCTCGACCACCTCGTCCTGGCCGACAATGACCTTGGCGAGTTCTCTGCGCACCTGGCCGGCGGCCTGCTGCAGCCAGGCCACCGCCTGCTTGTCCTGGGTGGTCTTGTCGGCCGGATGCTCGGCGGCGGGCTGGGCGGCTTCGGTCATGGTCGGCTCCGGGAGATTCATGGTACTTTGGCGGGACGCCTCGGTTGCGCCACGGTAATGCGCATCGTGAACGGCTGTGGCCGCCATCCGTGACCATGCCGAGGTACCCAAATAGACCCAAGCAGATGGACTGCGGCTGTGCACTGGAAGCCCTGGCGCCCGCTGCCATCATGGGCGGCGAGGACATCCATGACCGCTTCTGAGCATCTCGCAGCCGCGACCATCCTGGTGGTCGAAGACAAGCCGGCGCTGCGCGACCACTTTGCTGAGACCCTGCGCGACCTCGGTCCGCAGGTCACGGTCGAGGCCGCCTCCGATGGCCGCGAAGCCCTCGATCGGCTCAACGACTCCTCACGCCCGGTGGTCGACCTGATCATCAGCGACATCATCATGCCGCGGCTTGATGGCGAGGCCCTGCTCGACGAGCTGCACAAGCGCCAGTATCCTGGCGCTGTCATCATGCTCACCGCCCTCGGCCATGACGACGTGGTCATGCGCTGCCTCAAGCGCGGCGCCTGCGACTACCTGGTCAAGCCGGTGTCGATCGACGACCTCATCGCGGCGGCGGCCAACGCCCTGCAGCACCGCCCGCTGGTCGGCGAGGCGATGAAGGTCGAATACGACCCGCTCGGCTGGTTCGAGGTCACCGGCGCGACCAGCGAATCGATCCTCTTCAAGTACCGAAAGTTCCTTGGCCTGCTTGAGCGCTTCCGCGTCCCTGAACTGATCGCCAGCGAGGTCCGCCTGGCGCTCGACGAGTTCGGCCGCAATGCCATCGAATGGGGCAACAAGTTCGACAAGAACAAGAAGGTGGTGTTCGGCTGCCGCATCCTCCCCGGCAAGATCATGGTCTACATCGAGGACGAGGGCATCGGCTTCGATCCGGGCAAGCTGCCCGACCCCAGCGCCGATCCGATCGGCCACATCGAACGTCGCCAGAGCGAGGGCAAGCGCCTCGGTGGCTACGGCGTGCACCTGATCAAGAACCTGATGGACAAGGTGATCTACAACGCCAAGGGCAACCGGGTGGTGGCGATCAAGTATCTGCGCTGAAGGCCAGCCTATGCGTAAGCTGCTTCCCGCCATCCTCCTGCTTATCGCGTATCTCGCCCAGGCCGGCGAGGCGCCCCCGGTAATCATCGGTCTCGACGGCGAATTCGGCCATCTCGCGAGCCATTCGGCGCAGGCGGTCGAGCGCGGTGCGCGCATCGCCCTCGCCGAGATCAACGCGGCCGGCGGCGTGCTCGGCGGACGCCCGCTGCGTCTGGAGACGCGCGACAACCGCAGCCTGCCGGCACGCGCCGAGGCCGATGTCCGGGAACTCGCCGCCATCCCCGACCTGGTCGGCATCCTTGGTGGCAAGTTCAGCACCGCGCTGCTCCCCTGCGTGCCGGTGGTGCACGAACTGGGCGTGCCGCTGCTGCTGCCGTGGTCGAGCGCCGACGGCCTGATCGACCACGGTCGTACGCCCAGTTGGACCTTCCGCCTGTCGCTACGTGACTCCTGGGTCACGCCGGCCCTGATCACCCGAGCGACCGCACGCGGCGCGCGTCATCCCGGCCTGCTGTTGCCGGCCAATGGCTGGGGACGCTCGAACCAGGCGGCCGCCGCGAAGCATCTCGAACACTCCTCGACCAGCCTGGCCGGCACCGAGTGGTATCCCTTCGGGGCCACCTCGATGCTCGAACCCTACAACCGCCTGCGGGCGGCCGGAGCCGATGCCATCGTCCTGGTCGCCAACGAAGGCGAAGGCGCAGTGCTGATCCGTGAACTGGGCGAGCGGCCAGCCGCCGAGCGCCTGCCACTGGTGTGCCATTGGGGACTCACCGGCGGCGACTTCCCCCGTCTGGCCGGACCCGCCCTGGCGGCCGTGGAACTCGAAGTCATCCAGACCTTCAGCTTCCTCTCGGCCACCGGCCCGGCACGCGACCGGGTCGTCGCTGCCCTGCAGACGGGCTGGGGGATCGCCCGTGTCGAGGACATCCCGGCGCCGATCGGCATCGCCCACGCCTACGATCTGGTGCATCTCCTGGCGGCCGCTGTGAACAAGGCCGGCAGCACCGACCGGGTCCGGGTCCGCGAGGCCCTCGAGGCGTTGGGCCCCTATGACGGGCTGGTCCAACGCTACGCCGTGCCCTTCACCCCGGAACGCCATGAGGCGATCGATCCGGCGGTCATCACCTTCTGCCGTTGGGACGCCCAGGGTGTCCTGCGGCCGGTTCCGGCGCGCTGATGCTGCAGGCCCGACGGCGGCTCGCACACCTCGCCCTGCTGGCCATCCTCGGCCTGCTGGCCCCGCTGATCATCGGCTTCGTCGTCTTCGTGTGGTGGCAGACTTCACGCACGTTCGGCGAACAGGCGAGGAGCGAACTGGCCTTCCACGCAAACCTGGCTGGTCGCCAGATGGACGATGCGATCCACACGGCTCGCGCAACCTGCGCCGGTCTGGCGCGGAATCCGGTGGTGGTGAACGCGGTCGCCGACGGCTCCGACGACTGTCGGATCTTCCTCGGTCCGCTGCTCTCGAACCTGCATCTGGCAGTCCCCGGAGCGCATGACCTGCTGCTCGCGGCCCATGACGGCACGACGATCTGGCCAGCCCGCAAGATGGAGATCGAACCCCGAGTCTCCCGTCTGCTGATCGAGGCCGTCGCCGCGGGAAGCAGTCGCAGCGTCCTGATTGGACGCGACCTGGTGATTGCCGAGCCGATCCGCTTCACGGCGACCGGGACCTACGAAGGCGTCCTCTCGATCCGTCTGTCGCTCACCAGCCTGTTCGGCTCGATCCGGAGCCAGGCGGACACTCCACTCGTCCTCGGTGCGGGAACAGCATGGATCGCCGGCCGTTGGGCCGAGGGTTCAGTGCTGGAGTCGACCTGCCAACTCCAGTCGGGAGGCTTGCCTGACACCTCGCTGGCGATCACGGCCAGTCGTGCAGAAAGCGACGTGCAGGCTCCACTGAATGCCCAGATCGCCCGCCTGCTGCTCATCGGCGTGGTGGTGCTGGCGGGGGCCGGCCTTGGCGCCTGGCTGGTGGTCAGACGCCTGACCGGAAGACTGGAACGCCTCGCCCATGCCGCAGCCCGGGTCACCGCCGGCGAGCGCGGAGCCGAGCTCGCCTTGAGCGATCTGGGCAGCGATGAAATCGGCCGGCTGGGCGCGGTTCTCACTTCCATGCTGCAGCAGTTGCAGCGCGCCCGCCAGGATCTCGAACACCAGGTCGAGATCCGCACCGCGCAACTGTCCGAGGCGATGACGATGGGACGGATGGGGGCATGGCGCTTCGATGTGCAGCAGGGCCGGTTCATCTTCACCGATGAATTCTACGCCCTCTTCCACACCACCATGGCAGAGCAGGGCGGGCCAACCATGACCCCCGAGACCTATGCCACGCGTTTCATCCCTACCGAGTACCGCCACCTCGTCGCAGAAGAGGCCGCCGCTGCGATCTCCTCCACTGATCCTGGTTATGTCCGTACGGTCGACCATCCCGTCCTTTTCGCGGACGGTAGTCGCGGCTTCATCGAGGTTCGCCTGCGCACCCTGCGCGATGCGGGCGGGCGGGTGACGCATCTGGTCGGAGTCAACCAGGACATCACCGCACGCATGCAGGCGGAAACGGAATTGCGCGAGCTCAACGCCAGGCTTGAGCGCCAGACCATCCTGGCCTCGGACATGGCGGCACGTGCTGAGATGGCGAACCAGGCCAAGTCGACCTTCCTGGCCAACATGAGCCACGAGATCCGCACGCCGATGAACGGCGTCCTCGGCATGACCGAGCTGCTGCTCAACATGGGCCTGACCAGCGAGCAGGAGGACGCGGCACGGACGGTCTACCGCTCAGCTGAAAGCCTGCTGACCATCCTCAACGACATCCTCGATTTTTCCAAGATCGAGGCTGGGCATCTCGAACTGGAAACCATCCCCTTCGATCTCCAGCAGATGGCTTTCGATGTCGCCGAACTCTTCCGCGGCCGGCTTTCCGGCACCCCGGTCGAGTTGTTTGTGCGCATCGCCCCAGGCGTGCCGACCCGCCTGATCGGCGATCCCAGCCGGGTGCGCCAGATCCTCGTCAACCTGGTTGGCAATGCGGTGAAGTTCACCAAGGCCGGGCACGTCCTCATCTCGATCCACACTCCGGCCGAGGGTATCGGACTGGACGTCAGCGACACCGGGATCGGCATCCCTGCTGATCACCAGGCCAGGCTCTTCGAACCCTTCACCCAGGCCGACGCCTCGATGACCCGACGCTTTGGCGGCACCGGACTCGGACTTGCCATCTGCCGGCGTCTGACCATTGCGATGGGCGGCAGCGTGACGCTGGACAGCGAACCAGGACGCGGCGCCGCATTCCGCATCGTCTTGCCCCTTCCTGTCGATCCGGCTCCGGCGCAACCTGTTGCCCCTCCGGCGAACCTCGCCGGCCTGCGCGTCCTGGCCGTTGATGACAACGCGGTGAACCTGGAAATCGTTTCCGAGCAGTTGAGCCACCTCGGCTGCGTGCCGTCGCTCTGCGGCGGAGCCGCCGAGGCACTGCTGATCCTCGCGCAGGACCCACCACCAGACGCCGTCATCATCGACCATCATATGCCGCTGACCAATGGCCTGGAGTTGGCCGTCGCGATCAAGACGGATCCGCGACTGGTGCGCGTGCCACTGGTGCTGCTCACCTCCTCCGGGATGCACGGCGACGTGCAGGGTCTCGAGCAACTCGGATTCTCGGGCTATCTGGTCAAACCGGCCCCGCAGGCCATCCTTGGCGGCGTGCTCGCCGCCGCCATCGGACGCAAGGACAGCAGTGGTGGCGTCGCGACCCGGCATCAGATCGAGAATGCCAGGGCGCCCGGAGCCAGCCTTGCGGATCCGGGCGCGCAGACCTCCTATCGCGTGCTGCTCGCCGAGGATCATCCGGTCAACCAGCGCGTCGCCCAGGCCCTGCTTGAGCGGCTTGGTTGCTCCGTGACCACGGTCGCTGACGGCAAGGCCGCCGTGCAGGCCTGGCAGTCCGAGACCTTCGACCTCGTCTTCATGGACTGCCAGATGCCGGAGATGGACGGATTCGAGGCGACGGCGGCCATCCGCGCGGCCGAGTCCAAACGGGCTGGCGCCCGCACCCCGATCATCGCCATGACCGCCAGCGCGACAAACGAGGACCGCGACCAGTGCCTGGCCAACGGCATGGATGACTTCGTCGCCAAGCCGGCCCGCTCGCAGGACCTTGCCCAGGCCCTGGCTAAATGGTCTGTTGGCAGCTAGGGGATCACGATCCCCTAGGACCCCGTCCAGGGCTGCGCCCTGGACCCCCGGACACGCTGCGCTGACGCGCAGCGATTCGCCAAGCGGCGCTGCACGTTCCAGCCTCGCTACGCGCTCGCGACATCTGCCACAACCTGACGCTCCAACCGACCGTCGCTCGCTTGGTCGCTCGGTCCGGCGGACGCCAACAGCAAGACCTCTCCACTGGTGAGCGCCGGAGCGAGTCGGGCCGTCCGTGTCGCAGACATCTCACGCCGGTGAGCGCCGGAGCGCGCCGGGCTTGAGCCGTGCCCTCCGAGTGGCTCTGGCCGGCGTGCGACCAGCGAACCTGTGTCCGAGTGCGTGGTCCCGATCGGCGAACGTCAGTGAGCCGCGCCTGCGGGTCCAGGGCAGAGCCCTGGACGGGGTCCTAGGGGATCGTGATCCCCTAGACGCGAACAGCCGCCGGACGCTCCTTCGCCTTGTCCGTCGCCTCGGCGTTCTTCTGGCTCTCGACGCGGTCGGCGCGCATTTCATCCACCGTCTTGGTGTGCAGGCGGGCGGCGCCGGTGTAGCCCTGGCGGGTCGCGATGGCCTTGCCGGCGGCGAGGCGCGCCTTGGCGACGGCGATGGCAGGGGCGTACTGGGGCAGCCACTGCTCGCCGGCGACCAGCATCTCGTCGACCATCTGCCATATCTCGGGCGGGTCGCACACCGCGCCGACCAGCGGATCCAGCATCATTGCCTGGCGCAACAGGGCGTCGTCGCCGCTGACGGCGGCGTGCACAGCGAGGCGCTGCACCCCGACCGACTGGCTGCACACCGCCGCGCAACCCATCGGCAGATCGCCGACGCGCGGGATGTTCAGGCCATTGCGATCGACATAGCCGGGCACCTCGACGACCGCATCGGGCGGCAGGTTGGGGATGGTGGTGCCGTTGATGACGTTGAAGTGTCCACGGTAGACCTTCCCGGTCTCCAGGCCCTCGATGATGTACGAGCCGTGCTCCTCGCTGCGCTCCTTGGCATCGAAGCTCTTTGGCGGCTGGGCCAGCCACTCCGGGAACTCCTTCTCGAACCAGTTGCGCCCTTCGGTGCAGACGCGCAGGTAGCCGCCCGTCTCGCCGTTGATCCAGCAACCGGTGTCGATCCAGCGCTGGATCTCCCCGGGACGCTTGCGGTACCACGCGACGTACTCGCTGAGATGGCCGTTCGATTCGGTCGAGTAGTAGCCGAAGCGGCGCAGCACGTCGATGCGCACCTTCTCGGTGACGGGGAACTGCGGATGGCCCTCGAACAGTTCGAGCATGCGCGGGATCAGGTCGATGCCGCGCCAGGTCGCCTTGACGTACCAGGTCTGGTGGTTGATGCCGGCGCAGATGATGTCGACGTCCTGCTTGGTCACTTTTTCATCTGGGCCGATCAGGCCCTGCTTGCGCGCCCAGATCTCGGTGCACCAGGAGATCTGGCCATGCCCGCCCTGGACCCCGTGGCACAGGCCGACGGTCGGCACCTTGCCGAAGACGTTGGCCGCCCAGGTCAGCATGGCCATCGGGTTGGCGTAGTTGAACAGCCGGCAACCGGGTTTGGCGACCTCGCGGATGTCCTCGCAGAAGCCGAGGATCGCGGCGATGCCGCGCTGGCCGTACATGATCCCGCCGGCGCACAGGGTGTCACCGACGCACTGGTCGATGCCGTAGGTCAGCGGGATGTCGACGTCGCTGGCGAAGGCCTCGAGGCCGCCGATGCGCACGACGCAGAAGACGTAGTCGGCATCCTTCAGCGCGGCACGCCGGTCGGTGGTGGCCTGGATCTGCACCGCAACGCCGTTGTGGTCGAGGTCGCGCTGGCACAGTTGGCGGACCATGTCGAGGTTGCGTGCGTCGATGTCGGTGAAGGCGATCTCGAAGCGGCTGCGCAGCTCCGGCACGCACATGAGGTCGCGCAGCAGGGTGCGGGTGAAGCCGATCGAACCGGCGCCGATGAAGGTGAGCTTCTTGGTGGGGGCGGCAGCATTGGTCATGTGGTATTCCTGATGCGAAGCATAATGTGGTAAAGCATGGTAGAACAGGACGCACGTGCCGATGATGGTACTTCCGTGCTCAAGCGGCTTGAGGACCTCGGATTGCGCCTCGGCGGCCCCGCCTACACCGGCAGGCCGTCGCTGCACGCCGTCATCACCTCGGCCGGCTACGAGGAACGCAGCGCCGACTACGACTGGCATGGCCTCAAGCGCGGCAGCGCCGAGTTCTGCCTCTTCCAGTACACCCTGGCCGGGCGCGGCCAGCTCGCCTTCGCCGGCAGCCGCCACACCGTCGTGCCGGGTCAGGCCATGCTGCTGTGGTTCCCGCATGACAACCGCTACTGGCTGGCGAGCGGCGACCACTGGCGTCACTTCTACCTCTGCCTGGCCGGCCGCGAGGTCATGCGCGCCTGGCGCACGGTGGTGGCGCGGCGCGGCCCGCTCATCCATCTCGGCGACGATTCGCCCGCCCTGGCGGTGGCGGTCGAGGCCGCCGTCGCCGGCCTGACCGGGGCGATCCGCGATCCCTACACCTCATCAGCGCATGCCTACGGCCTGGCCATGGCGCTGTGCGCGGAGGTGCTCGGCGACCCCGGCCCGGAACGCCGGAATCCCGCCATCGAGGCGGCCAAGCGCCACGGCCGCGGCCGCTTCGCTGATGGACTCGGGGTCAGCGACCTGGCGCGTGCTGCCGGCATGACCCGCCATCACTTCGCGCGCACCTTCGCCAAGTCCGAAGGCACCTCGCCCTCGCAGTGGCTCGCCGATCTGCGCGCCCGCGAGGCCACCCGCCTGCTGCGCGAGACCCCGCTGAGCGTCGCCGAGATCGGCTCGCGCTGCGGCTACCAGGACGCGGCCTACTTCTGCCGCGCCTTCCGCCGCCTGGTCGGGGTCAGCCCCGGGGAATTCCGCAGTTCGGGGATGTACTAGCGGACTATTTCCGCATCATCAATGGAATAGGATGAAGCTTTTGAAGCTACGTCTCCGCGCCTGCCTTACAGAACCCACGGAGGAACGGAGAGCCACGGAGTGGAGACGGAGCAATGCAGAAATCGGTTTCGACTCCGTTTCGACTCCGTCTCTCCGTGGTATGCCGGAAGACAGGCACGGAGGTGCCGTGTATTGGCGATTGGCCTACAGAACCCACGGAGGAACGGAGAGCCACGGAGTGGAGACGGAGCAATGCAGAAATCGGTTTCGACTCCGTTTCGACTCCGTCTCTCCCCGTGGTATGCCGGAAGACAGGCACGGAGGTGCCGTGTATTGGGGATGGCCGTGTTTCGAAACGACATTGCATCGGAAATTGATTGCAGCTTATGAGCGGGGCTCCAACCCCGCACCCCCGGGTCCCTGAGGCCAGCGGCCAACGCTTGCGCCAGGCCGGACGATTCCCACACCACTGCCCATGCCGTCAGCCCTGCCAACCCAGGTCGTCATCTTCGGCGCCTCCGGCGACCTCACCGCACGCAAACTGGTGCCAGCGCTGTTCTCAGCCTTCGTCCAAGGACATCTGCCGGCCGGCACGCAACTGGTCGGGGTGGCACGGCGGCCGTGGGACGACGCAGGCTTCCGTGGACATCTCCAAGCCACCGTCGGCAAACCCACTGAGCATCCCCGCTGGGGCGAATTCTGCGCCGCGGTGCGCTACGTGCAGACCAACCTCGACACCGCCGAGGACTACCGCGGGCTGGCCGCCGCCCTCGACGCCGCCGCCGGGAGGCCGGTCAACCGGGTGTTCTACCTGGCGGTCAAGCCGGACCTCTTCCTGCCGGCGGTCAACCACCTGTCCGGCGCCGGCCTGCTCGCCCAGGACGACCTCGGCCCGCGCCGCCGCGTGGTGGTCGAGAAGCCCTTCGGCGCCGACCTCGGCAGCGCGACGGTGCTCAACCAGAGCCTGCTGAAGATCCTCGGCGAGGACCAGCTCTACCGCATCGACCACTACCTCGGCAAGGAGACGGTGCAGAACACCATCGTCTTCCGCTTCCGCAACGCGCTGTTCGAACCGCTGTGGAACCAGAAGTACGTCGAGTCGGTGCAGATCACCGTCGGCGAGGCGATCGGCATGGAGAACGGGCGCGGCGGCTTCTACGACACCGCCGGCGCCGCCCGCGACATCCTGCAGAACCATCTCCTGCAGGTCCTCGCGCTGGTCGCCATGGAGGCGCCGAGCTCGCTCGCCGCCAAGGACATCCGCGACGAGAAGGTCAAAGTGCTGCGCGCCCTGCGCGGCTTCGACGGCCTGGATCCGCGCAAGCACCTGGTGCGCGGCCAGTACGAAGGCTACCGCGCCGAGGCTGGCGTCGATCCCAAGAGCGAGACCGAGACGTTCATCGCCGCGCGCACCTTCATCGACAACTGGCGCTGGGGCGGAGTGCCCTTCCTGCTGCGCACCGGCAAGCATCTACCAGCGCGCTTCACCAGCGTGAAGGTGCAGTTCCGCATGCCGCCGCACACCCTCTTCGGCGGCCCCGACGAGTGCAGCCTGCGGCCCAACGCGATCACCCTGCGCATCCAGCCCAACGACGGCATCGACCTCGGCTTCGACGTCAAGGAACCCGGCCAGGGCCTGGTCATCCAGCCTGCCAAGCTGAACTTCAACTACGCCGAGCGCTTCCAGAAGCCGGCGCCGGACGCCTACGAGCGGCTGCTCATCGACGTGGTCAACGGCGACCAGGCGCTGTTCATCCGTTCCGACGAGATCGAGCAGAGCTGGCGCTGGACCGACAGCCTGCGCACGTGCATGCGCGACACACCGCTGTATCTCTACGCGCGCAATTCGTGGGGGCCCTTCGCCGCCGACGACCTCTTCGGACCCTGCGAAGGAAAGTGGGTGACGGGCTGATGAGCTGGATACTGAAGGCGCGCGATCTGCACAAGGCCTACGGCTCGAAGGACATCCTCAACGGGGCCGAGCTGGAGGTCGACGAGCGCGACCGCATCGCGGTGATCGGGCGCAACGGCTGCGGCAAGTCCACCCTGCTGCGCCTGCTGCTCGGCCAGGAGGAGCTCGATGCCGGCAAGGTGACCATCCGCGACGGCGCCAACATCGCCTGGCTGCGCCAGGACGAGCGCTTCGATCCCGGCGAAAGCGCGCTGACCTACCTCGAGCGCGTCACCGGCCGGCCGGACTGGGCCTGCGCCCAGCTGGCGGCGGACTTCCACGTCCTCAACGACACCCTGGAGAAGCCGGCCGAGTCGCTCTCGGGCGGCTGGCAGACGCGCCTGCGCCTGTGCGCCATGCTGCTGCGCGAGCCGGATCTGCTGGTGCTCGACGAACCGACCAACTACCTCGACCTGCGCACGCTGATGCTGCTCGAGCGCTTCCTCGACGGCTTCCGTGGCGGCTGGCTGATCGTCTCGCATGACCGCGGCTTCCTCGAGCGCACCTGTCCGCAGACCATTGAGGTCGCCAGCGGCCGCATCAACCATTTCCCTGGACGTGTCTCGGCCTGGCTGGTGGCCAAGGCCGAGCGCCGCGCCGCCGCCGCCGCGACCAACGCCAACCTCACCGCCAAGAGCCGGCAACTTGAGGATTTCGTCGCGCGCAACAAGGCCCGCGCCAGCACCGCCACCCGCGCCTCGTCCAAGGCCAAGGAGCTGGAGAAGCTGCAAGACCAGTTCATCGACATCGACGTCGATGACCGCGATCCGTACATCAACCTGCTGCCGTGCGAGACCCGCAAGGGCTGGGCGCTGCAGTGCGACGCCCTGGCGGTCGGCTACGGCACGCGCACGGTCGCGACCTGCGACCATGTCGATCTCGACCGCGGCTTCCGCTGCGCCGTGCTCGGCGACAACGGTCAGGGCAAGACCACCGTGCTGCGCACGCTGGCCGGCCAGCTGCCGCCGCTCGCCGGCACCTTCCGCTGGGCCATGGGGCTGCGCGTCGGGCTGTACGCCCAGGACGTCTACACCGCCTTCAAGGCCGACATGGTCGCCGAGGACCACCTGTTCCGCTGCGCCCGCGAGGCGCCGGGGCAGAACCCGCCGCGCCAGGACGTGCTCAACCTCGCCGGCGCGCTGCTCTTCGGCCCTGACGATCTCAAGAAGAAGGTCGGCGTGCTCAGCGGCGGCGAGCGAGCGCGGTTGTGCCTGGGCGGGCTGCTGCTCGGCAAGTTCGATGTCCTGCTGCTCGACGAACCGACCAACCACCTCGACGTCGAGACGGTCGAGGCGCTGGCCAACGCGCTGATCGCCTTCCCCGGCACCGTACTGTTCACTAGCCACGACCGTGCCTTCACCAAGCGCGTCGCCACCCGCCAGCTCGAGGTCGGCGACGGCGCCTTCAGCCTGTTCCCGGGCGATTACGCGACCTATCTCGCACAGCTGGAATCGGAAAGCGACGGCCAGTCGCCGCCGCCGCCCAAGGAGAAGCCGAAGACCCAGACGATCGTCAAGTCGCCGGAGAAGACCAAGCAGCGGCTGGGTGAAAAGCTTGAGAAGCGCGTCGCCGAACTCACCGCCGAAAAGGCACAGCTGGAGGCGTCGCTGGCCGAGGCCTACGACGACACCGCCGGCCGGCGGCTGGCCGTGGTCATCAGCGAATTGGAACAGGCCGAGGCGGCCTGGCTGGAAGCCCTCGGCTAGGCGATGACTTCGAAGCGCTTCTGCTGCGCGACCTGACCCTGCTGCTGGCTGGCCTGTTCGCGCACCGGCCGCAGACGATCGTCGGCGCGCCGCTGATCCTGACTGGCGTCAGTCGGGGTGGCCTCGTTGTCGGCGAGCTTGCGCGCCTGCGGCGTGAGCTGCAGTTGGTCAGGCGGCGAGGGGCGCTTGGCGGCGGCATCGGCCACGCGTTGCTGCGCTGGAGCCTGCGGCTTCGACTCAACAGCGAGGGCCGTGGTGGCATTGCCCGGGCGGCTGGGACTGGCAGCTGAGGTATTGGAATCTAATGGCATAGGCATGACAGCCCCCCGGTTGGTACGGCATCAGTCTAACCGATTTCAGCCCAGGTGTGAGCGCTATCCGTGGTCTGCCTGACACCAGGCAACCGTCGGACAGCTCAGGACTTGGCTGATTCCACCGGCCACGTGAGGACGAATACCGAGCCGCCCGGGCCGGTTTCGGCCAGACTCAGGTCGCCGCCCTGACGCTGCTGGCAGCGCCGCGCCACCGTCGCGCCCAGACCGAGACCGCGCGTCTTGCCGGTGACGAAGGGCTCGAACATGGTGTCCCGGACGTCCCGCGACACGCCATGCCCGGTATCACGCACGGTGATGCTGCCGGGGGCGACCTCAATGCGTACCGCGCCGGCCTTGCCGCAAGCCTGGGTGGCGTTGCGCACGACATTGAGCAGGGCCTGACGGCTGAGATCGCTGTCCCCGCGGGCAGTACCCGCGCCATGCCAGCTGAGTGCGACTCCGGCGGCCTCGGCCTCCGGACGCGACAACTCGGCAGTGGCGCGGGCGACCGCCGCCAGATCCAAGGGGCGATCCTCGGCGCTACGCTCACGGCAATAATAGAGCAGATCGGTGACCAGATTGCCCAGTCGCTGGACCTCGCCGAGGATGGTATCGACCAGTTCGACGTCGCGCGGATCGCTCAGCGCCTCGCGCAGCAGTTCGGCGTTGGCGCTGATTCCGGCCAGCGGGTTGCGGATCTCGTGGGTCACCGTCGCAGCCATCCGCCCGAGTTCGGCCATCGGCTTCATCCGCTCGACTTCACTGCGCAATTGCGTGCGCTCGGTCAGCGGCTGCTGGTCGCCCACCGTGATGACCGGATGCGGTCCGCTGTCGTCCATCATCCGGCGGACTCGGCTTCGACGCCAAGCTCCTTGAGCTTGTTGTAGAGCGTCGTGCGGTTGATGCCCAGACGCTCAGCGGCCTTGGATTTGGCGCCGCCGCTTTCGGCCAGGGCGGCGCGGATGAGCATGACCTCGACCTGGGCGAGATCGCGCATGTCCGGCGGCAGGACGATGCTGCCGGGAGGCACCTGCGGGATCTCCGCCTTCGCCGGGCGTGACTCGGGAAGGGCGTCGCGCAACGCCGCCGCCTGGTCGCGCACCGGCACCACGACCTGCTCGTCCATTGACAGGTCGTCCGGCTGGATGGCGTCGGATTCGGCGCAGATCACCGCCCGCTCGACAGCGTTGGCCAGTTCGCGGACGTTGCCCGGCCAGTCGTAGGCGCGCATCGCTGCACGCGCCGCCTCGGAAAACGCAGCCTGCGGCCGGCCCAGCTCGACGGCCAAGCGGGTCATCAGGTGGTCGGCGAGCGGCAGGATGTCGTCGCGGCGCTCGCGCAGCGGCGGCACCGGCACCGGCACGACCTTGAGCCGGAAATAGAGATCCTGGCGGAAGCGGCCCGCTGCCACCTCGGCGCGCAGGTCGCGGTTGGTGGCGGCGACCACGCGCACGTCAACCTCGACATCGAGCAGGCCGCCGACCCGGCGGAAGCGGCGCTCCTGGAGGGCGCGCAGCAGCTTGGTCTGCAGGGCCAGCGGCATCTCGCCGATCTCGTCGAGGAAGATGGTGCCGCCGCTGGCGACCTCGAAGAGGCCGGCCTTGCCCTTGACGTCAGCGCCGGTGAAGGCGCCCTTCTCGTAGCCGAACAATTCGGCCTCGAGGAGATGTTCGGAGAGGGCGGCGCAGTTGATCGCGACGAAGGCCTTCTCGGCGCGGCTGCTGCGTTCATGGATCGCCTTGGCGACCAGTTCCTTGCCGACGCCGCTTTCGCCCTGGATCAGCACGGTGGTCGCCGGCACCCCGGCGACGCGCTTGACTAGGGCGAGGACGCGCTTCATCGCCGCGCTCTGGGCGATGATCCGGCTGCGCCCATCGCTCTTACCGGAGAGCTTCTTCACCTGCCGGCCGAGCGCCTGCTTCTCCAGCAGGTTGCGCACGGTGGTGCGCAAGCGTTCGAGCGGAAACGGCTTTTCAAGGAAGTCGGCGACTCCGACCTTCAGCGCCTCGACCGCCAGATCGACCGAGCCATGGCCAGTGAGCAGGACCACCGGCAGGTCAGGATCGATGCCTTTGAGCTTGGCGACGAGCTCGAGGCCAGAGCCGTCGGGCAGCTTCTGGTCGAGAATGCAGAGATCGGGATAGGCCTCGCGGGCGAGTTCGAGAGCCTGGGCGCAGGTCTCCGCCTCGCGCACGGTCAGGTCGGCAAAGGCGCGCACCACCGCCGAACGGATGGCGGGTTCATCATCGACGATCAGGATGGTGTCGGGCATGATCAGCCCAGGATCTTGCTCAGCTTTTCCTTGAAGCGGTCGGCAGTGAACGGCTTCGACAGATAGTTGCTCGCCCCGGCGAGAACGGCGTCCTTGACCTTGTCGGCCGAACCCTCGGTGGTGATCATGATCACCGGAACCTTCTTCTGCGGATCGAGCTTGCGGATCTCGCGTACCATGGTCAGCCCATCCATGTTGGGCATGTTCCAGTCGGAGAGCACCAGATCGATGCCGCCGGCTGCGAACTTGTCGAGCCCCTCCTTGCCGTCGCCGGCCTCGACCACGGCGACATCGAAGCCGCAGTCCTTGAGGTTCTTGATGACGATCTTGCGCATCATGGCACTGTCATCGACAACGAGCACGGTCTTAGGCATGTGCGTTCCTTACTGGTGAAGATGTAGCCCAGAGGCGGTCGGGGTGCAAGGCTGGGCTTAGCGGGGCACGGGTAGGCGGGTGAGGTCGGCACCCGGGCCTGCCGGGAGGGTTCCGGGCAGGCTGCGCGGCGGACTGTCCAGGGCGAAGCGCTCCCAGCGCCAGGCGGCCAGGCGCTCACCCTCCCAGATCAACGACGGTCCGGAGCCGCTGATGCTCAGCCCACGCAGTTCAGCGAACTCGCTGGCGCGGGCTTCCACCCCGATGGCGCCAGCAGCGACCTGCAGATCGACGATGGTGCAGCGCGCACGGTCGAGCGAAATCGCTGGCGATTCGCTGGTCTGCACACGCACCGCATCGATGTTGAGCGAACCGGAGCGCACGTTCAGGCGGCCGAGCACGCTGTCGGCAAGGCGGAGGTCGGCGCGTTCGACCATCACCGCTCCGGTTATGCGACCGGCGGCAAGGTCGAAGAGGCCGCGATCACCGACCTGCACCCGACCATCGATCACCGCCCGCCGGGCGACCACCACGCCACCGCCGACCACCAGCCCACCGTCGAGCCGCACGTCATTCAGGCGCACATCGCAGGCACCGACCGTCTCCACGGCGATGCCGCCGCCACCGCGCAGCACCACGCCCTCGATCAAAGCATCGAGCAGACCCGGTTCGCACAACACAGCAGGCGATCCTGGCTGGCCGACCAGTTCGACCCCGGGTCCGGCGGCGCGTAGCCGGATGCCGCGATGACTGGCGCCCAGCCGGAGTGTCCCCGGATAGCTGCCGGGAAGCAGGGTGATGGTGCGCTCGCCCTCGGCGGCGGCGCCGACCGCTGCGAGCGCGGCCGACAATCCGCTTGGGCCGACCGCGGAAGATCCACCACGCGAAAGCATGATCCCGACGCCCGCCGCGACCAGCAGGGCGACAACGACCGTGGTGATGAGCACAAGGCGTCCGAGTCCGCCCGACTGCGTCTGCACCGCTTCGACGGCCACCGGCGGAGCGGCCGCGGATGGCGCCGGGCTGCTCGGGGTGGCAGCGGGCGGTGGCGCAACGGGTCGCTTTTCGGGCGGTGCAGTGCGCACAGGCGCGAAGGCCTGGAGCTGCGCCAACACCTCTGCCCAGGTCGCGATACGTGCCGAGCGCCGCTTCTGCAGCATGCCGCCCAGCAGTCCGACCAGCGGCTCGACGATGCCGGCCTTGCGCAGCAGTTCGAGATCGACGTTCTCGGTCACCTGCTTGTACATGATCACGGCGGAACTCTTGCCGCTGTACATGGTCTGCCCAAGCAGGGCGTGATAAATGGTCGCGCCGAGGCCGTAGATGTCGGCACGCTGATCGACGTCGTGTTCGCCGCTGGCCTGCTCCGGGCTCATGTAATGCGGCGTGCCGAGAGCCAATCCGGTACCGGTCAGCCCACCATGCGAGAGGTCGGCCTCATTGGCGTCGGGCCCGAGCCGGGCGAGACCGAAATCGCAGAGCTTGGCGCAGAACGGTTCGTCGATGCCAGGGCGCGGCGGACCGATGAGGATGTTGGCCGGTTTGACATCACGATGCAGCACGCCGTGGTTCCAGGCATGGCCGAGAGCCTCGGACATCTGCCGCAGCAGTGCGACGGCATGCGCCGGATCGAGCTTGCCCTTGTCGATCAGCCACGACTTGAGGCTCGGGCCCTCGACCAGCTCGAGGAGGATGTAGCGCGTGCCGAGACTCTCCCCACCGCCGAACACGCCGACGATGTGCGGATGGGTCAGGCGCTGCATCGCCCGCGCCTCGCGCAGGAAACGGCGCACATATTCCTCGCTCTTGGCCAGCTTGGCCGAGAGCAGCTTCACCGCCGCGACGCGGCCATCAGGATGCGCTGAGCGGAACACATCGCCCATCCCGCCACTGCCAAGACGGCCCTGGATGATGAAGCCATCGACCTCAAGGGCGCGTATCGCCGATGAGCTGACCGAGCGGCGCAGATCGCGGGCATCGCCCTCAGCAAGGAATCCGAGATCCTGAAGAAGGAAATACACCCCATGATCGACTCCGCGATCGGCGAGCGACTTCTGCTCGGCCTTGGCGCGTTCGACCTGCTCGGGCGTGACATAGCCGCGCGACAGCGCGATCTGAACGAGACGGTCATCCTCCATTCCCTGGAGCCTACAGCCTGCGCCCAGGGGTGCCAAGGATGGAAACCGGGATGCGCCGGAGGTGGGCATTGAAGAACCGGAAGCCGGCCTCCAGCCTGCCGTTGCCGCGCCTGGGAGACACCCTAACCTCCCCCGCCATGACCGATCAGCAGCCGGCACCGACCCAGCCCGATACCGCCAAGCCGCCCGCCGAGTGGAAGCCGGAGCCGCGCAAGTGGACGTGGAAGGACCTGTTCACCGCGCCGATGCTCGCCTTCAAGCCGAAGTGCATGCTGGTTTCGGCCGCCACGCTGATCCTTCTCGGCCTGTGGATCCACCTCTTCGGCATACTCAGCCCGGATCTCGGCTCGTGGTACTGGCCGGTGTGGAGCGCCTTCCTGCTCAGCGGACTCGCCGTCTTCGGTCTCGGCGCCGCCTTCGTCGCCGTGTTCATGAAAGCGGACCTGCTCGATGACGAGTTCCTCTCCTTCGGCGAGGCGCTCAGCCAGTTCAAGTCGCGCGCCCTGGCCGCCGTCCTCGTGCCGCTGTTCCTCGCCGTGCTGGTGGCGGCGGTGCACGGCCTGCTGGTGTGGTTCCCGATGTTCGTCGGTTCGATCCCCTACGCCGGCGGAGTGCTCTACAGCCTGCTCTACCCGCTCGGCTTCGCCGCCGCGATCTTCGGCCTGCTCCTCGCCATTGCCGTCCTGTTCAGCATGTTCGTCTTCCCGGCCATCGTCGCGGTCCGCCGCCACGGCTGGTTCGACAACGTCGTCGACACCATCGAGGCGGTCGGCACCCGGCCGCACATCCTGGTCGCCAGCCTGGCCCTGACCGGCGTGTTCGTGTGGTTTGCCTACTCTCTCAGCCAGGGCGCCAGCACCTACCTGCACGACGTCGCCGCCGTCCAGCCGACCTGGGGTTCCGAGAGCCAGCGCGCCGAACCCGCCCGCGTCGAGGACCGCGCCCAGGAGATCTCGGTGCGCGCCCTGCGCTGGGTCGATCCGGTCGCCGCCGGCAAGGCGATCATGTCGGAGCGCGCGGCGTCTAACCCGTGGTCCGGCTTCCAGCCCACCCGCATCGAGGGCGAGGGCTTCTACAAGTGGGGACCCGGCCTCATCGCCGGCTTCTGGCAGACCCTGATCGGCGCCCTGGTGCTCGGCTACTGTCTCAACCTGTTCATCGGCGGCGGCATGCTCACCTACCTCGTCGTCCGCGAAGACGACTACTGGGATGACGAAGACCTCGAGGATCTCGACAAGCTGGCCAAGGAACTCGAAGACGAGGCCAAGCGCGAAGAAGTCGGCCAGACAGCCCCAGCCGCCGTTCAGCCTACTGCTGCCCAGTCGGGCGACGGCACCTTGCCGACCCAGGTCGTCCCGCCGAAAGGCTGATCTCGCGGATGTCGGTCTAGCGCGCCGATGGCGCGCTAGACCACTTCAGAATTTGTGGCCGTAGAATACCGAGTAGCCGAAACCGTACCACCATAGGCGAACTTCGCTGTTGATGTCTCCGGCCGCGCCGGAGTCATGGAAGATACTCTGGGCATAGCCGGTGCGGTAGTCCACCGTGGCGCCGAGATGCCAGGCCTGGGTACGCGCCGGATGCCAGACCAGGACGTTGCGCAATCCGCCTTCGATGATCGGCCCAGCACTGATGCGAACCTCCGGAGCGGGGATCGACATGTCGAGCAGATCCAGCTCATTCCACATCAGACCTGCATTGACGAACGGTTCGAATTCGTAGCGGAACCGGCTATTCAGATACCAGCCATAGCCCATGCCGAAATGCGCCGTGATGGCGTTGAGATTCAGCGGCACCGAGGCCGCACCGATGCCGTACAGGATTTTATATTCGCGTCGGGTGAACTCGAACCCCAAGGTCGAGAACCAGCCCTCATCACCACGCTGGTAATCGCCCAGCACCCAGACCACGCCGATCTGGGGCGGCAGGGCTGGCGAGTTGACCACCTTGTCGGACTCAATCGCACCTGGCCCAGGATAGGGATCGCCGTTGATCGTCGACTTGATCTGGATCCGGTCGATGCCTGGCGCCACGCCCAGATGCACGCGCCATTCGTCGAATTCTCCCGCGCCCTGGCTACCGTAGATACCCTCGTGGATATCGCGTCCGGCAGCCACCTCCTCATAGGTGTAGGTCAGGGTCACGTCATCGACGGCGACGAGCCCGGCGATGCCGGCGATCAGCGAGACGACGATACGGACCGGACGGGTTGGCATGCTCGGGATCCTGGCCACGGGTGTGCCGCAGCGGTCCAGCCAAGCTAGTCAGCCGCCCGGTAGGCGCAGGCGGGTGCGTCCTGGCCCCTGCATCCCTGTACCACTCACCTTGGCATTGAGGGGCCAGCCCCTCAGGCTCCCCGGCCGGGGCCTTGCCCCGGCACCCCGCTCGACACGCCGCGCATACGCGCGTCGATTCGTCAAGCGGGGTTTTCCGTTCCAGTCTCGCTCGGCCGACGCCTGCGCTCG
>JFJP01005651.1_pt1 | contig 20533 bp, 20 predicted proteins | sample 431651 | NCBI WGS metagenome assembly JFJP01 (sample SAMN02602958, study PRJNA72255) | Microbial mat metagenome, whole genome shotgun sequencing project. | biome: fresh water; feature: sink hole; material: water; isolation source: purple microbial (photo- and chemosynthetic) mats found in...
CTCAAACACTGTCAACTGCCGCGCAACACCACCATCTTTGCCAGCGCCTGCAATGCGCGTGTCTCTTTCAGACCAGAGCGGTCCAGCGCATCCAGCGCCTGCCCCAGCAAAGCCTGCGCCAAGTCACCAGCAGCCGACAGACCCAACACCGAAACATAGGTCGGCTTGGCCTGCTCTGCGTCTTTGCCAGCGGTCTTGCCCAGGGTGACCGAGTCGGCGGTGACGTCCAAAATATCGTCCACCACCTGAAACGCCAACCCAACTGCCTGCCCATAGTCACGCAAGGCGGCCAGCGCGGCTGCATCCGGATCAGCGCAAGCCGCGCCCATGGTGACGCTGGCGCACAGCAAGGCACCGGTCTTGAGCTGATGCATTTCACGCAGTTGCGCCTCGGTCAAGGCATGCCCGACGCTGGCCAGATCGATCGCCTGCCCACCCGCCATGCCGCTGCACCCCGCAGCACGTGCCAATTGCCGGCATAGCTCGGCTTGCAGACGTGCCGACATGCTTTGCTCTGGTGGCGTCAGCAACTCAAACGCCAGCGCCTGCAATGCATCGCCCGCGAGCAGCGCGCTGGCCTGGCCAAACTGCACATGCACAGTGGGTTTGCCACGGCGCAGCACATCGTTGTCCATGCACGGCATGTCATCATGCACCAGCGAGTACGCATGAATCAACTCCACGGCACACGCTGCACGCAGCACGGCCTCGCTCACCTCATCAGCCCCCGCCACGCCAGACTCTGGCTGCCAAATCTGCCGCGCCACAAGGTTCTGAGCATCGACACCGCCCCGCCCGGCGCCACGTCGGGCCCGCTCCTCGACGTCTTCGCCCGCCTGGGCACGCCCCGGCACGCCCGAGCACGCAGCCTGTGCGGCCGCCAGCACCAGCAAGGGACGCAGCCGCTTGCCACCGTCGAGCACCGCATAGCGCATGGCCGCCATCAACTGCGCGGGCGCTTGATGCCCCTGCGCTGCAGACGCATCGGCGCTGACCCAGGCCTCCAGCGCGCGCTCAATGGCCCGCTGCTGGCGCTGCATCCAGCAGGCAAAATCAAACTCGGGCAGGTTCACTCGGCACTCCAGGGCTTGAGCACGTCCTGGTCGAGCACGCGCACCTGCTGCTCGACTGCCTGCAGTCGGTCCCGGCACTGTGCCAGCAGGTCGGCCCCGCGCTGGTAATGGCTCAACAATTGCTCCAGTGGCAGATCACCGGACTCCAGCCGGCCCACCAAGGCCTCCAGTTCCTGCAGGGCAAGCTCGTAACTCAAGGGCGCTGCTGGCGCATGTTTGGAGGCTGAGGCCATGAATCGGATGACTCCCGGTGACAAAGGCGTCGATTTTAGGGCTTGGCAATCCTGGGCGGTCGATGGCCGGGCCGATGCCAACGCCAGCGCGAGACGAATCGTGTCTAATGAGGTCTGGCCTGTTCACTTTTGCGAGCGATGTCACCCACCCTGAACCGCTGCATCCAGCGTTTTCTGCTGAGCGTTGCCCTGCTCGCTTTGTCGGGCGTCGGGCTCGCTGCGGAGGTGCTGCGCGTGCTGACCTGGCCCGGCTATGCCGATGCCGACCTGGTGCAGGCGTTTGAGCAGCGCACCGGCGCGCAGGTGGTGGTCACGCTGATCGACTCGGACGAAGCGCTGTGGCAAAAGATCAGTGCTGGCCGAGGCCAGGACTTTGACGTGTTGGCGCTGAACACGGCCGAATTGCGCCGTTGCATCCAGGCCGGACTGGTACAACCGGTCCACCAACAGAAGATCGGCAACATCCAGCGCCAACTGCCGCGCTTTCGTGACCTGCCAGCGCTGCTGGCGCCCGCGCCCGGCCAGCGGGTCTTTGGCGTGCCCTACACCTACTCGGAAATGGGCCTGATCTATGACCGCAAACAAGTGGCAGTCCCGCCACAGTCGATCGCGGCGCTGTGGGACCGCCGCTGGGCCAACAAAGTCTTGCTCTACAACGGGGCCAGCCACAATTTTTCGCTGGCGGCATTGGCCATAGGCGAGATCGACCCGTTTCACATCCCGGCCGAGCGCTGGCCGACGGCTGTGCACAAGCTGATTGACTTGCGACGCAACGCCATGCGCTTCTACACCCAACCCGACGAGTCGGTGCGGCTGTTTCGAGACAAGAAGGCAGCGCTGCTGTTTGCCAACTACGGCTCGCAACAGGTGCAACTGCTGCGCGCCGCGGGGGTCGATGTGGGCTATGTGATCCCGCGCGAAGGGGCCTTGGCCTGGCTGGACGTGTGGGCCGTCAGCCGGGGGGCACGCAATCTGGCGCTGGCACAGGCGTGGATCAATTACATGCTGGAGCCGGCACCGTCGGCCGCGCTGGTCACACGCCAGGGGCTCGCCAACACGATCCAGGAGCCCGCACACCTGCACACAGCCGACCGTTTGTTGTGGCTGACGCCGGTCGAAGACGTCGAACGGCGCAATGAGCTATGGCAGCGCATTTACTCGGGCGACAACGCGGACAAGGTGCTGGCGCCATGAAATTTGGCATTGCCGCCCGTCTGAGCTGGATTCTTGCCCTGAGCAGCGGCCTGATCGCCGGACTGACCGGTTTGTACGCCTACCGCGCCAGTCACGACCTGCTGGTGCAGTCGGCCACGGGTGAATTGCTGGGCACCACCCGCATGCTGGCCGAACGCATCAGGACAACGCGCCAAGAGGTATCACGCCTGCTGCAGGTTTTGGCGGGACACCCGGCCAGCCTGGCCATGTTGCGCGACGGCCACGAACCCGATGCCCAGCAACTGGCCACCTTGTTTGAACTGCTGATGCAGCAAAACCCGGGTTTCATGCAGATCCGGCTCATTGCTGGCGCCGACCATGGCCAGGAGCGCGTCCGCGTTGACCGCGATGGCACGCAATTGCTGCGCGTCACCGGGGCCGATCTGCAAGAAAAAGGGCATTACCCCTATGTGGCTGATACCCTGGCCTTGCCGCCTGGCAGCACCTACTTGTCACGCATCGTGATCAACCATGAACGCGGCAGCCACACCGGCCTGGGCCAGCCGACCGCGATGCTGGCTGCACCGGTGGCTGACGCTCATGGGCAAGTGCGCGGCTTGATTGTGATCAACATCGACCTGAATGGCGTTTTTGCCGGCCTGGCCACCAACTTGCAGCCACACTTTCAGCTCTTTATGGCCAACGCCAGTGGCGACTGGCTGCTGCACCCCGAACCCGGCCGCGCGTTCGGTTTTGACCGTGGCCAGCGGGTGCTGATGCAAGACGAGTTTGCCGGCACGCAGGCGCTGATCGATGGCCGCGTGCAACACCTGGTGTTACAGGCGCGCAGCGGTCGCTACGCGCACGCGCCGCTGGTCGCTGCCTTTGTTGCACAGCAGGTTCTGGTGCCGTCTGAAGAGGTGCAATTGGTGTTCGGCGTGGCGCAACCGCTGGACAAGGTGCTGGAGCGGGCCGACCGGCTGGGCCACACCATCTTGCAGATCGTTGCTGGTTTCGGTTTGGCCGGGGTGCTGCTGGCCGTGCTGCTGGCGCGCTTCATCACCCGGCCACTCGGTGCGCTGAACCGGTCGGTGCAACAGTTCGCCGCCGGCCAGCCCGGTGCCACCGCGCTGCCCTTACAACGCCAGGACGAACTGGGCGATCTGGCCCGCAGCGTGCAGCAGATGCAACAGCAAATCAACCAGCAATTCGAGCAGTTGCAGCGCCAAAGCACCGAACTGGAACATCTGGCCCGCCACGACGTGCTGACTGGCCTGCCGAATCGGCGCCTGTTCATGGAGCGGCTGCACAGCGCGATTGATCTGGCCAGCCGGCACGACGGCCGCCTGGCGCTGATGTTCATCGATCTGAACAACTTCAAGGCCATCAACGACGACCTCGGGCACGACGCCGGCGATGCTGCCCTGCGCGCTGTGGCACAGCGACTACAACGCAGCACCCGCAAGGTTGACACCGTGGCCCGGCTGGGAGGCGATGAATTCGTGCTGCTGCTGGACAGCCCGGTGCAGCGCGAGCAGGCCGCCGCCATCGCGCAAAAGCTGATTGACACCATGGCTGAGCCGGTGATTTTTGGCACCCAGCCGCTGACGGTGGGGCTGAGCATCGGCATCAGCCTGTACCCGCAAGACGGCAGCAGTTCGGATCCGCTGATCACCGCTGCCGACTCAGCCATGTACCAGGCCAAGCTGAGCCGGCCGTCGGCCTATTGCTTTGCCGACGGTCTGACCGCAACGTGACCCGCACCGGCCGGCACCACCCCACCCGGTACAATGACCAGTCTTTGCGCCAGTCCCCTGCGGCTGGGTTTCATTGTCTGGCACCCTTTGAGTGTCTTCCTCCCTGTGGGGAGTCTTTAGGTCAGGTCATCCATGTCTGATTTAAGTCTTCAACTGCAGCAGGCCAGCGGCCAACTTCCAGTTTCAGCTTATTTTGATGAGGCGCTGTACCAGCGCGAACTGCACACCCTGTTTCAAAACGGGCCACGCTATGTCGGTCACGCCCTGAGCGTGCCGCAGGTGGGCGACTACCACACGCTGGCGCAAGAGCAGCATGGACGCCTGTTGCTGCGCGCCGCCAACGGCGTCGAGCTGCTGTCCAACGTCTGTCGGCACCGCCAGGCGCTGATGCTGCGTGGGCGTGGCAACCTGGCCGCCAGCGGCGGCAATCTGGTCTGTCCGATCCACCGCTGGACCTATGCCGGCAGCACAGCGCCCGAACCTGGGCTCTTGCTCGGCGCCCCGCACTTTGCCCAAGACCCCTGCCTGAACCTGCAGCGCTACCCCTTGCAGGAATGGAACGGCCTGCTGTTCGAGGCCAATGACTTTGATGTCAGCGCCCATCTGGCCACCCTGGCTGAACGCGCGACACTTGACTTTTCGGGCTATGTGCTCGACCGGGTGGAACTGCATACCTGCAATTACAACTGGAAGACCTTCATCGAGGTCTATCTGGAAGACTACCATGTGGCCCCGTTTCACCCTGGGCTCGGCCATTTTGTAAGCTGCAACGACCTCTGCTGGCAGTTTGGCGAGCATTACTCGGTGCAGACAGTCGGCGTCTCTGACGCCTTTGCGCGCCCCGGCTCGGCGGTCTATCAGCGCTGGCATGAGGCTTTGCTGGCTTATCGTCAGGGCCAGCCGCCGCAGCGTGGCGCGGTCTGGTTGACCTGCTACCCGCACATCATGGTCGAGTGGTATCCGCATGTGCTCACTGTGTCAAGCTTGCACCCAGTCGGTGTCGGGCAGACGCTCAATCTGGTGGAGTTCTACTACCCGGAAGAAATCCAGGCCTTTGAGCGCGAATTCGTTGAAGCGCAGCAGGCAGCCTACATGGAAACCTGCCTGGAAGACGACGAGATTGCCGAGCGCATGGACGCCGGGCGGCGCGCCCTGCTGGCGCGTGGCGACAACCAGGTCGGGCCTTACCAAACCCCGATGGAAGACGGCATGCAGCACTTCCACGCGTGGTATCGACGCCAGATGGCGCTCTGACATTGCTTTTAATTCAATAGCTAACAGCGCAATCCCTGATTGGGCTAGAGGCACTTTTAACTCAATACATGCAAGCTCTCTGGATGGTTATGGCGGCGTTTTTGTTTGCCACCATGGCGTTGGGCATCAAGATCGCCTCGGGCAGTTTCAACCTGTTTGAGCTGGTGTTCTACCGTGGCCTGGTCAGCCTGTTGTTCATGGCCGGCGTGATGCGGGTGCGAGGCATCGCGCTGGCCACACCGGTGCCCTGGATGCACGCCTGGCGCAGTGCCATCGGGGTCTTTTCACTGACCTGCTGGTTTTTTGCCATCTCGCACCTGCCGCTGGCCACAGCCATGACGCTGAACTACATGAGCGGCGTCTGGGTGGCGGCCTTTGTCGTGGGCGGCGCCTTGCTGTACGGGCGCCAGACGGCGCAAGGCGCGCTGATGGCCACCGTGCTGGCCGGTTTTGGGGGTGTCGTGCTGATGCTGCGACCGACCTTGCAGCAAGACCAGTTGTTTGCCGGACTGATCGGGCTGCTGTCGGGGCTGGGTGCCTCGCTGGCCTACTTGCAGGTGACGGCACTGGGCAAGGTGGGCGAGCCCGAAGGCCGCACCGTGTTCTACTTTTCGATCGGCACCGCTGTGCTGGGGCTGCTGGGGGTGCTATACAGCGGCATCACCCCCTGGCAACAGGTAAGCTGGCAGGCGGCGGCCTGGATCATCCCGATCGGGGTGCTGGCCTCGCTGGGCCAATGGTGCATGACACGCGCCTTCAGCCGTGGCGCCACCTTGCTGGTGGCCAACTTGCAGTACGCGGGCATCGTTTTTGCCGCGCTGTACAGCCTGCTTCTGTTTGGTGAGCAGATCGACCGTCTGGAGTGGCTTGGCATGACGGTGATCGTGGCCAGCGGCGTGGCCGCCACCGTTTTGCGCACCCGCGCCCTGCCCGACACGCCGGCCGAAGATCACTGAGCCCGCACCGACACCACGGTTCACCCATCCAACCGAAAGGACCGCCATGTACACCACCTTGATCTCTGTTGCACAACTGCAGCAACTGCAGCACAGCGGCCAGGCGCTGCGCGTGTTTGACTGCAGTTTCGAGCTGCTGCAGCCAGCGCAAGGCCAACAGCAGTATCTGCAGGGTCATATTGCCGGTGCGCTGCGCGCCGACCTCGACCTGCACCTGTGTGCGCAACCCGGTGCCAGCGCCCTGTGTGGCGGGCGCCACCCGCTGCCCACGCGCGAGGCACTGGCACAGTGGCTGGGCCGCGTCGGCCTGCGGCCAGGCATGCAAGTGGTGGTGTATGACCGTCAGGGCCTGAACTACTGCGGCCGGCTGTGGTGGCTGCTGAAGTGGCTGGGCCATGAAGCGGTGGCGGTGCTGGACGGCGGCTGGCAGGCCTGGCAGGCCGCTGGCGCTGCAACCGAAACCGGACCCAGCCCCCAGTATCCTGAGACAAATTACCCTGTAGGGCAAGCGCTGCTTGCGTGGGTAGCTACTGATGAGATAGCAGAACAATTGGGCCGCCCGGGCCAAACCGTGCTCGACGCGCGAGCCCGGCCGCGCTACCTGGGCGAACAGGAGCCGATCGACCCGGTGGCCGGCCACATCCCAGGCGCACTGAACCGGCCGTTTGCCAGCAACCTGGATGCCCAGGGCTTGTTCAAGTCCGCATCCCAGTTGCGCGCCGAGTTTGACATTTTGCTGGCCGGGCGCGACCCGGGCAGCGTGGTGCACCACTGTGGCAGCGGCGTCAGTTCGGTGCCAAATCTGTTGGCCATGGAGGTGGCTGGTCTGGGGCGTACCCGCCTGTATGCCGGCAGTTGGAGCGAATGGTGCAGCGATCCGGCGCGCCCGGTGGCGCGGGGCTGAGCCACGCCAACGCCAAGCCGGACCCATTTGCCAGCACGAGATGCGCCGGCGCATGACAGCCCCTGACCCACCCCTGACCCTTTTTCGCTGATTGATCCACAGGAAAACCCCATGAAACAACTCACACTTTTTCTTTGCCTGGTTGCCGCAACCACGTTGGCGCAAGCCCAAGTCACCGTGCGCGACGCCTGGGTGCGCGGCACCGTGCCCAAACAGCAGGCCAGCGGCGCCTTCATGCAACTCAGCGCCGACCAGGACACACGCCTGATCGCTGCCAAATCGCCAGTGGCCAACGTGGTTGAGATCCACGAGATGGTGATGGACGGCGACGTGATGAAGATGCGCCAGATTCCTGGCCTGGACATCGTGCCCGGCCGGGTGCTTGACCTCAAGCCCGGGGGTTTTCATGTCATGCTGATCGACCTCAAGGGCCAACTCAAAGGCGGCGACGTGGTGCCGATCACGCTGGTGTTTGAGGACGCCAAGACCAAAAAGACCTTCACCCAGGAGGTCAAAGCACCGGTGACGGCGTTGGGCGGTGGCAACATGCCCATGAGCCGTTGACGTAAACAGCGCTGATCTTGCACCCTTGGCAGCAAAACCTTTGCCGTTTCTGAGCCAATCACCCATCCAATGGACAGACCATGAAAGCCAAATTTTCTTTGTTTTTTGCCGCACTGGCCGTGTCGGCAGGTGGCTTTGCCGCCGACATGAGCGAAGCGCAATTCAAGAGCTGGATGAGCGCCACCAGCCTGGACGGACTGAAGTTTCACGAGATTGAAAAAGACGGCGCCAAGCTGCAAGCCAGCTTCGTCAACCCGGGGGCACCGCACCTGAACCCGCGCCTGGTGACCCTGTCGCCTCTGTCAGAATTTGCCGACTACCAGAAGATGCTGGACAACCCCAAGATGCGCATGGGCCCAACGCAAGGTTTCAGTTTCAAGGGGCTGCGCGTGGTAACGGTCGATACCCAGTCTGAAATCGGCATGCTGGTGGCAGTCGAAGCCAAGGCCATCAACCGCACCGTCACTGTGTCGTTTCCGAGCAAAGCCGGGCAAGCGGCCATCGAAGCCGGACTCACCCGACTGGGTGTGGCCGACAAGAAATAGCGTTCAGCTGTGTACCTCAAGCAGGACATGCCGCACTTGTACCAAGCCAGCGCCAAGACAGTGGTGCAGGTGGACGTGCCCCGGATGAATTTTTTGATGGTGGACGGCAGGGGTGACCCCAACACCGCTTCTGCCTATGCGCAGGCGGTGGAGGCCCTGTTTGCCGTGTCCTACACGGCCAAGTTCATGCTCAAAAAAGGGCCGCAGGCGCTGGACTATGCGGTCATGCCGCTGGAAGGGTTGTGGTGGGCCGATGACATGGCGGTGTTTGCAGGCGCTGACAAGTCACAATGGCAATGGACCCTGATGATCATGCAACCGCCTTTTGTCAGCAATGAGATTGTGCGCAGCGCGATGGACCAAACCCTAAAGAAGAAAAACCTGCCAGCCATTGAGTTGCTGCGCCTGGAAGAATTTCATGAAGGGCTTTGCGCCCAGTTGTTGCATGTGGGCCCATTTTCTGAAGAGGGCCCAAGCATTGCGCGCCTGCATGCCTTCATCGACGCAAGATCGGGCCGCACGGGCAAGCACCACGAGATTTATCTGAGCGACATTCGCCGCGCCGAGCCGCAAAAATGGAAAACCATCCTGCGCCAGCCCATGCGATGCGCCACCGGCGCAGCCTGAACATCAATTCGCCGAAAGTGCTCATCGGCCCAGACCTGTTCATCGTTACCCCTTGAGGAGATTGCCATGCATCCAACATCCTTGTCAGCTTGTATCACCACCCCCCAAGTGCCTGAAACGCGTGATTTTTATGTCAGACATTTCGGCGCCAAGGTCACCTTTGATTGCGGCTGGTATGTCAACCTCAGCTTCGGGCCAGGGGCAACGCTGCAATTCATGGCACCGCAAGCCGACCAGCCGGCGTGCAACCCAGCCGGGCTTACCTACAACTTTTGCGTGGCCGATGTCGATGCCGAGCACCAGCGGCTGCTGGCGGCAGGCTTGTCTGTCATCATGCCGCTGGAAGACCACCCCTGGGGCGACCGCGGTTTTGCCATCCAGGACCCGAACGGAGTGGTTCTGTACATCTATTGCGATCGCGAACCCAGCCCCGAATTCAAGCCGTTTTACAAGCCCTGATGCGCCATGACGCCCGCCGACATCGCCCATGACATCTGCGCCCGTTTCGCCGGGGTCGTGCCCAAGGCCAGTTGGGGTGAAACCGCGCTTTTTTACAACCCAGGCCAGCGGCTGGCGCATGGCGTGTACTTTTGCACCCTCAAGCAGCAGGACGGCAACAACGACAAAGCCTCCCATCTTGACCGAGAGGGTGTTTTCAGAGTCGCCATCGGGCTGGCACCGACCCGCTACGCCAGCCTGTTTGGCAGCAAACCCGCGCGCCCGGCCAAAGGGGCGTGTGTGGTGACCGGCCATGATTTCACAGCGCTGAATGTGTTGATGCCGCACCCGGTCTATGCCTGGATGGGCTGGGCGCAGATTCTGAGCCCGAGTCGAGACCGCTTTGACGAACTCTTGCCGCTGATCGCTGAAGCGCACGCAGTAGCGGCAGATAAATTCAACAAAAAAATCACGGTCGAGTCCTCCAGACGCAGCGCCTGACCGACTCCGAAAATCAATGCGCTTGCTTGCAGCGCATGCCCGGGCAGCCGGATAGCGTGACACACCACACTAGCATTCGACCCGATTGCGTCCGCCACGCTTAGCCCGGTAAAGCGCCTGGTCTGCAAGGTTGAGCCAAGCCTCTGCGTCCCCGGCAGCGGGCAGCCCCGCCACGCCAAAGCTGAGGGTCACACAGTCGCTGGCACTCGATGCGCCGTGCGCAATCGCCTGCTGTTGCAGCAAGTGGCGAACGCGTTGCACCACTTGCAGCGCACCCTCGACGTCAATCGACGGCAGCACCAACACGAACTCTTCGCCGCCAAAGCGCGCCACCACGTCGGCAGCCCGTGACGCCGCCTGTTGCAAGGTTTTCGCCACTGCGCGGATGCAATCGTCGCCCTGCAAATGCCCGTGCAAATCGTTGTAAGCCTTGAAATGATCAATGTCGCACAACACCAGGCTGAGCACATCACCATGGCGCCGTGCGCGGGACAACTCACGCACCAGCACCGTATCCAGTGCGCGTCGGTTGGCCACGCCGGTGAGGCCATCGCGCCAGGCCCATTGCTGCAATTCAGCGTTGGTGCGTGCCATTTCCTGCGCGTCCACTTGCATCTGCTGTTCACGCCGCCGGGATTCGGTGATGTCGCTCAGTCGCACCAGGCACCCGTCACGCAAAGGGCCGCAATAGACCTGAAACCAGCGCTGCCCGGTCTGATCAGGCAGTTTGAGCGAGGTCTCGACTTCGCGCTGCGTTCGATCGTTCACCACCTGCAGACACAGGGCGTCCAGCGCCAGGTCGCGCCAACGCGACAAACTCGCCGCCACCGAGCGCCCAACCACACGGTTGTTGACCGCCCCACCGAGTTGCATCATCGTCCGATTGATGACTACCACCATCCAATCGACCTCGTGCGGCTGTGCCCCGCTCACCCGGCGCAGGGCCAGAATGGGATCGCGGCTGGCATCCAGCACCGCTTCAAGCAGATGCGCGCGCAACTCCAGCGGCTGGTTGTAAACCACCAGCGCCATGCGGCCGTCGGGTTGATTCAGCGGCAGTATCAAGCGCTCCCAAGTGAACACCGTCGAGGCGCGGTCCGAATAGTGCAAGGTGTACAGCGCACGCTTGCGCTGCTGCACCTGGCGGTAACAATCCAAAAAATAAGCCGCCAGGACGCCCCCAAAATCGGAGACCCGGCGCCCGGTCATGTCGATCATGCTGTGCCGACGGATCTCGCTGCCATAGTGCAGATAGCGAAAGTCGCCATCATCGATCGACTCCAGCACCATCACGGTGGGCGAAAAGCGCTGCACGGGTTCGTCCCACTGCGCCTGGTGCAGTGGCATGCGCTGCAGCGACGGCAAGCCATTGGCCTCGGTGGGCAAATCCTGCCAAAAATACAGCAAAGACAAAACGTCAGGGTTGCTCAGGGCTGCATCAATGCCATCCCAGATCTCACGGTGCCAAAACGGCAGCGCGTTGGGGGGATGTGCATCTTTCATCGGTCAGGCCCAACCACAAAAATTCTGCGGACCAAGGCCTGGTCCGGCGCGCGGCCACAGGACGTCCAACGTGTTGTTTTCATGCAATTGGCGAAAGAAAGCAAAGGGCTGTGATGATACCCAAGCCAGCCACGCTTTGTAGGCCAATCGGAAGGCCTTGTGCCGCGCCGCGACACCCCGGTGGCGCCAGTCGGCCAGACTTGCCGGCCATCCTGCCAGCCAGATCTGAGGAAAAAATGCCTCTAGCGCATACCCAATATGCGCTGACTGCTATTATTTTTGATTTTTTTCGTTACTCATTGTTTCAGCTTGAATCGCGGTCAGTGCAATGGTAAACACAATATCGTCAACCAAGGCACCACGCGACAAGTCGTTCACCGGCTTGCGCAAACCCTGCAGCATCGGTCCGACCGACACCACGTTGGCAGAGCGTTGCACCGCCTTGTAGGTGGTATTGCCCGTATTGAGGTCCGGAAAAATGAACACGGTGGCTTGGCCGGCCACCGCACTGCCGGGGGCCTTTTGCGCGGCCACCTCACGCACAGTCGCTGCGTCATATTGCATCGGTCCGTCGATCAGCATATCCGGCCAACGCGAGCGCGCCATCTCGGTTGCAGCACGCACCTTTTCGACGTCATCGCCCGAACCGGATGCCCCAGTGCTGTAGCTGATCATGGCCACTTTGGGCTCGATGCCGAACGCTGCGGCGCTGTCTGCACTCTGGCGTGCGATTTCGGCCAGTTCCTGCGCTGTCGGGTCGGGATTGACCGCACAGTCGGCGTACACCAGCACCTGGTCGGGCATCAGCATGAAAAAGCACGACGAGACAATCGACGATCCTGGCGCGGTCCGAATCAGTTGCAAGGCCGGTCGCACCGTATTCGCCGTGGTGTGTACCGCACCACTGACCAATCCGTCCACCTCATCTTGTGCCAGCATCATGGTGCCCAGCACCACGTTGTCTTCCAGAGCACCCAATGCCTGGTTGTGCGTCAGCCCTTTGCCCCTGCGCAATGCCACCATCGGCGCGACGTAGCGCTCAGCAACCTGGTGCGGATCCAGAATTTCAAGGTCGTGCGGCAAATCGACACCCATTGCCTCGGCCACCGACTCAATGACCTTGCGTTGCCCCAGCAAAACGCAGCGGGCAATGCCCTTTTCGCTGCAAATCACCGCCGCACGAATGGTGCGTGGCTCGTCGCCCTCGGGCAGCACGATGCGTTTGTTGGCAGCGCGCGCCTTCTGAATCAACTGGTAACGAAACGCCGGCGGCGACATGCGCTGGGAGGTCGCGTGTTCAAGGCCTTCGCAGATCGCCAGCGCGTCCAGCCCCTCGGCAACACTCTCGATCACCGCATTCATCCGCACAAAGTCGTCTTGCGGCACTGCTGACGGAAAACGGCTGATCGCTGCTGCGGTCTCATAGGTGTCACCGCGCGTGCGCAGCACCGGCAGACCGCTGCGAAAGGCGCGCGCACCAAAGCGCTCGATACGTGGACTAATGAAACTGTGGTGCGTCAACACCAGTCCAGCCAGCTCGATGCCGTTGCTGGCCGCCAGGGCGGTGGCCAGGATGACATCGTCACGGTCGCCAGCGCTCACCACCAGAGCGCCTGGCTTCAGACGCGCAATGACCTCCGAGACCGATCTTGCACAGACCACGGTTTCATGCACGCGGCGCGTCGCGATGTCACCCTCGATCATCACTTCAGCACCCAGGTGGTGGGCAATATCGAGCGTGCGTGGTGCGCGCAAGGCCGGATTTTCACGCACCAAACCCCAGATCGGCACGCCATCGAGCCGCTCCTGCACGGCCCTGGCGTCAAAGTCGGTACCGACCCGGTTGAAGATGACACCCTCAATATGACGACCCGACTGGCGAATGCGGGCAATGACGTAATTGGTCTGCGCAATGCCGGCTTCGCTTGAACCATTGGCCACCAACACCACATCGGCCTGCAGGCTGCGCGAGATGTCGGCTGAAAGCTGGGGTATGAACGAGCGCGTTGGGTCGGCATGAATGCCCTCCACGACCAGCACATCGGCGCTCTGCGCGCTGGTCATGGCCATCGACACCACCTCCTCCAGCAAATCGTCCGTCTTGCCGTCGGTCACTTGCTGGGTGACCAGACTCATCGGCAGCGGGTCGGGGGTGTTGCGGGCATGGCAGATGCTGCGCGCAAACAGCACCGAGGGCTCAAGGTCAGGTGTGCGCTTGGTCACCGGCTTGACAAAGGCCACCTTCAGGCCACACCGCTGCAAGGTCCTGAACAACCCCAGTGCAATCGAAGTCAAGCCCGCATCAGGTTCGGTCGCTGATAAAAAATAAGTACGCATGAATCTTCTCCACTTGATATTGGCTCGGCGCAAACGACAGCCGCAAAACCAAAATGCTGCAGTGCATCATAGCGGAAACAAGGGTTAACCCTGACGCAAATCGGACAATGAAATGATTTTTTTTGCACGAACCCTGCAGTGCACTCAGGCTTTTTGCCACCGCTTGAACGCCGGGGCGTGGTCGTCAGGCCGTGACAGCCTTACTGGCGGATCACGTCCGCGCCATTGGGCACCTTGAATTCAAAAAGGCTGGCCGGCAGCACCGGGTTGACCTCAAAAGCCTGAAAAGTCAGCACCGAGCGCTGCCCGAAGGGGTCCACGATGTCGAGCGCCACCAGTTTGTTGCCTTGAAACCCGATGCGCACACTGTGCAAGGTCTGCTCCTTTGACTTGGGCGTGGCCAGCACCCACTGCAACCCATCCTGTTCAGGAGCGTCTGCCAGCACAAAATCCGCCCGCAAGGCTTGCAAATCGGACGCGGCTGCAATCAAGGCCACCGGGGTTGATGCCAAGGCGTCCGATTGCTTGCGGGCACTGACCTGGTTCAAGTCCGGGTCGTGCAGCCAAAGAGTTTTTCCATCTGCAACGATGCTTTGCTCGAACGGCTTGTGATAGATGAAACGAAAGCGATTTGGCCGGCTGAATTCAAAACTGCCGCTGGACTTCTTGCTGCGCTGGGCCTCACCATCGCGTGCGGGCGCGCTGACCACCTGCGTAAAGTCAGCCCGACCCGACTTCACGGTACGGACAAATTGTTCCAGGCTATCTAGACCTCCAGCCCTTGCTGTGATTGCGCTAAAAGCTATCAATAATATAGCTATCTGTAATCTCATGCTTCATTCATCCCGTTTCGGAACCAGCAGTTCGCGCTGCCCAGTGTGGCTCATGCTACTGACCCAGGCGGGCGGCCCGGTTGTAGCCAATCTTCAAATGCCGTTGCACCAACGAGATGCTGGCCTTGCGGTTTTTCAACACCACCTCCACCGCCTGGTCATACAACGGGTCTTTTTCCCCGCCTTGGCTGTCCTCAGCGCCGGTGCCGCCGGCGTCGTCGCCATCCACCGTGCCACCCTCCAAAATGCCTTCGATGTAATTGGGCTCACCTTGGCTCTTGAGGGAACTCACCACCCGATGCACTTCTTCGTCGCTGACGAAAGCGCCATGCACCCGGATTGGCAAGCCGGTGCCGCTGGGGGCGTACAACATGTCACCCATGCCGAGCAAGGCCTCAGCACCCATCTGATCCAGAATGGTGCGACTGTCGATCTTGCTGCTAACCTGAAAGGCAATGCGCGTCGGAATGTTGGCCTTGATCAGCCCGGTAATCACATCGACGCTGGGGCGCTGGGTGGCCAAAATCAGATGAATGCCAGCGGCACGCGCCTTTTGCGCCAGGCGGGCGATCAGCTCTTCAATCTTTTTGCCGACCACCATCATCAGGTCGGCCAGCTCATCGATGACCACCACAATATGCGGCAGACGATCCAGCGGTTCAGGGGCCTCAGGAGTCAGGCTGAAGGGATTGCCGATGATCTCGCCGCGCGCCTTGGCCTCGTTCATGCGGGTGTTGAAACCTGCCAGATTGCGCACCCCCATCTTGCTCATCAGTTTATAGCGCCGCTCCATCTCGGCAACACACCAGGTCAGGCCATTGGCAGCCTGCTTCATGTCAGTGACGACCGGGCACAACAAGTGCGGAATGCCTTCATAGACCGACATCTCAAGCATCTTGGGGTCAATCATCATCAGGCGCACGTCATGCGCCTCAGCCTTGTAGAGCAGGCTCAGGATCATGGCGTTGATGCCCACGGATTTGCCCGAGCCGGTGGTGCCGGCCACCAGCACATGGGGCATCTTGGCCAGATCGGCCAGCACCGGGTTGCCGACAATGTCCTTGCCCAAACCCATTGTCAGCAAGGACCTGGCATCGTGATAGACCTGCGAACCCAGAATCTCCGACAACCGAATGGTCTGACGCTTGGCGTTGGGCAATTCCAGCGCCATGGTGGTCTTGCCTGGAATGGTTTCGACCACCCGAATTGACACCAGACTCAGCGAGCGAGCCAGATCTTTGGCCAAACCAACGATCTGCGAGCCCTTGACGCCAGTGGCAGGCTCAATTTCGTAGCGGGTGATCACCGGCCCCGGCTGTGCCAACACCACCATCACATCGACGCCGAAGTCCTTGAGCTTCTTTTCTATCATGCGGCTGGTCATTTCCAGCGTCTCGGGAGACACGGTCTCCTGGCGTGCCAAAGCGGCATCCAGCAAGTCAATTTGCGGCAATCGGCTGTCGGGCAGGTCTTGAAACAAGGGCTTTTGCCGCTCTTTGGCTACGCGTTGACTCTTGGGTACTTCAGCCAGTATGGGCTCGATCTGCAGCGGCACGGGTTGCGGATGCTGCACAGCCGCCTCTTGTCGCTCTTCCACCAGCACTTCGGCACGCTCAGCGGCCGCCTGCTGGCCCATTGCCAAGTCTTGCCTGATCTCAGCGCGCTCGCGGCGGGTTTCAATGCGTGCAAACAGCCAGGCACCCAGACGTTCGGCCAGTTGTGGCCACGAAAAACGCAACACCCAAGCCAAGCCGAGCATTACCCCAAGAATGGCAAGCACCGCCGAGCCAGTAAAACCCAACGAATGCAGTGCCATGGGTCCCAGCCAATACCCCACAATGCCACCGCTGTGATCCGGCAACAGGGCCTCCAGTCGATAAAAACGCGTCCATTCCAACGCGGCGCTGCAACCCAGCAGCAAAGCCAAGCCGGCCCAGAACTGAACACGTCGCTTGATCACACTGACCAGCGAGGCACCGACAACCTCCGGACTGCCACCTGCGCCACGCAGCCACCCAGCCAGCGCCGACAACCAAACCCGGACTGCCGCCAGCCACAGCCACCATGCCGAAAAGCCCAACAGAAAATAGTGCCCGTCGGCCCACCAGGCCCCGATGCGTCCAAGCAGGTTGTGTGTCGCCTGGCCATTTCCTGAGGTGGACCAAGCCGGGTCCAGCGGTGAATAACCCAACAGTGCCAGAGCCCAGAGCGGCAACAGCACCAGACCCGCCATTAAACCCAGTTCGGAAGCAAACCGGCCCACGCCTGTGCGCGGCACCGGCGGTTTGGAGGTGCTTGCAGAACTACCAGTGCGGGAGAGGGTCGCCATGAATTGCCAAATGGGAGTGATTTGCCCGGATGTTACGGCCAAAGCCAGCCTCCGACCGGACTTGCTGATGTGCTTGGCCATGCAAGCGAGGGGCGATTGGCGGTCAGCCGATAATTGCGACCCTGCGCAAGACCGTCCGACGCTGTTGCCCGGATGCGCGCCTCAAAAATGCTTGTTTTTCCTGTTTTTTCACCAAGGATGCCTCATGACCGACACACGTCATACCTCTGTGCTGATTTTGGGCTCTGGCCCAGCCGGTTACACCGCGGCCGTTTATGCGGCGCGGGCCAATCTCAAGCCCCTTCTGATCACCGGCATGGCCCAAGGCGGGCAATTGATGACGACGACCGAGGTAGATAACTGGCCGGCCGATGTGGCTGGCGTGCAAGGCCCGGACTTGATGCAGCGTTTTTTGGAGCACGCCGAGCGCTTCAATACCGAGGTGGTCTTTGATCACATCAACGCGGTCGATTTCAGCCGCCGCCCCTTCACCCTCAAGGGCGACAGCGCCACCTACACCTGCGACGCCTTGATTTTGGCCACCGGTGCGTCTGCCAAGTATCTGGGCTTGCCGTCCGAGGAAGCATTTATGGGCCGTGGCGTATCGGGCTGCGCCACCTGCGATGGTTTCTTTTACCGTGACGAAGTCTGTTGCGTTGTCGGTGGAGGCAACACCGCAGTCGAAGAGGCCATGTATCTGTCAAACATCGCCAGCAAGGTGTATCTGATTCACCGGCGCGACAAGTTCCGCGCTGAGCCCATCATGATCGACAAACTGATGGAAAAGGCCGCCAGTGGCAAGATCGTTCTCAAAACCCACTGCACTTTGGACGAAGTGCTGGGCGATGCCAGCGGCGTGACCGGTGTGCGTATCAAGAACGTCCATACCGGCAACACCGAAGATCTGGCATTGAAGGGGTGCTTTATTGCCATCGGCCACAGCCCCAATACCGGCATCTTTGAAGGGCAACTGAAGATGGAAGGTGGCTATATCTTGACCCAAGGTGGCAGCCAGGGCTTTGCCACTCAAACCAGCGTGCCTGGCATCTTTGCTGCTGGCGATGTGCAGGACCATGTGTATCGCCAGGCCATCACCAGCGCTGGCACGGGTTGCATGGCGGCACTGGATGCACAGCGTTTCCTGGAACAGGAATGACCGGCAAGTGGACAGCAAGGAGCCCCGAGCACATTGCTTGCAGCACAGGTCAAACCGGACAACGTGATCTCAGCTTGACCACTATGACTATAATTGCGGGCTTTGCTAACCCTCAGCCGTGAGGTCATCGGGTCAGCAATGGGGCCACCGCCACCCCTTTCTTGGCGAGGTGAGGCTTATCAGCGTCTGCTGAGGCCGTTTGAAATGATCGGAGTGACCTCAATGGCACGCGTATGTGACGTCACGGGCAAAAGCCCGCAGGTTGGTAACAATGTTTCCCATGCCAACAACAAAACCAAACGCCGGTTCCTGCCGAACCTGCAATATCGCCGCTTCTGGGTTGAATCAGAAAACCGCTGGGTGCGCTTGCGCATTTCCAACGCTGGTTTGCGTTTGATCGACAAGAATGGCATTGACTCTGTGCTCGCAGACTTGCGCGCTCGCGGTCAGGCTTAATGACAACCACTAATTAGGAAGAGCATCATGGCAGCCAAAGGCGGACGCGAAAAAATCAAGCTGGAATCCACAGCCGGCACGGGTCATTTCTACACCACAGACAAAAACAAGAAAACCACCCCCGAGAAAATGCTGATCAAGAAATTTGATCCGGTGGCTCGCAAGCACGTGGACTACAAAGAAACCAAACTGCGCTAAGCAAATTTGCCGTTCTGGTTTCTTGGCAAGCCCGCTTCAAGCGGGCTTTTTCTTGTGCGGTTTACGACCGCGCAACAGCGATTTGCGCTGAACGCAGACGCAGTGAAAACTCCTGCAAGGCAGCAATTCCGCTGGTCTCGGCACGCTGGCACCAGGCATGCAACTCGGCCGCAAGCTGCTCTTGCGTTTGTGAGCGATTGAGCCACATCTGACGTAATTCCTCACGCATCACGACCATCTTGTCCAGCACTGGCGACGCCGCTCGTACCAGCGCCAGTTGTTGGGCAATGGCGGCCGGAATCCGGTCGATGTCACGATGCAGCCAGCGCCGTGCAACCCAGACGACCGATGCATCGGCGTGACCCGCCCGGATGGCTGCAAGCTCTTGCCTGAAGGTCTGGCGCATGTGCTTGGCATAGCCGGCCATCAGTTCAAACCGGTTCTGAATGAGCGCCTCCAGGGTCTGTTCGTCTGCAACGGCACGCGTTGCACCCAACGCCAACCTGGGCGGCACCTTTTTGACACTGGCCAGCCCCAGTGTCTGCAACGCCCGGATGTACACCCAGCCGATGTCAAACTCGTAGCCCTTGACCGACAGTTTGGCCGAAGTCGGGTAGGTGTGATGGTTGTTGTGCAACTCTTCTCCCGCAATCAGAATGCCCCAGGGAGAAATATTGGTGCTGGCATCCGGCGCTTCAAAGTTGCGATAGCCCCAGTAATGACCCACACCATTCACAATACCAGCCGCCATGACCGGTGTCCAGACCATCTGCACCGCCCAAACAGCCAGTCCGGCCACGCCGAACAAGCACAAGTCAATGATCAGCATCAAGGCAATCCCCGCGTACGAGTGCCGGCTATACAGGCGACGCTCGATCCAGTCGTCCGGTGTGCCATGGCCATAGCGTGCCAAGGTGTCGGCATTGCGCGCCTCTTGACGGTAAAGCTCATAACCACGCAGCAAAACCTGACGAATGCCATAAACATGCGGACTGTGCGGATCCTGCGCCTGCTCACACTTGGCGTGGTGCTTTCGGTGAATGGCGGCCCACTCTTTGGTCACCTGACCCGTCGTCAACCACAACCAGAAACGAAAAAAGTGCGCAGCAACCGGGTGCAACTCAAGCGCGCGATGCGCCTGGTGGCGGTGCAAAAACACCGTCACGCTGATCATGGTGATGTGCGTGACACCCAAGGTGAACAAAACGATTTGCCAGGCATTCAGACTCCAAAGACCATTGGCGGCCCACTCCAGCATTGCATTCATCGACTTTGTCACTCTGGTTGATATGAATCACTTGCGCTGCCACACCGCGGCAAAAAAACCGTCGGTGTGATGGCGATGCGGCCACAGCCGCAAGTAGGTTTGCCCATCCGGCCCACCGCTGCACGGACTGGCTGCCTGGCTGATTTTCAGGGCAGTGAGGATGTCGCCGACTTCCAGCGCAACAAAGTCCTTGTTGGCCTCAGAAAAAGCCTGCGCGATGCCCTCATTCTCTTGCGGCAGGATGCTGCAGGTGGCATACACCAGGCGCCCACCGGACTTCACCAGCCGCGCCGCACTTTGCAAAATCGCCGTCTGCTTGGCCACCATTTCATCGACCGACTGTGGGGTCTGGCGCCACTTCAGGTCAGGGTTGCGCCGCAAGGTGCCCAAGCCGGTGCAGGGCGCGTCCACCAGCACGCGGTCGATCTTGCCTGAGAGGCGCTTGAC
>JFJP01037995.1_pt1 | contig 20533 bp, 2 predicted proteins | sample 431651 | NCBI WGS metagenome assembly JFJP01 (sample SAMN02602958, study PRJNA72255) | Microbial mat metagenome, whole genome shotgun sequencing project. | biome: fresh water; feature: sink hole; material: water; isolation source: purple microbial (photo- and chemosynthetic) mats found in...
GTACTGTCAATGCAAAGTGTAAATGTACCCCGGTAGCCGGTATTGGCAGCATTGTCAACAGAGATGTAGTAAGTGTTTCCGGGAATCAGGCTGGTTGAGCTGACAACCAGATCGGAATAGTTATAACTGTACTGGTTGCAGGAAAGTTGATTATTGGCGTCGTCCCACAAAGCAATGTATCCGTTTTGCAAGGTACCCTGTGTTCCTCCTGTTTTCATCTGAATGAGCACCTCATTGGTGACAGCCACAAATTTGAACCATCGGTTATAGTTAGGACCGCTGTTCCAGCATGAGCCCCTGAGCTCATCAGCTGTAGCATTCATAGTTGTGTATTCCCCATCAGCCGAACAGAACTGAGTGAGGTCGGTAAGTTCAATGGCCCCTGCCTTATAGTCATAATCAATATTATCGTCGATGCAGAGTGTAAAAGTTCCCCTGTAGCCTGCACTGGCATAATTATCAACTGATATGTAATAGGTATCTCCAGGCACAAGGCTGGATGAGCTTATTGTAAGGTCGGAGTAGTTGTAAGTATACTGTTCGCATGCCAGCTGGTTATTCGTTTCATCCCATAAAGCAATGTAGCCATGTTGCAGAGTACCTTCAGTTCCTCCTGTTTTCATTTTAACAAGGACTTGATTGGTTACTGCTACAAATTTAAACCACCTGTTGTAGTTAGGGCCGGTGTTCCAGCATGATCCCCTTGTTTCATCAGCTGAAGCATCGAGAGTTGTGTAGGCGCCTTCAGCTGAGCAGAAATTATCTATATCCGTAAGTTCTATTGCTCCTGCCTTAAAATCATAGTCAACAGTTTTATCAATACAAAGAGTAAATGTTCCCCTGTAACCTGCATTGTCAGAGTTGTCAACCGATATATAGTACCATTCTCCGGGGGTAAGGCTGGCTGAGCTGATTGTAAGATCTGAGTAGTTAAATGTGTAGCGGGCACATGCCAGCTCATTATTTGCTTCATCCCAGAGTGCCATGTAACCATTCTGCAGAGTACCTTCGCTTCCTCCGGTTTTCATACTGATAAGAGCCTGGGTCGTTTCTGCCTGGAATTTAAACCAACGGTTATAGCTAGGTCCGGTATTCCAGCATGAGCCCCGGTTCAGGTCGGATGAGGCGCCAATAGTTGAGTATTGACCAGGGGCCGAGCACCAGTTATCAAGGTCAGTAAGCTCAACAGCTCCGTCTTTAAAGTCATAATCGGCAATGTCTGTAATGCATAGTTTAAATGTTCCCCTATACGCTGTGTTGCTGTAATTGTCAACCGAGATATAATACCAGTTTCCGGGTACAAGTGAATTCGATCCAATCGAAAGGTCGCTGTATTGTGCTGAATATATTGCACATGCCATTTGGGTATTGAGTTCATCCCACAATGCAACATAGGGATATTGCATTGTACCCTCATCACCTCCGGTTTTAATCTGTATTGTAACTCCTGTACCTGTGGCCTGAAATTTAAACCATCGGTTGTAATTTGGTCCGGTATTCCAGCACGATCCTCTAACCTCATCGGCAGTAGCTCCCAGAGTAGTGAAAGAAGCATCGGGTGAGCACCATCCCGAGATATTTGAAATTATTTTTGCCCCGGCTTTGAAATTATAATCAGCAACAATTGTTACTGAGTCTTTTGATCCTGTGCAAAAAGCATCTGAATAGGTGTAAGTAATTATATGAGTGCCAATTCCAGCAGTTGAAGGAGTGAAGGTTATTCCTGATATACCAGCGCCTGTAAATGTCCCGCCAAGTGGGTCACCAACCAATATTGAAGCAGGATCGCTAAGATCATATTGTGCATTTAGGTTAGCAAATGTTATAGTTGGTTTTGAATGAACAGTAGTCTGTATTACTCTCTGATTTGAGCATCCGGCAGTAACATACGTATAATCAGTATATGTATAAGAAATGTTATGAATTCCGGGGCCGGCTGTAGCCGGGTCAAATATATCGCCGGATATCCCAGGGCCACTAAATGCTCCACCTGAAGGATCTCCGGTCAGTGTTACAGGTGCTGCATCAATGCAATAGTCAGTACTCAGTCCGCTGAAATCAACATCGGGTAACGCAAAAATATCAACATATAACTCGCTTGTTCCTGACGATCCGCAACCTGTAACTTCATCCACATGAACCAGGCCTGGCACTCCTCCTGCAGGATCCCATGTTACATCAATGCTGTATTCAGGACCAGTCAGGCTGGCAGGGGTCCCGTTTATAATCGACCATGTGTATGTTGATCCGGTATGCCCGGCAACTGAATAAGTTATTGTTGAACCGGCACATACCTCTATTTCTGAAGGCATTATGGGTGATGTAGAGGCAGGAGGGCAGGCAATACAGGATATCGCTGCAGACCATCCCGGGCGGTTAGTTGCTCCGGCGTCTGAGATAAAATTAAAAGTGAGGCAGGTGCCTGAGGAGTAGATGGTGAAAGGAGCGAACACAAAGGGCCCAGGGTAAGTTCCGATCAGAGGCGAACCGGTGTCAGGGCCGTCGTATACATATAATAAATCAAGCGATCCAATATTCAGTGAAGAAAAATCAAACCTTAAAAAAGTGCTGCTCTCCGAACAAAAAGTGACAGTGAAATTTTCACCGCTGGCATAATATCCCAGAGGACCGGCATTACTGTCAGTAAAAGTGCCAGAGCATGTGTTCACTGTCAGCCCGTTATATGTGTCAATCTCGTATTGGGAGTAAAGACTGAATCCATAAGAGGCTATAACAATGACCAGAAGAATCTTTCTTAAGAAGGCACTGGCAGACTCGGTTGTAAAGTATTTCACGGTAATGATAATCTTGCTATTACACATATGTTTGGTTAATAGATATATGACAGTAAACATAACTGATAATAGGATAATTTGGTTGCATAAAACCATTATTATTGTTTTTTTTTTGATCAGAATCAGCTATGTGATTATATATCAATTGTTAACAAAGGGAAAAAATATGATTATTAATAGAATGGGAGTCGCAGATATAAGTATATGGTAAATTTTATGCAGATAACTTTACGTTAGTATATACTCACAGAAAGTTATCTCAAGCTAATAGAAAGTCACTGCTAATACAGAATTTCAATTTAACTCCAATTATTCAGAAGGATGATAGGTGCAATTCAACTTAAATTGTTAATTTTGATACGATAAAGAGGGAAAGAGGTGTCTGTAGCAGTCAATTATTTTATGTCAGAACAATGACTTTGGAAGGAAAAATTCCACCAAAACCCTGGTATTTGATTTCTCTATATATTGTGATCATTTTGATTACGGTTTCTTTAGGTTTTATCTATTACAAAACACATAAAAACAGCATTCTTCATGAAAAGCAGATTGAGTTATCTGCAATATCGGACCTGAAAATAAGGCAGATAAACCAATGGAGACAAGAAAGACTGGGCGATGCAGGTTTTCTTGGTGAGAATATTTTGATAGTCACAAAGTATTTGGAGTTTTTGAAAAATCCGGAAGGTGGTCAGCTAAGAGATGAGATTATTCTGAGTCTGAAGTCCCTGACAGATAATTTCGATTATAAAAATGCTTTAATTATTGATAATGAAGGTGTTGTTCGCCTGGCATATCCGGCAGGGGATACCTTGGTTGGCGATCACCTGAGAAGTTTCATAGCTGATGCCGTAGCTACAAGAAAGGCTATTTTAACTGATCTTCACAGAGCCAGTGTAGTCAGTTATGTGCATCTTGACCTTATTATTCCTCTTATCGATCATTCCTTAAATGATACTTTAGTTCTTGGAGCGATAGTGATGAGGGTTGATCCTCAGAAAGTTCTGTATCCTCTTATACATTCATGGCCAGCACCCAGCAAGAGTGCTGAAACGCTTTTGTTCCGAAAGGAGAACGAAGAGATATTGTACCTGAACAGGCTCCGGCATTATGAAACCGATGAACTGATCCTGAGAAAGCCTGTTACTTTGGAGAAGCTTCCCGAATCGATGGCCCTGAATGGAATTCTTGGAACAGTAAATGGAATTGATTATCGAAATGTTCAGGTTGTAGCAGTAATGAGTAAGGTGCCGGGAACCACCTGGTATATGGTATCAAAAATAGACAGGGATGAAGTTTTTATTACTCTTAACAGCCATATGAGGATGGTAATCATTATACTGATACTTTTTATTCTTTCAATTGGATTGTTATTTGGGTTTTTCTGGTGGAATCAAAGAGTCAGATATTACCGGGAACTGTACAATACTGAGCTTAACCGGCTTGCCCTGGTAAAACATTTCGATTATATATTAAAATTTGCAAATGATATTATATTGCTGTTTGATAAGGATTTAACCATTTTAGAAGCCAACGACAGAGCATTAGAGACATATATGTACACCCGCGATGAGTTAATCGGGATGAAACTTATAAAGATCCGTGCACCGGAATCATTAGCCCAGCTGAATGATCAGCTCAGTCTGGTTGATGAGAATAAATCTGCTACTTTTATTACTTACCATATCAGGAAAGATAAATCCATTTTTCCTGTCGAAATAAGCTCGCGTCTTGTAAACATTGAAGGATCGAAGTATTATCAGACTATAGGCAGAGATATAACTGAAAGAAAATATGCAGAAGATGCCCTGCGGGACAGTGAAGACAAATTCAGGAAAATATTTGAAGACAGTCCTTTTCCAACGGTTATGACAGGAAAGGATTTTGGAATAACCAGGGCAAACGAAGCCTTCAGTAAGATGACAGGTTATTCTGAAGAAGAACTTATAGACCTGACATTCAGAGATTTTACCCATCCTGATCATATCGCAGAAGATGAAATTTCATTGCTTAGGCTTATTGCAGGAGAGATCCCCATTTACAAAACGGAGAAAAGATATATACGGAAGGACACAACAGTTATCTGGGGATCAACTACAGTAATTGTTATCCGGAATTCTATGGATGAAGTTCAGTTTTTTCTTGCAATGGTTGAAGATATTACTTCAAGGAAGAAAACTGAACAGGATCTTATAGCTGCTAAAGAAAAGGCTGAAGAGAATGACAGATTGAAAACGGCGTTTTTACATAATGTCTCCCATGAAATTCGAACCCCGATGAACGCCATAATAGGATTTGCCACCCTCCTGAATGAAGATGGGGTTACTGAAAATGAACGGATTCAGTATTGTGATATTATTTACCAGAGCAGTACACAGTTATTGTCGATTATCAGCGATATTGTTGATATTGCAAATGTAGAAAGCGGTCAGGTTAAGTTAAACTACAAGGTGATGAACATAAATTCATCACTAAAAACACTATGCGAACAGTACAATTTCGTAAGTGGAGACAATAAGCTCCCCGTCCGTCTGATTGCCGGAGTTGATGATGAAGGAGCAAATATAACAACAGATGGCACAAAGCTTATTCAGATTATCTCTAACCTGATTAACAATTCAATGAAGTTTACCCGGCAGGGAGAGATTTGTTTTGGCTATACTATGAAAGACAGAAATATTGAATTTTTTGTAAAAGATACGGGAATCGGGATCGCACCTGATCATATAGATAAAATTTTCGACAGGTTTTATCAGGTCGATCGGGCTGTTTCGAGACAATACGGGGGTACAGGGCTTGGATTGTCTATATGTAAGGCCTATGTTGAATTACTTGGAGGTAAGATTTGGGTGAAATCAAAACAGGAGGAGGGGACCATATTTAAGTTCACTATTCCAATTCTAAGTGATTCAGAAGTTACAGTTGCTCAAAAATAAAACGTATTGATGGACCTGAATGTCCCTGTTGGGAGCGATAGGCTTCACTGATCAAGTTCCTAGTTGTGGGCAATGAACCAACTTTAATTAAGGTTTCAATTTTATGTCTGTTTTTCCAGTTCTTCAACTGTTTCTCTCTGGTCATTGCCTCCTTTTTGGAGTTATATACTTCGGAATACATTAATATCCAGGGTTTCCCGAGATTAGTAAATCCTTTAGAAATTGAGTTGTGTTTTTTTAATCTACTCTCAATATCAGAGGAATAGCCGATGTAATACTTGTCAAGTTTATGAGAATATAGAATATAGACGAAATACATAATCAAAAAACCCCGCAGAAGCGGGGATGTAACTTGTGGGCGATGAGGGATTCGAACCCCCGACCCTCTGGGTGTAAACCAGATGCTCTGAACCAACTGAGCTAATCGCCCTAATTACTTTATAACTTTTCAACGAACCACCGACCCTCCCGACTTTTAGTCGGGATGCTCTGAACCAACTGAGCTAATCGCCCTTAAAAAGAGAGTGCAAATATAGATTCTATTTTCATTTATGCAAAAAAAATCTTCATTATTATGTTTTTTTGAAGTTTATATCAGCTATAACCAGCAGACAGTGTAAAAAGGTTTTCTTTGCAATTCTTTCGTCAAATAAAACAAACGCTTCAAATTGTCAATACCATCTGTTGGTCAAAACATAATTTTGATAAATTGAGTCAATACCCCCATTGTGTAAGCATTCAAGTGATAAATTATTAGTGTGTTACGTAACGCAACCAAATTCTTATTTTTAAAGTCTTCTGAAAGTGCATGAAACTCTTATAAAATAAAGTGCTACAGGTGATTAAAAAATGGTTATATTCGCTTTTAGGAAATTATTGAGTGAATATCTGAAGTTCATATGGAAAATCTATATACTTTAGATATGTATTTATTTGATATAGAGATTGATCTGATTTGTTAAGAAATATTTTGAACCTGATTGTATGGAATCCAAGAATTTAATATCCGAGACTGTGTTGATGCATATTTCCTCTTTTTTGAGCCGGGTAGTCTCAGACTTCGTCAGGGGTAATCTGAAAACTAATTCTCCAATGGTAAAGAAAAACAGCTTTAGAGTTCCTGTGATTATTTTGTTTTTATTATTTTCATCTGGAATTGGTTTATTTGCCCAGACAACTTACTACTGGGTAGGTGGCGCGAATGCATCTTATTCTTCTTCAACTAGCTGGAACACAGTTCTGGGAGGAGGAGGTAGTGAACGTACTTCGCCGGCAAACTCTGACATTCTGATCTTCGATGGTTCCGACATAAGCAGCGCTGTTGGCCTGCAGACTGGTTCAATAACAGCAAATACTGTTATTACTCAAAGCATTGACAGGCTGGTCTTGCAGAATAGCGCTGATGTAACCCTTACTTCAGGAGCAGGAAGGACTATTACTGTCAGAAACGGAACAGATACCGACTTGATTATTAATACCTTTTCATCGCTTACGCTGGGAGCCAGTGTGAGTATAGACATGGCAAATAATTCAGCTGCGGCTATTGATGGTGACCTTGCTATAGGCTCCGGTAGTGCTTTTGATTCAGATGGGAATGGTGTTCTGACTACTGTAAACGGAACCATGAATAATTCCGGGACAGTTAGTGGAACAACCGCAAGATTGATATTCAGCAATGGTTCTGATTATTTTCATACACAAGATGGAGGAACTATACCTACTGCAGGATGGCAGGCTGGTTCGACCTGTACGGTTACAGGAGCACTAGCTGCGGTGCCCGGAGGACTTGGACAGTCTTTTCATAACTTAACATGGAACAGTACATCCCAAACAGGGAACCTGAACATTGCAGGACTAAGTGGGATTTCTATTCAGGGTAACTTTAGTCTGGTTTCGTCTGGTACAGGCTCCTTGCAATTAGTAACCACTGCAACAAGCAGATCATTTTCTGTTCTGCGTAATTTTATTATTTCAGGAGGTACTCTGGCACTGTCAGCTGAGACCGGAGTCGGAACCATTAATGTTTCTGGAAATTTTGAGATGACAGATGGAACAATTACTGAGACTAACACAGGATCAGGAGCTATTATTTTCAATGGTACATCTGAGCAAATCTTTTCTAAAACAGGAGGGAGTATAACAAATACTATAAATTTTACTATTTCAACCAATGCAATCTTAAATTTTGGCACCAGCGTTCTTGATGGAAGTTCAGGTACATTTACTCTAAGCTCAGCTGCAACTTTGATTACTGCTAACGCCAATGGTATTTCATCAGCCGGAGCTACAGGAAGCATTCAGACTACAGGACGATCTTACAGCTCACTCGCAAACTATATATATAATGGTATTTCGCCGCAAGTTACCGGCGTTTTTACAACAACACCCACTGCTTCTTCTGTTAATAATTTAACAATAAATAATAATACAGGTCTGGCTCTTTCACAATCTCTGACAGTTAATGGAGCAGCCGCATTTACCAATGGCGCTTTGATTCTGAACGGAAATGGTCTTACTCTCAATAATACGGTATCGACAGGTACCGGATCAATTACAGGCAGCTCAACCTCTGATTTGTCAATAGTTGGGAACAATACACCTGGAATGACCCTTCCCCCGGTAAACGGAGTACTCAGAAATTTTACCTTAAATAAAATAGGAACAACGAACAGTGTCAATGCTTCTTCAAGCCTTACTACTGACATTTCAGGTGCTGCTTCATTTAACTCTGGTCAGCTAAATACTATATATGATATTACAATTAATGGAAGCGCCGTTTGCGGATCAGGGTTAATTAATGCTTCAGGCGGAACAGTAACCTATAACTCAAACTTATCTCAGAGCTTAATTGCTGGTACATATAATAACCTGACCAGAACGGGCACAGGAACAGCAAACTTATGCAATGACATAACAGTTAATGGAAATCTTACAATATCTAATGGTGTTATCGATGTTACTGCAGCTAATTATCTGATTACTCTACGGGGAAACTGGACCGATGGAAATGTTGGAGACGGTTTTGTGCAACGCGCTGGAACAGTGTTTCTTAACGGATCAGCCTTACAGAGTATCAGTAAATCATCAGGTGAGACATTCTGGAATTTAAGGATTAACAATTCATCAGGGATTATTCTGTCTGCCGGCAATGTCACGGTAAGCAATACACTTACGATGAATAATGGCAATATCAATGCCAATAATTATGCTTTGGCATTAGATAATGCAAGTGTTACCTCCCTGGTACATTTAAGTGGTAATCTTTATGGAGGAGTATTCCGGAGGGCAGTGAACACAATAACAGGATCGTATCTGTTTCCTGTAGGAACGAGTAATTACTTTAATTCATGTATCATTGGTTATACCGGTGTGGCACCTTCCGGAAGCATTGATGTACAGTTTTTTCCGGCTGATCCCATTAATTATGGTGGATTGCCCCTCTCTGAGAGCGGCATTAATATTTCTTCCCATTACACTGATGGCTACTGGACAGTCAAATCAACAACAGGCTATGCTTCTACCTATGATCTTACTCTTAATGCCGAGGGATATTCCAGTTACACTGTTGATCAGAGTACACGGATCCTTAAGCGTACAAATAACGGCAACTGGACACTTTCCGGGACTCACGCCATCGTTACTCCACCCTCTTGCAAACGAACTTTAGTAACCGGCATTGACACAGGCGGGAATACAACAATTTTTGGTCTGGGCCAATCAGATTGTATATCAATCTCGGCCCATCCATCTGATGTAACAAGCTGTGCAGGTGAGAATGTTGGTTTTACAGTTGCGGCTTCCGGCACAGGACTGAGTTATCGCTGGCAGAGGAATGGGGTCGACCTTGTTGATGGGGTAAGCTACAGTAATACAGGAACAACATCAATGACTGTAACAAATATATCAGCTTCTGAAGCAGGACAATACCGGTGTAAAATTACATCTGCATGTTCGGGCTCTCCTGTAGCATATACAAATAGTGCATCACTAGTTCTTTCTTCTCCTCTTCCATCACTGGGATACCATTATGTCAGAACAATTACTATAGATCAGAGCGTGGTGCAGGGTTCTGCTGATCTTGTTAATTTTCCATTATTAATTTCAGGGACATACCCTTTCCTTAGAACAGTTGCTAATGGTGGACTTGTGCAGAATAGCAATGGGTATGATATAGTATTTACCGATAATAACGGTTTTAAACTCGACCACCAGGTTGAAAGTTACAACGCCGCAACAGGTGAATTCACTGCATGGGTGCGAATGCCGGTATTGTATGCTCTGAAGAATACAGCGCTGCGCATTCTTTATGGCAATCCGCAGGTTACCTTAAATCCGTCAGTATTTACTGTTTTTGGTTCAGATTACAGGGGAGTATGGCACCTGAACGATCAGTCAAGCATTATTGATCAGACAGGAGGAGGAAATAATGGGACCAATCTTGGAACAGGAGGAGCAGTTAATATTGTTGGTAAAATAGGAGGGGCACTTGATTTCGAATCTGGAGACGGAGATTATATCAGTATAGCCAATGAGGCAAACTTTGACATTTCGCAAGCAATTACAGTATCTGCATGGATTAAGGTTGAATCTTTTACTATTTCATGGCAGGCATTTATTACCAAAGGTGATAATGCGTGGCGTTTACAGCGAAATGGTACCGCAAATTCAACCAGTCTCGACTTGACCGGAGCAGGATTCCTTAACGGCTCCGTGAGTGTTAATGATGGCGCGTGGCATTATGTGGCAGGTACATACGACCGGCAGGTTCAGAATCTCTACATTGATGGAGTACTTGATGCATTTGTCCTTAATACTAATGCGATAGCTCTCCGAGATTATCTGGTTTATATTGGAGCAAATGCACAACAAGGCGGCAGGAACTTCGATGGCATTATAGATGAAACCAGGGTATTGGTAAATGCCAGGTCAGCATCGTGGATTAAAACTGAATATTTAAATCAGAATAATCCGGGAAGCTTTTATACTCTTGGCAGCGAGTCAGTAAATTCTTTGTTTGATAGTTTTTCCGCATGCGAAAACAATACTGTTACTTATTCTGTCCCGGCAACTGCAGGGCATACATATACATGGTCAGTAACCGGGGGTACTTTCCCTCCAACAACAAGCAATAGTATAGACGTAACATGGGGAGCAGCTGGAACAGGAAGCATTCAGTTAACGGAAATTTCCGGAGGATGCAGTGCTACCTCAATTCTTTATAATGTGACTATCGCTGATTCACCTGATCCATTGATAACAGGTAATATAAGTGTATGCCCCGGAGCAAGTGGCGAGGTTTATTCGACACCTGCTGTTGTTGATCATACTTACAGCTGGATAGTTACCGGCGGACTGATAGACGGATCAACAACAGGTAACAGTATAGTAGTAGACTGGGATCCTTCAGGTACAGGTACTGTCAGAGTTACCGAGACCAATACAATAGGAGGCTGTTCAATTACAACACCTGACCTTGTTGTACAGATTGAGGATCTGCTTGCTCCTGTGATAAGTGACTGCCCCTCAGACATTAATGCCAATACCGATGCCGGCCTGTGTACCGCTGTTGTTACCTGGACAGAACCTAGCTCTCTTGATGATTGTGAAGGAGCCCTGGCATATGATACCCGTTCACATGCACCGGGTAGTTCATTCCCGTCAGGTACAACAACCGTAACATATACATTTACCGACCTGGCTTCAAATACCTCAACCTGCAGCTTTGATGTTACAGTATCAGATAATCAGGTTCCTACAATCATTCCTCCGGCTCCGGTATCTGTTGGTACCGATGCAGGTATATGCACAGCAAGCGGAGTTGCACTGGGTCTTCCTGTTACCGCTGACAACTGCTCTGTTGCAAGTGTAAACAATGATGCCCCAGCCTTCTTTCCTGTTGGTTCAACCACAGTAACATGGACAGTAACAGATGACGCCGGTAACTCAGCAACAGCAACTCAGTCAGTAACAGTTGCTGACAATGAGCCTCCTGTTGCAGTATGCCAGGATATTTCTGTTCTGCGCGACGCTCTCGGAAATGCAACTATTACTGCTGCACAGGTAGATAATGGATCATCTGACAATTGCGGAATTCCAACTCTTAGCCTTGACAAAAGTACATTTACAAGTTCTGATGTCTCTCCATATTTAGTTACTCTGACAGTGACAGACGCAAACGGAAATTCATCAACCTGCACCTCAAATGTCACACTGATAGGCTCACTGCCCTCTTCCAACTATTATTCATTCCAGACAGGTAACTGGAATGCAGCAAGCACATGGACAACCGATCCGGGAGGAACAACGGGTCCTGGTACAACAATCCCGGGAGATAACGATAGAGTAGTGATATTGTCAGGACGTACTGTGACAATGACTGCAGATGTTATTTCACAAAATATTGATCTGACAATTACTGATGGAGGTATTCTGGATCAGTCGACCCATGCTTTCACCGATGTTGCTGGATTAGCAGCCTTAAAGGGTAGCGGAGTATTAAAATTATCTTCGTCTGCTTTTCCTTCAGCAACCATAAATACATTTGTTACAACTGACGGTGGTACCACTGAGTACAACAACAATGGAGAAATGTCATCAACGCAAAGCATTTATTATCATCTTGTTGTAAGGACTGCCGGAACAGTAACCCAGGTTAGCAATGTTACTCTCAATGGTAACCTTGACGTAAAAGAAGGAGTATTTCAGATAAATGACCTTAATCCAAGAAGACTCCTGCTGTCTGTTAATGGTGATGTAAATGTTGATAATACCGGGTCAATAGCAGTTGGGACGGGGGTTACCAATACCACAACCACTCCAACAGGTATAAACGGGACAACGGGCGGTTTTCTTAATTATTACGAATTGCATTCTCACAGAATCCAGTTGTTTGGTAATTTTACCAATGATGGTATAGTCAGGTTCACAAACAGATCCTATCCGGTATATAATAGTTTCCCTCCAACCACAATAGGAACAGAAACAGGTTTTGCTACAGTATATTTCCAGGGATCAGATGATAATACCCTGACTTGTAACGGAAGGACAGATTTTTATAATCTTGTGGTTGACAAGGGTACTGATCAGACATTTAAACTGATAGTCAATTCCTCAGCCTATAACAATTTCAGGCTTTTTGGTGCTAATAATTCAAACGGAGACAACACGGCACCTGCCACATCAGCCAATCCAAATCTTAAAAAGGCTTTGTGGATTAAAAACGGAACTATGGTATTGCAGGGTTTAGTGGTCATACCATCCCTTTCAGAAGGTGATCTCGGAGGAACAATTCCAAGTCACTTTTTCATTCCGGCCAATGCTGCACTTCTTATAGAGGGAGCAGGGGTTATTGTTTTATCTACAGCCGATGATTACCGTGAAGTTAATGGTGCCTATGGAGTTACCGCTCCTGATAATGGCTCAATGGGGATTCGCACTACCGGAGGAAGAACAGGCCTGTCTGTGTTAGGTAAACTACAGATACAGGATGGTTATCTCTCAACACGCGAATCTGCAGGTATTTTATACTGGAATTTTGCATCCGGGCAGTTTATTATGAATGGAGGAACTGTTGATGCCAAACAATTTCATGCATCACCCAATGCAAGCAGCCTGATATCTTATACTCAGACTGCTGGTACTCTGTTATTAAGAGGACGTTTCCAACGAACTACATCACTGTTTACACCAGCCGGTTTAACAACAGCTCCTGTAAATACAGCACGAGCATCGAATGGCGAAATAGCTACCCAGGGTTCATTCAACATTACAAATAGCGGTGGGGTCAATGGTTTCTCAATGTCAGGGGGTACAATCAGAATATTTGATGTAACCGGAACAGCTGCTCCTACTTATGCATTTGAGGTACTTTGCTCACCAGCCGGCATTAATGTTACCGGAGGGACTGTTGAAGTTATACCAACAACAGGATCGGCACTGTCTGATGCAGATTATCTTATTAACTCCACAGCTCCTGTCTATAACCTGATAATTAACAGAGCAAGTGGATCCTCACTGGCTCAGCTTATTACAAATCCGCTGGTTGTTCAAAACGATCTCACACTCACCTCCGGAGTTTTTAATGCCAATAACCTTAACATTACAATTGGTGGCAATTACTCTATTGCTTCGGGAACAACCTATACTGCAGGAACAAATACAACTATTTTTAATGGATCAGGCAATCAGATACTTACAATAGATCTGGCTGCCGCTCTTCCAATGGGTAATCTTACCATTGACAAACCTGCCGGGTCAAGTCTTATTCTTGCCGGAACTCAGGCTGCTATAAATGTTTCAGGTAATTTCCGTTTAGTGCTGGGAACTATAAATGACGGAGGAAAAACGGTTAATATATCTGGGAATATTTTCAATTCAGGAATTCATACCGGCATAGGCAAGCTAACCCTTAACGGAACTGGATTTCAAACCATTGACGGAAATGGTATTTTTTCGAATGTTGAGCTTTTTAATACAAATGCTGATTCAGCACCAATATCGCTGTTAGCTAACATGACTATTAATGGTGGTCTTACTTTTTCAAACGATAAGCAATTCAACATAAACACCTATAATCTGAAATTTAATTCACTTGCGTTTATTTCAGGAAACGGTTTATTACGATATATTAAAACTGCGGGTAATACCGGAGATGGCGGTATAACTAAGGTTTATTCAGATCCGGCAGCTTTTGTCTTTCCTATAGGTGTTTCGGATTATACTCCGGCTTCGATTGGCTTAAGTGCTGCACCGGCGACTTATGGTTCTGTTACAGTAAACCCTGTTAATTCGCAACATCCTAATGTTACTACTTCCGGAAGGAGTTTAACATATTACTGGAGGACCAGATCTTCGGGCTTTACATTGGGAACGGCCACTGTTACTCATGGTTATACTTATGCAGATGCAAATCTGGTTCTTGGTGGGGATATTACTGAGGATGAATATGTTGCTGCCCGTTTTAATGTTCCGACAAGTACATGGACAAAAGGAACTTCGGCAGATGTGGATGATGGTGGAAACATTATAGGTGAGCCAGGTACTGGTTCATTCCTTGAAAATGCATCATTTATTGATGGAGATTTTACTACAGGAGATGATGATCCTACTGATCCTTTTGGAATTCCTACTATATATTATAGCAGGCAGAGTGGCCTCTGGAGCGATGTTAATACATGGTCTTTAACAGGTCATACTGGTGCAGCGGCACCAGCATTTCCCGGAGCATCTGATATTGCAATTATCGGAGGACAGGATTCGATTTATCTGGCTACCGAAGTACCTCCTTTACCAATAAACAATGGTGATCCAGGTGTCACTTATTACCAGCTTGATAAAGCTCCTGCTTTTTCTGCAAGTCTCCAGATCGGAACTGGTTCGGTACTTGATATTCAAAATAACCCCGGATCAAATTTTGGTACTGTGAATTCCAGTCCGGGAGGAAATGGGAAACTTCGTCTTACTACCAGGCATCCGGATACTTTTGATCAGACTTATGTTTACGATTTCCCCGATGGTGATTTTTCCGATTTTAATAATAATGACGGGACTACTGAATTTTATACAATTAACCCTGAAGCAGGAACGGTATACATACTACCTGTTGCAGTAACCTCATATGGAAACGTAATTTTGGCTCCACTGCGTGGGTCTAACCTTATATTGCCAAATAACGCTTCAACAACGATTAATGGAAACCTGATCTGCAAAGGCTCGGACGCTGATGCATGGCTGGCGATGACCTGGGCTGATGCAGCCTACGGCACTATTGTGGCCAAGACAGTTTATGTTAAGAAGAATCTTATAGTACAGGGAGGATCATTCGGCTTTATAGATAATGGTGCAACAGCTCAGAACATAATAATTGACGGAGATGTCAATGTTTGGCCAGCTGCCGGAATAGACGTATGGCAATGGGCCTCTTCTTCAACAAACAACTCAATGTCAATTGGAGGCAGCCTGATTAATAATTCAAATAATGTTGTTGCTCCTTATAGTACACCGAGTCTTGTCCGGTTCCGAAATGGTGCTTCACGAACATGTAATGTTACTTTCTTTGGATCAAATTCTACCTTAATTACTAACAATCCTGCACTGAGTGCTACTCCTACAACCACCTTTAATAATGTAGTAATTAATAAAGGTTCAACACAGGCAACCACACTTACTATAAACATTACCGGAACACTTACTACACAACCTAATAACTGGCTTACCCTGCAAAATGGAACATTTATTCTTGACAGGCCCGGTGCTGACTTTAGAATCTCCACTACAACTCCTTTTACCATTCCTGCAACAGCTGGTCTTAGAATTAATAATGCCAACAATGTTTATTTAGCAGATGCAAACTCAAATACTAACGACCTGCTTCTTAGTGGAAAGCTGACATTAATAAATGGCAATGTTTATGTTGGACCAACAGCTTCCCCCGGAAATAATAATGATATTGAGTATTCATCAAGCGGGGCATCTGAAATTGATGTGCAGGGAGGTAACCTGATTGTAAATGGTCAGATCCGTCGTAACCCATTAAACTCAGGAGGAATTCTAAAATATTCGCAGAGCGGAGGTACAGTGACTATTAATGGCCAGGCTTTCAACAGTACAAATGCCAAACTGGAAGTTTTAAACGGCGGCAGTAGTTTTATAATGTCAAATGGTACATTGAATATAGTAAGGGGAAATAATGACTTACTGACTCCTTCATCACCATTTGGCGATTTGTATCTAAGGCCGGAAACAGGATCTGTTACCGGGGGAACAATTTTGTTTTCCCAGGGCGCAATTACCACACAGAATTATTTTCTGGATGCAAATATCCCGCTGAATAATCTTACAATAACCGGGGCTGTTGATCAGCCGGCAACTGTAAGGCTTCTCATTAGTCCTCTGGTTCTTAATGGTGATATGACTATTAACACGAATAGTGTCCTGAATGCAAATAATATAAATGTAACCTTCAATAGAGACTTAATTAATTCTCCTGGTGTTGGTGGATATATATATGGTACTACATCAAATATAACAACATTCAGCTCTTCTGGTGCGCAGCTCATCAATGGGGCTACTGATTTTTACGATTTGGTTGTTAACTCCGGATCCTCTCTGACACTTTCCAATCCATCAACAATATTAGGGGACCTTACTATTAGTCGTGGTAACTTCACCCTTGGTACTAATCCGGTTTCCTTAATAGGTGATTTCACAAATACAACAGGAGCCGGTTATCTTAATACTGATGCAGCAGGATATGGAATTACACTTAATGGAACCTCCCTGCAACATATTTCCGGTGAAGGATATTATTCTCGTTTGACGTTGAATAATGCCCTTGGTGCCATAATTGAAAATGATATAACTCTAAATCAGGATATAACACTGACTCAGGGGATACTTGATATAAAGAAAAATCTGGTATCATTAAGTGTTAACAGTATTGTGCAGGGAGCCCCCTTCAGTTCTGCTAAAATGATTACATCCGACGGTGTTTTCAGTAATGTAGGATTAAGAAAATTCTTTAACACAGGAGCACAACCTTCATTCTTATATCCTATTGGAACAGCTGGTAAATATACACCAGCTCTGCTTACTATTGGTGCAAGCAGCACAGTAGGTTATATTCGTATAAATAATATTAACAGCCGGCATCCGGCAATACTGGATGTTTCTAATTCGCTCGATTATTACTGGGAAGTACAAAGTTCCGGGATAACTGGATTCTCAGGCGACCTGGAACTGAATTATTACGAGGAAGATGTCTTTGGTGACGAGCCAGACTATATGACAGCAAGGATAATGGTTCCGGGTACCATATGGGATATTTACGATGGTGTGGATAATGTGAACAATAAGATTTCCAGTATATATTCTGCATCCAATAATCTTAGTGGTGAATATACTGCAGGTATCACTACGGCTTTCTATGACGATGTTCCTGAATATACAAGTAATGCAGATGGGAACTGGACCGATGCTTCAATCTGGACACAGACAGATGGAGATCCTCATACCCTTGGTGTTGAAGGTCCAAATGGGTTTATTGTTAACATAAATCATGAAGTTACAATAAACAAAAATGAGCGTTTTGCATACCGGACAATGATAAATGACAAGCTTAGAGTACCATCTTCTTATTATGGTCATAACCTTGGTACTGTTACCGGCAGCGGAACATTATATCTTGAGTCGGGCTCATTCCCTGCTGGTGTTTATACTTCATTCCTCGATTGCGCAAATAATGCTACTGTTGAATATGGAGGGACTGGCACATACACAATAATTGCTGACCTTTATGACCATATTTCAAGGATAGTCTTTTCAGGGACGGGTACACGTGTACTCCCAAATATTGACCTTACTGTTTGTAATCAGTTCCTGATAGATGGTCCACTTGTTGATAATAGCATTTATAACAGGAAACTCATTATTCAGGGTACCATGGAACGCTATAATGCCGGCGTATTCAAAAGCGGTACCGGAGCTGGAGCCACAGTATCTTTTGCCGGATCAGGTTTGCAAACCCTGGGAGGAGCCCTGGGTAATTTCACAGGATCAAGTAAATTTAATAACCTTGAAATCAACAATAGTGCAGGCCTTAATATTGATGATGCAGGAGTTGTCGAAATAAAAAGAAACCTGTTACTGACTCTGGGATTAATTAACACCAGTGACACAAGGAGTCTGACTATTACATATTCTGATGAAAACTGCGTTATTCCTGCAGGAGGGAGTATCAACTCCTTTGTCGATGGTCCACTGATTAAGAATATAAGTCAGTATGGCAGTTTCCTGTTTCCGATTGGAAAATCAGGAAGTCCTGATCAACTGGGTAATAACATAAAAATTTCATCTACACAAACAGGTCCGTTATTGTGGTCAGCAGAATACATGACCCCAAACAGCACTTCAGCCAGCATAACATCTCCTTTATTAGGCGTTAGCTCTCAGGAGTTTTATAAAGTTGAGGCAGCCCCTGGAAGTCAGGCTGTATTAAAGCTAAACTGGACGCCATCAAGTGATGTTACTCCACTGATCACAGGAGGCTTGTCCAATATCAGAATAGCTGGTTACAATACCGGAACAAGCAGATGGATAGAAATACCAACAACCTCTGCCGGAAATAATTTTAGCGGGACTGCTACTTCAGATGTTTTACTCACCTCAACCGGTGATGATAATTATACACTCGGCTCCATAACAGATCTGAAGCCAAGAGCAAAACTATCCCCAACCGGACCCGTATGCGGAGTATCAGGTATTCCTGTTACATTTACCTATCCTGTTGCTATCCCGTTTAGTTACTCTTTGAGTTATACAATTAATGGAGCGGCACAGACTCCGGTTACAATATCTTCCTTACCGTATTCATTGCCTACCCCTGTTCCCGGAGTATACGCTCTTACAGATTTTACCTATGACAATCCTGCCTCTCCAAAAACAGGAGTTGTTGATGCCGGTACGGTGACAGTTTATGCTGTTCCGACTACATCTGCTGCAGGCGATGACCAGACATTATGCGGAATAACAACTGCTATCCTTGAAGGTAATACACCAGGGGCCGGCTTTACTGGTTTTTGGACCATTGTCAGCGGTACAGGTGGAAATTTATTGTCACCAACCAGTCCTTCAAGTCAGTTCATTGGCTCCAATGGTGTTTCTTACACCCTCAGATGGACAATAAGCAGCGGAACCTGTACATCGATTGATGATGTTGTTATTAATTTCACAATATTGCCAGAAGCACCGGCAGCTGTATCTCCTCAGAGCTTTTGCGGTCCACAGACCATAACTGCCACCGTGCCATTAGCTATTCCGCCATCAGGAAGCACTATTAACTGGTTCCTTACATCTTCCGGAGGTACTGCTTTACCCGTTGGAACAGCTCTTTCAGATGGCGTTGTCTATTACGCTGAGTCAAATGCAGGAGCCGGATGCAGGAGTCTTACAAGAACAGAAGTTGCTGTATCTATTTATCCTCTGCCTTCTCCTTCATTGAACGGGATCACTCCTGTCTGTGATGAATCAACGGGAAATGTTTACACAACAGATCCAGGTAAAGCTAACTATGACTGGCAAATTGTTGGTGGATATATATCATCTGGCGGTACCAATACCGACAATACTGCAACTGTTACCTGGACTGATCCAGGGACCCAGATTATAAGTGTAAATTATGAGGATATTGGAGGATGCACGGCTTTATCTCCAACAGAATATAATGTTACAGTAAATGCACTGCCATCAGCTCCTGCGGCAGATGTCAATACATATACCTATGATGGCGCTCTGAAAATTGCAACAGCAACTGCAGGAGCAGGAGAAGTTATAGACTGGTATGTGGCAGCAACAGGAGGCACTACAATAGCAGCTCCATCAGGAACCAATGTAGGTACATATTCAGCTTATGCTGAAGCAAGAAACACTACTACTGGTTGTGTCAGTGCATCGCGTACTCTTGTTACCCTTACTATAAATATTGCATCACTTACCATCGATGCCAATGATCTTAGTAAGGTTTACGGCAGCACCTATACCTTCCTTGGGACTGAGTTTACAGCCACGGGACTTATGGGTTCAGATGCCGTTACGAGTGTTACTCTTTCCAGTCTTGGTGCACCTTCTACAGCAACAGTAGCCGGTTCACCATATGTCATCACTCCGAGTGCGGCAGTAGGGACAGGCCTTGGGAACTATACCATCAACTATACCACGGGCCAGTTTACCGTTACTGCGGCATCACTTACCATCACGGCAGAGAACAAGAGTAAGGATTACGGCGCAGCCTTACCTGCTTTGACAGCT
>JFJP01001931.1_pt1 | contig 20531 bp, 21 predicted proteins | sample 431651 | NCBI WGS metagenome assembly JFJP01 (sample SAMN02602958, study PRJNA72255) | Microbial mat metagenome, whole genome shotgun sequencing project. | biome: fresh water; feature: sink hole; material: water; isolation source: purple microbial (photo- and chemosynthetic) mats found in...
GTCAACACCGTTGGCGCCCAGATCAAGGCCGTCGATGTGCCGGACGAATTCTCCGAGAAGCCGCGCATCCTGATCCTGGCCTGTGAAAACGACGCCTACCCGGCGTTGGACATGGCTGGCATGAATCGCCACGACTACGATCCTTATGTTCGCGTTATCCCGGTGCGGTGCCTGGGTTCGGTCAACACCATCTGGATCACCGACGCGCTGAATGGTGGTTACGACGGTGTCATGCTGATGGGTTGCAAGCACGGCGAGGATTACCAGTGCCACTTCGTCAAGGGTTCCGAACTCGGCCGTTATCGCCTGTCCAAGGTCGGTGACACGCTGAAGGGTATGAATCTGGAGACCGATCGGGTCAAGGATATCGAAGTCGCGATTACCGACATGGCCACGTTGCCGCAGAAGATCAATGAGTACGCCGCATTGATCAAGTCCTTCCCGCCTTCCCCGTTCAAGGGCTTCTAGGAGATCGACCATGAGCGATATGAACACACAGATGGCCGACCGCTACAAAAACAATTTCCTGAAGGAAATTGAAGAGCAGGCGGAAATGGGCGAGTGGGTCAAGATGTGCATGCAGTGCGGCCTGTGTTCCGGCTCCTGCCCGACCAACTTCCATTCCGGCTGGGATCATCCGCCGCAGGAAATCTTCATGCTGATCCGCGCCGGCAAGCGCGAAGAAGTGCTGAACGCGCAGGGCATGTACATGTGTACGTCGTGCTACAACTGCTACGTGCGCTGCCCGCGCAAGGTGCCGGTGACGCATGTCATGCACGGCATCGCCGAGTACGCCTACCGGATCGGACGCGCGCCGAAGAATCAGCCGTCCATGCACCTGTCCAAGACCTTCTGGACCAACGCCACCAAAAATGGCCGCGTCAACGAAGTGCGGAAATGCAGAGCGTTGCGCTGGGTCTGGTCAAGGCCGGTCGTCTGAATCTGCTCGAAGCCGTGGGTATTGCCCACAAGTGCAAGGACGTCAAAGGCATCCACGCCATGCTGGCCAAGGCCGAAGAGCTGGAAGCCAAGAACAAGGCCGCCAAGGGCAAGGAGTAACAAGACATGGCACGCAAGGAATACGCTTTCTACCCCGGCTGTTCGTCCCAGAAGGGCGCATCGGCCTCCAACTACCTGGTTTCGGTCGAGTCCATGTGCAAGACGCTGGACATCAAGATGACCGAAATTCCGGACTGGAACTGCTGCGGTGCATCCATCAGCTACGCCGAAAACCAATCTGCCGGGTCAGGACATCGTCGCGACCTGTGCCGCCTGCTGGCTGGGTTCGCGCGAGTCGAAGGAGCGTCTGGAGCACAACTCTGGCCTGATGGCCGATACGCAAACCGCGCTGAAGGAAGCCGGCTTGCAGATCAAGGTCATCCCGGAAGTGCGCCACATGGTCGAAGTGCTGATCGAAGACCTGGGCTATGACGAGCTGAAGAAGCCGGTCAAGAAGCCTTTGGAAGGCATGAAGTTCGCCGGCTACGTCGGCTGCCAGACCAATCGCCCGTTTGGTATCTCCGGTGAATCGTTCGAGAACCCGCTGTATCTCGACAAACTGATCGAAACGGTCGGTGGCGAAGCGGTCAAGTACGACCAGAAAGTCACCTGCTGTGGCGGCGCGCTGGCCTTCTCCGAGCCGGAAAAGGCGCAGGGCCAGATCAAGGACATCATCGAAGCAGCCTATGATGGCGGCGCCGAGATGATTGTTACGCCGTGCCCGCTGTGCCAGGCCAACGTCGAGGTCTATCAGGGCCAGATCAACAAGCGCTACGGCACCAAGTTCGACATGCCGGTGCTGTATTACTCACAGTTGATGACCCTGGCCTACGGCGGCAGCGCCAAAGAAGCCGGCCTCAAAGGCAACGTGGTACGCGCACGCAAGCTGGAAGAGTTCGCAGGCAAATAAATCGGACACAATCTGTGTCAGACTGACAGGGGCTCCGGCCCCTGTTTTCATTCAAGTGACTGATTTGAGGTAATGCAATGAAAGGTCCAAAAACCTACGACGAATACGTCGATCTGGTGCATCAGGCGGTCTACGAAGTGGACGAGATGCGTGCCGGCATCGACTACGATCCGGAAAACGCTGAGCGTTGGTCGGCGATGCTGGACCAACTCGATGGTGTGCTACGCAAGTTGTACGACGACATGATCTCCGACAAATACCAGTTCCCGACCGACAAAGACCTGCCTTACATGCAGTTTCTGAATCGCTATGGCAAAGAGATCCCGTTCAAGCAATTACTGGTGGTGATCAATTCAGCTCACAAGAACGGGCTCTCGCGTGAGTAAGATCATTACCGTCATTCTGGTTACAGTACTGGTGGTCTATTTGTTCCGCCGTATGGCGCAGAACCGGGGCGAAAAAGGCATTCAGCCGCCAAGCGATGCGAAAAAGAAAACGGTGGAGGACATGGTGCGTTGCCAAGTCTGCGGTGTGAATCTGCCGCGTTCAGAGGCGATTCTGAGTCGAGGGCGCATTTATTGTTGCGATGAACACCGTCAATCCGACACCTGAAGCACCCATGCAGGCTGTGGTCGGGCAGGCGATAGCTTCGCAACCGACGATTCCGGAGAGTTTCTGGCGATCAATCAAGCATCTGAATCATTTCCGGCTGTTCCTGGCCGGATTTCTCAGCGTTGCCGGTCTACTTTCCGAGCAGTTCCTGCAACAGCAACTGCAACACCCCTATCTGTTTACGCTTGGCGGTCTGGTTTATTTTCTTTCCGCCTGGTTGTTCGGCAGGCCGATGCAGCGGCAGGAAGCGGACTTTCAACGTTTGGTCGTGCGTCAGGCGATGGTCGATATTCTTTGCCTGGCAGTGCTGATGTACCTCGCGGGCGGCAACAGCTCGGGATTGGGCTTGTTGTTGATGCTGACCCTGGCCGCTGTCGGCATGTTGCCGCAAACGCGTTATGTCCTGCTGTGGGCGGCGGTTGCTGCCATTGTCATCCTGGCCGAGCAAACCCTGCATGGCCTGCATGGCCAGACCGGCGCCGGTGGCTTTGTCCGCGCCGGCTTGCTGTCGCTGGGCCTGTTCGGAGTTGCGCTGCTTTCCAATCTGCTCGCCAAAGGCACACTTGCCGCCGGCGCGCTGGCGCAGGAGAAGTCACGCCAGGCGGAGAGCTTCGAGCGCATCAATGAACGCATGATTCAGGAACTGCCGTATGCGGTGATGGCGGTGGGCGCCAATGGCGAAATCCTGCAATACAACGCGCATGCCGAGGCGACACTCGGGGCGCGTTTTTTCAATGGGTGCACGCTGGCGCAATGCGCGCCGAAACTGGAAATTCTCTGGCGGATGTGGCGTCAAGGTGAGCCGTTGCCGATTCACCCTTTCCAGACTGGCGTTGATGGCCAACGTTTGCGCGCGCGCTTCATGGAACTGGAGCCGAGCCGAAACGAAGGCGCCGTGGTGGTGCTGGAGGATATGACCGAGCTCGAAATGCAGGCGCAACGCATGAAGTTGGCTTCGCTGGGTTTGCTGACCGCCAATCTGGCGCATGAAATCCGCAATCCGCTGTCCGCCATCCGTCATGCCGCCGGCTTGCTGAAGGAAGACGCGCATGACGCGATGACCAGCAAATTGACCCACATCATCGATACCAATGCGGTACGCCTGAACGGCTTGGTGGAAGACGTCCTGTCACTGAATCGGCGTGATCGCATGCAGCGTCGGGAGATTGATCTTGCCTTGTTTCTACCCACGTTTATCCAGGAATATGAACAACGTGAATCCTTGCCGGCGGGGGTGATGCAGATGGATTTGAAGGATGCCAAGCTGGTCTGCTTCGATGCAGGTCATCTCGAACAAATCCTGTGGAATCTGATCCGCAATGCTTGGCGTTATTGCCTGCGGCAACCTGGCAGCATTCAGATTCGGCTTGCCATGAGCGCTGGCCAGGCCGAGATCGAAATCATCAACGACGGCCCGCCGATCACGCCGGACGTGCAGGCACACTTGTTCGAACCGTTTTACACCACCGATAACCAGGGTACCGGACTGGGTCTTTATATTGCGCGCGAACTGTCGGAAGCGAACGGCGCCATGCTGCGCTATGTCGACATTCCCAATGGCGCGCTGTTCCGCCTGCGCTGTCCGCTGGCGCCCTGTTGATTCCTGATTAAGCAGAAAGGCACAGAATGAAGCGTCCACGTGTCCTGTTGGTTGATGACGAGCCTGATCTGCTCGATTTGCTGGAAATGGATATGGCCCGCATGGGCCTGGACAGTGAGCGCGCCAGTTGCGTCGAAGAGGCCAAAACTCGCCTGCAACAGGGCAGTTTCGATCTCTGTCTGACCGATATGCGGCTACCGGACGGCATCGGTCTCGATATTGTCCGATTCATCGTCGAGCACGCGCCAGCGACGCCGGTGGCGGTGATTACCGCCTTTGGTTCAACCGAAAACGCGGTTGCCGCCTTGAAGGCCGGGGCGTTCGATTACGTCGAAAAACCGGTCACGCCGGACAAGGTGCGCAGCCTGGTGCGTTCGGCCTTGAAATCGGCGGAAGTCGAGCCGCCACGATCCGGCATTCGTCCCCTGGTGGGCGGTTCGCAGCCGATGCAGCAGGTGCGTGGACTGATCGAAAAGGTCGCGCGCAGCCAGGCGCCGGTCTTTATTACCGGCGAGACCGGCACCGGCAAGGAAGTCGCTGCGCGTTTGATCCATTACGCCAGCGCGCGCGCGGCGGCGCCGTTCATCGCGGTGAATTGCGGCGCCATCCCGGAGAACCTGATGGAAAGCGAATTCTTTGGTTATCGCAAAGGTGCATTTACCGGCGCCGATACGGAACGTGACGGCTTCTTTCAGGCGGCGCATGGCGGCACGCTGTTCCTCGATGAAGTCGCCGATTTACCGTTGCCGATGCAGGTCAAGCTGCTGCGCGTGATCCAGGAGAAAAGTGTGCGGCGGGTCGGCGGCGTCAATGAAGAGCCGGTTGATGTCCGGCTGATCAGCGCATCGCATCAGGATTTACAGGCTGCGGTGAGTGCTGGTCGCTTTCGGCATGACCTGTTCTATCGCCTCAACGTGATCGAAATCCGCATGCCGGCGCTGCGCGAGCGCCGCGAGGATCTGCCCGAACTGGCCGAATTCATCCTTCAGCGCCTATCCGATAGCCGCGCCGGTCAGGCGCCGATACTGCAGCCCGCCGCCATTGAGGCGCTGCAAAAGTATGACTTTCCCGGCAATGTGCGGGAGCTGGAAAACATGCTCGAACGCGGCATGGCGCTGGCCGAGAACCAGATCATTGATGCCGCTGATTTGAACCTGACGCCGATGGAAGGCAGCGGCATGACTGGCGTCGATGGCAATGCCGGCCTGCAGGCGCATCTGGATGATCTGGAAAAACAGGCAATTCAGGAGGCGCTGGCCAAGACCGGCCATAACAAGACTGCCGCCGCGCGCCTGCTTGGCGTCACCTTCCGTTCATTGCGCTACCGAATGGAACGTCTGGGCATGGAATGAATCCGCTGTGGCGGCGGGGTCAGCCATGCTTTTCGCGGACCATTTTGTCGATCAGTTGCATCACTTCAAAGCTTGCAGCTTCCGTCGATTGCAACGCCTGGAAGATATTCTGTTGAATCTCGATGTCGTTTTCCCAGCCCTGACTGAGGAATGACACCATACGGTGCACGTTGTCATGCACTTCCGCGTGCGGTTTCTCCAGTAAACGGTAACTGGCTGTACCGCTGAAACGTTCGCGACCGATGTTTTCATACCATTTGCCGAGCCGGCAATTGTGATGGTCAACCGAGATCGGTTGCATGTAGGTGTCGTCACCGCCGCTGCTGAGCGCCATGTATGCGCGTTGTTTGTAAATCACGTGGTCCACCTTTACCAGCGAAGCGAAACTCATATCGCGCGCCCGCGCTGCGTGGCCTTCCGTCGCTTGGGCGGACTCCGCGAAACCGCTGAACAAGCCCTCCATTTCGCTGACCAATTGACTGGAATTGCTGGCCATGTCGCGCATGGCATGCGAATCCGACAGCATGATGGTGGTCTCGGCATTCAGGGTTGCCATGATCGAGCCGATGGATTCCGACGCACTCTTGGTATGTTCCGCCAGCTTGCGTACTTCGTCCGCCACCACGGCAAAACCGCGGCCTGCCTCGCCGGCGCGGGCCGCTTCAATGGCCGCGTTGAGCGCGAGCAGATTGGTCTGATTGGCGATGCCCGTGATCAATTCAACGGCAGTGTTGATTTCCTGACTGCGTGCATTCAACTCAACCACCGCATCGGCGACATGGTTGATCCGGCTGGTAATCTCGCTTAGCCGCTCGATGACCTGATGCACCACCCCCTTGCTGCTGGCCGCATCGGTGCTGGTGCGCGAGGCCAGGTCGAGCACGATCTGCATTTCATCGGTAACCTGGTTCAGGTCGTTTTGATTCGAGGCCAGGTTGGACAGCAGATTGCTTGTGTTGAGATGGTGGACTTGCGAGATCAAGCGATTACGCAATTGGCCGCGCTGCTGTTCCGCCATGCCATCGAGCAGGACATTCTGACTTTCTAGGCCCTTCTTGAAACCGCCATGCAAGCCTTCCGAAAATGTTTTACGTTCATATTTTCCGGCTACATGGAGACGAAAAGTGGTGGTTTCCTCCCTGAAATAAGTCTCCACCTGATCCAGCATGTCATTCACGCGCCAGCACAAAAGGCCAATTTCATCCTTGTCGTTGACACCGGTAATGCGCTTGCCAAACTTTCCAAGACTGATATCGGTCGTGATTTCGTCCAGCTTGGCCAACGGCAGCAACCAACTGCGAACCCGCGTCTGACCCCAGCCTGAAAGCGCCATCCCAGCCAGCAGGAAACCCAGCAGCAACCAGTCAAAACCGTGCAACAGCCAGGCGCCGAGAATGGTCGCCAGGATCAGCCCGGAAAATCCCCAGAGCAGTGCTGAGAATCTAGATTGCAAGGACCAGTTCGTCATAGCTCAACCCTTTCGCGGCAAGCAGATCGGTCAAAATTCGAGTCGAGGCGGCAATTGCATCTCTGGCGCCGGCGCGTTGTTCTTCCTGCAACATGGCTCGGTACAAACCGGTGACCGTTTCGATGCCGGAAGCCTTGGGTTTGCGGCGCACCGAAAAGTAGCCAGTGACATTGCCGTTGTTGTCAAAGTTGGGTGTCACGTTGGCGAATACCCAGTAGAAACTGCCGTCCTTGGCCATGTTTTTCACATAGGCATTGCATTCCTTCTTGGCTTGAATCGTGTCCCAGAGCAATTTGAACACCGCGCGCGGCATGTCCGGGTGGCGGATGATGTTGTGCTGGGCGCCAAGCAGTTCCGCTTCGGAATAGCCGGAAAACTCGATAAAGATACGATTGCCGTAAGTGATCCGGCCTTTGATGTCGGTTTTGGAGACGATGAAATCGTCCTCGCGCATCTGGCGCTGCGCACTGGTCGGTGTGACGGGATACTTCATGGGCGCGGCCTCCGCGCGCTGGTAGATGCCCAGCGCAGATTGATGACTTGGTTACTATCGGATGCAAACGAAAAAACAAGAGGCTGCGGCACCGGTGAAAAAAGCAATTTACTCAACTAAAGGTCATCCTCCGATGTGGCGTGGTCCAGACTAGGGCGGCGCGATGCAACCGGCAGCCTGCAGAGACATCGACAGGGACGCAGACACAGATGCGGCGCATCGCACAGAAGCACGATTTCACGCAGAATCCAGCCATGCAACTGCTCGATGAATCGACCTACCACCGCCAATTGATGCAAACGCGCGGACCCGCGCTGGTGCTGTTCAGCAGCCAGGCCTGCGGCACCTGTCGCCAGGTCGAACGCCTGTTGCCTTCCAGCGCTCCGGAGGGCGCGACGTTGTTCAAGGTGGATGTGCAGGTTGCCTCGGCACTGGCGCGGGCGTTCGAGGTGTTCCATTTGCCGACCCTGTTGCTTTATCTCGACGGTCATTACCACGCCTGCCTGAATTGTGAAGTCACGCCGACCGCGCTGCACGCCGCGATCGAGCAGGCCGTCAACCAGCCCGCCGAGGAAGAACCATGAACGTTGATGCTGCTGGATGGTGTGAGGTAGCGCGCCGCATTGATTCGCCCAACTGCGACGCGCGCCCGCCGGATGCCGAAATCAGCCTGCTGGTGATCCACAACATCAGCCTGCCACCGGGGGAATTCGGCGGGCCGGGCGTCGAACAGTTGTTCACCAATCGGCTCGACCCGTCGGCTCACCCGTATTACGCGACGATTCACAGCTTGCGCGTGTCATCCCACTTCTTCATCCGCCGCGACGGCGAACTGGTTCAGTTCGTGCCCTGTAGCCAGCGTGCCTGGCACGCTGGGGTTTCAAGCTGGCGCGGTCGCGAGCGCTGCAATGATTTTTCGATCGGGGTGGAGCTGGAAGGCAGTGACGAGCAGCCGTTCAGCGATGCGCAATACCGTTGCCTGAACGAATTGATCGAGTCGCTGCGGGCGGCGTATCCGGGCTTGCTCGATATTGCCGGCCACTCGGATATCGCGCCCGGCCGCAAGACCGATCCGGGGCCGTGTTTCGACTGGAGCCGGGTGAAAAACTGCTAGCTGTTTAGGCTGTTTAGGCAGCTTGCGCCGGAATCTGCGCGCCGATGCGCTTGATGCGGTTCTTGTCGTCCACATAAACCAGCTTCGGCTCGAACTGGGCGAGTTCGATTTCATTGAAGTTGGCATAGGTGGCGATGATCAGGATGTCGTTCACTGCCGCTTTTCGTGCCGCCGCGCCGTTGACCGATATCATGCCGGAGCCTTTCTGGCCGCGAATCGCGTAGGTGGCGAAGCGTTCGCCGTTGTTGACGTTGTAGATCTCGATTCTTTCGTATTCACGAATATCTGCTGCTTCCAGCAGAAGTTCATCAATCGCGCAGGAGCCTTCGTACTCCAGTTCGGAGGCGGTAACGCGAACTCGGTGCAGCTTGGACTTGAGCAGGTTACGTTGCATGGCGGTGGATGAATTGAAAATCGGGGTGCAATTATAGCCATGATCTTGCGCTGCACAATAAATCGGCTGGACACGGTACAAACGGGCTAGTCCCTTGTTTCAAAGAAGGATTCACGCTTCAAGCAATCAGGATGGCGCGGAAATCGTTGACGTTGGTCCGGGTCGGGCCGGTCAGCAGCAGATCGTTCAGGTTGGCAAAAAAACCGTAGGCATCGTTGTTTTCCAGTGCGTCGCGGGCATCAATGCCCCGCGTCGCCGCGCGCATCAGACTATCTGGCGTTATCACCGCGCCGGCATTGTCCGCAGTGCCGTCGATGCCATCGGTATCCGCCGCCAGCGCATGCACCCCAGGCAGCCCGTTCAGCGCAATCGCCAGCGCCAGCAGGAATTCGGCGTTGCGGCCGCCACGACCCCGGCCCCGCACGCTCACCGAGGTTTCGCCGCCGGACAGCAACACCACCGGCGACGGCCAGGGATTGCCATATTGGCGAATCTCGCGCGCCAGCGCGGCAAACGCCTGCGCCACTTCGCGTGCTTCGCCGGTAAAGGTGTCGCCCAGAATCACTGGACGAATGCCGTGCGCATGGCAGAAATCCGCCGCCGCCTGCAATGCCGTGCGGCCGTTGGCGATGACATGATGTTCAACTTGCGCAAAGCACGACTCGCCCGGCTTCGGCGTTTCTTCCTGTTCACCCGCTGCGCCTGCCTGCAAGTGGCGCGGCACACTGGCCGGCGCATCGATGCGCCAGCGCGCCAGAACCGCCAGCGCATCGGCGTAGGTGGATGCATCCGGCGCGAACGGGCCGGACGCGATCACCGCCGGATCGTCGCCGGTGACATCGGAAATCAGCAGCGCGGTGACTGGTGCGCGGCAAGCGGCGGCCAAGCGTCCGCCCAGGGTTTGCGAGAGGTGTTTGCGCACCGTGTTGATCTCGGCGATGGGCGCGCCGCTGTTCAGCAGTGCACCGCTTACGGCTTGCAGTTCGGCCAGCGAAATGCCCGCAACTGGCAGACTGAGCAGGCTGGAACCACCTCCGGATATCAACGCCAGCACGTGGCTGTCCGGGGCGGCGCCACGCACTTGATCGAGCAGGCGTTGCGCTGCATCGAGGCCAGCCGCGTCCGGCAGCGGATGGCCGGCTTCGATGACTTCGATCCGTCGCGTTGGCACGCCGTGGCCGTGGCGAGTGATCACCAGACCGGAAAGATCGGCGTCCGGCCGCTGCGTTTCCACGCACGCCGCCATCGCCGCCGCCGCTTTTCCCGCGCCGACCACAATCAAATGTCCTGACGGTGGCACCGGCAGTTGTGTTGCCAAATGCGCGGGCATGACCGCTTCGGCTTGCACGGCGGCAATGGCGGTATGGAAGGCGTTAATCAACAGGTTACGTGGTGACATGAAATGCAGTCAGTCAAAATGGATGCCTGAATGAAATGTAGTGTGGAATATGCTCGCATGCGCGGCGGTTTATTCATGTGGATGCGCCAGCATCGATCAGATTTCACCCTTTAGCAGAACATCAAACAGAGATTGCCAGGACCAAAAAGCCATGCCAGACCGGATCGTGCTCCCAACCCAGCGACGTTACCTGTTCGTCGTTTTGTACCTCGCCGTTTTGTACCTCGCCAGCGCGATGCTCGCCGGCTGCAATAACGAGCCAGCCGCCGATGCCAAGCCCGAGGATGCGTCTAAACCCGCCCTCACGGTCAGTCTCGCCGTGCCAGAAACCCTGGACTGGCCGAGACGGTTGCCCGCCAATGGTGACATCGCCGCCTGGCAGGAAAGTGTGATCAGCGCCGAGATCAGCAATTACCGCCTGACTGAAGTCCTGGTCAACGTGTCAGACCGGGTGAAAAAAGGCCAGGTTCTGGCGCGGATTTCCAGTGACACGGTCGCTGCCGAACTTGCCCAGACCCGCGCCGCCGTGGCAGAGGCGGAAGCCGCGCTGGTCGAGGCCATAGCCAATGCCGAGCGGGCGCGCCAACTGCAGCAATCCGGGTTCTACAGCCTGCAGCAGGGCAACCAGTTTCTGACCGGCGAGCAGACCGCGCGGGCGCGGCTTGATGCGGCCAAGGCGAAGGCGAGGGCGGACGAAATCCGTTTGGCGCAAACCCGGATTCTTGCGCCGGACGACGGCATCATCTCGGCGCGCACCGCCAGCCAGGGCGCGCTGGCGCAATCCGGGCAGGAACTGTTTCGTTTGATTCGTGGCGGTCGCCTGGAATGGCGCGCCGAAATCCCCGAAGCCGATATGGGCAGTATCAAACCGGGCGGGGTGGCGAAATTGACGTTGCCCGGCGGCACCGTATTGCAGGGTCGGGTGCGCGCCTTGGCGGCCACGGTCGACCCGAAGACCCGCAACGGCCTGGTTTATGTCGACCTGCCGGCCGGACCGGCCGAGGTGGAAGGCGCAGCACGCGCCGGCATGTTTGCGCAGGGCGAATTCGATCTTGGCAGCGCGCCGGCGTTGACCTTGCCGCAAACGGCGGTAGTCGCGCGTGATGGTTTCAATTACGTTTTCCGGCTTGAGGCTACCGACAAGACCGGCCTCGGCAAGGTCGCACAGAGCAAGCTCACACTCGCCCGCCGGATCGGCGACCGGGTGGAAGTTGTTGCCGGTCTTGCGCCGGACGCGAAAGTGGTCGCCACCGGCGCGGGTTTCCTCGCCGACGGCGATACGGTGCGGGTGGTTGATGGCGAGAAAAAGTAAGCACCCATGATCAACGTTTCCTCCTGGTCGATCCGCAACCCGATCCCGGCCATTCTGCTGTTTGCGCTGCTCACCATACTGGGCGTGATGGCGTTTCGCGCCATGAAAATCCAGCAGTTCATGGATATCGAACTGCCCACCGTCATCGTCACCGCCAGCCTGCCGGGTGCTGCGCCGGCGCAGATGGAGACCGAGGTCGCGCGCAAGATCGAGAATTCGGTCGCCACGCTGCAGGGCGTCAAACACATCTACACCAAGACGCAGGATGGCAGCGCCACCATCACCGTCGAATTCCGCCTGGAAAAGCCGACCCAGGAAGCGGTGGACGATGTCCGTGATGCGGTTTCGCGCGTCCGCTCGGACCTGCCGGGCGACCTGCGCGACCCGACCATCACCAAGTTGAACATGGCCGGCATGCCGATCCTGACCTACACCATCGCCTCGGACCGAATGGACGACGAGGCGGTGTCCTGGTTCGTCGACAACAACATCACCAAACGCTTGCTCAGCGTATCCGGCGTCGGCGCGGTGGCGCGTGTCGGCGGCGTCAGCCGCGAGATCAAGGTCGAACTCGACCCGGCCCGGCTGCAGGCCCTCAACGCCACTGCCGCCGACATTTCGCGCCAGTTGCGCCAGATTCAGCAGGATGCGGCCGGCGGCCGCACCGACGTCGGTGGCGCCGAGCAATCGGTGCGCACGCTGGCCAGCGTCGCCTCGGTCGAGGAGTTGGCGCGGATGCAGATCAGCCTGTCCGACGGTCGTTCCATTCGTCTAGACCAGGTCGCCAGGGTGACCGATGGCGTCGCGGAACGGCGATCCGCCGCGCTGCTCAATGGCATTCCGGTAGTCGGTTTCGAAATCGTGCGCAGTCGTGGGGCGAGCGAAACCAGCGTCGCCGGCGGCGTGCGTGCCGAGCTGGAACGGATCAAGGCCGAATACCCCGATATCACGATCACCGAGGCATTCAATTTCGTTGATCCGGTGCAGGAAAACTTCGACGGCTCCATGGCGCTGCTGATCGAGGGCGCCCTGCTTGCCGTGCTGGTGGTCTGGCTGTTCCTGCGCGACTGGCGCGCCACCCTGGTCTCGGCCACTGCGCTGCCGCTTTCGATCCTGCCGGCTTTTGTCGCGATGTACCTGCTCGACTTCAGCCTCAACGTGGTCACGCTGCTCAGTCTGTCACTGGTGGTCGGCATTCTGGTCGACGACGCCATCGTCGAAATCGAGAACATCGAGCGTCACCTGCGCATGGGCAAGACGCCGTATCAGGCCGCCATGCAGGCGGCAGACGAAATCGGCCTGGCGGTCATCGCCACCTCGTTCACGCTGATTGCAGTGTTTCTGCCCACCGCCTTCATGAGTGGCGTCGCCGGAAAATTCTTTGTCCAGTTCGGCTGGACCGCAGCCATCGCGGTGTTCTTCTCGCTGGTGGTGGCGCGTCTGCTGACGCCGATGATGGCCGCCTACCTGCTGAAGCCACCGCAGCATGACTATGTCGAACCGCGCTGGCTCCTGATTTATCAAAGCTGGGCGGCCTGGTGCCTGAAACACCGCATGCTTACCACGCTGGCGGCGGTCGGCTTCTTTGTCGGCTCGTTCGCTCTGGTGCCGTTGTTGCCGAAGGGCTTCATCCCGCCCGACGATCTGTCGCAGACCCAGGCCTATCTGTCGCTGCCCCCCGGCAGTTCCTTTGCGCAGACCCTGGCCGTCGCCGAACAGGCACGTCAGATCGTGCAGAAGCATCCGCACGTCAAACTGGTCTACACGGCGGTGGGCGGCGGCTCGGCTGGCGGCGATCCGTTCGCCCCGCGCGGTACGGCGGAAGTCCGCAAAGCGACGCTGACCATCAATCTGACCCCGCGCGGTGAACGTGGCGGCATCAAGAAACAGGCCGTCGAAGCCGAACTTCGCGCCGCGCTGGCGGTGATTCCCGGCGTACGCGTCAATGTCGGCCTTGGCGGCGCCAACGAGAAATACATCCTGGTCCTGGCCAGCGAGAACGGACCCGTACTGAGCGAGCATGCGCGTCAGGTCGAGCGCGAGTTGCGCACCATTCCCGGCATCGGCAACGTGGTCACCACCGCCAGCCTGGTGCGTCCGGAATTGTCGGTACGGCCCGATTTCGCCCGCGCCGCCGACCTCGGCGTCACCTCGGCGGCGATTGCCGATACGCTGCGCATCGCCACCACCGGCGATTATGACCAGAGCCTGGCCAAGCTGAATCTGGCGCAGCGCCAGGTGCCCATCGTGGTCAGCCTGCCGCCAGAGGCGAGGCAGGACATCGCCCTGCTGCAGCGCATGTCCGTGCCCGGCGCGCACGGCCCGGTGCCCCTTGGCAATGTCGCCCGCCTGGCCATCGAAGGTGGCCCGGCCGAGATCGACCGCTACGACCGGCTGCGCAACGTCAATTTCGAAATCGAACTCAACCAGCAACCGCTCGGTGAAGTGGAAACGCAGGTGCTCGCCCTGCCCAGCCTGAGCCACCTGCCGCCCGGCGTGATCCGCACGTCGGTGGGCGACGCAGAGGCGATGAACGAACTGTTTTCCAGCTTCGGCCTGGCCATGCTGACCGGCGTCATGTGCATCTACATCGTGCTGGTGTTGCTGTTCCGCGACTTCGTCCAGCCTTCGTCCATCCTGGTCGCGCTGGTGCTATCGGTACCGGGCGCCTTCCTGGCCCTGTTCGTCGCGCAGTCGGCATTGACCATGCCGTCGATGATCGGCCTGATCATGCTGATGGGCATCGCCACCAAGAACTCCATCCTGCTGATCGACTACGCCATCATGGCGCGGCGCGGATTCGATGGCAAACCCGGCCTGAGTCGCTGGGATGCGCTGCTCGACGCCTGCCGCAAACGCGCCCGCCCGATCGTGATGACCACTGTGGCGATGGGCGCCGGCATGCTGCCGATCGCCATCGGCCTCGGCACCGACCCCAGCTTTCGCGCCCCGATGGCCATCGTCGTCATCGGCGGCCTGATCACCTCGACCTTCCTCAGCCTGCTGGTAATCCCTGTGGTGTTCACCTACGTCGATGACGCGCGCGAGGCGGTAAAGCGGTGGTTCAAACGAATGGGCTGAATCAGCACCGAATTTTTTGAACAGGCGATATTCGTCGGCAGCGGTAAGCGGCTTGTGAAAGCAAGCCGTCGCAGGGCTGGATGATTGGCAGATCATCGGCCTGACCGGTGATTGGAGGATTGCCACTCGGGCGGCTGCTCGACTTCACATTCTTGCGGTTCGGTCATTTGGTGAGTACTTTCGAAGCGGATAACTTCAGTCTGCATGAGGCTTCACAGGGGCGAGGAAGCGGTCAACTGTTGTTTCAAGGTTCAATCGAACCAGGGGCACTACCCAACTCTCGCCACCCCCCACGACACCTTGCCACCCGTCTGTCCTCCGGCCAGTTGGGTCTGCCGGAGGTCGAAGCGAAGTTGTAGGCGTTTGCGCTACAACTGCCGTACTCAAGGGCTCTTTCATTGTGTGACACCGTATTAACGATTGCTTTAATATGCTGAACATCGTTTAAAGAACCCTTTCATATGATGCGTCGCACCGGCACGTATGCCACTTCCACCACGCTGGGCGAAGCGGTCCAGGCCTTTGTCCCGCTGCCGTTGCCGCCAAGCGAACCTGTCTTGGCGCCGGCCTCCTTTGAGGCGGGCAATCGGGCGGCGGAGCTGGCTTTGGCGCGGTTGTCCGGGGTTGCGGGGTTGGTGCCCTCGGTGGACTGGCTGCTCTATAGCGCCGTCCGCAAGGAGGCCTTGCTGACTTCCCAGATCGAGGGCACGCAGGCGACGCTGGTGGACCTGTTCGACGACGAGGCTGGTCTTGCCATCGGCAATGCCGACGATGTCGAAGAGGTGACCAATTACCTGCGGGCATTCCGGCTGGTGCAGGGCCATCTGCGCGATCCGGCGGGGTTGCCGATCTGTGTGCGTCTGTTGTGCGATGCCCACCGTTTGCTGCTCGACGGCGTTCGTGGCAGCGGCAAGCAGCCCGGCGAGTTGCGTGCCTCGCAAAACTGGATCGGCGGCACGCGGCCCGGCAATGCTGCCTTTGTGCCGCCGCCGCCGGATCGGGTGGCGGGTTTGCTGGCCGAGGTGGAACGCTTCATCCACGCCGACGCGGCTCCGGCCTTGCCGCCGCTGGTGAAGATTGCCCTGGTACATGCCCAGTTCGAGACCATCCACCCGTTTCTCGACGGCAATGGCCGCATCGGGCGCCTGCTGATTGCGGCGCTGATGGAGCATTGGCGTCTGCTGCCCGAACCCCTGATGTATCTCAGCGGTTACCTGAAGCAACATCAGTCGGCGTATTACCAGCAGTTGTCGGCCATCCGCACACAAGGCGACTGGGAAGGCTGGGTCGGTTTCTTCCTGGAGGGTGTCGCGGCGGCGGCCGGTGAGGCCGAGCGCGGCATCGTCGCGCTGGCCAGCCTGATCGCCGCCGACCGTCGCCGCTTGCTGGCTTCGCCCAAGTCCGGCCCGGCCAGTTACCGTCTGTTTGAAGCCTTGCCGATGATGCCGCGCTTCACCGTCGAACTGGCCCGGCAGGCGCTCAATACCAGCTTCCCCACGGCGAATGCGGCGGTGAAGCTGTTGCAGGATCTGGGCATCGTCAGCGAACTGACCGGCCAGAAGAAGAACCGAAATTACAGTTATCAGGCGTACATCGATCTGATGACGCGCTGAAATGGGGAACTGCATAACCGAAGTACCAACTCGAACAGCATAAGTTTGGTTGGCTAGCTGGCGGATGTCGGCTCCACTCAGCAAGCTGCCTGTCGACCTACTTCTGCTTCTCGGCCTTTTGTGGTGTTGCACAAAAGGCCGATGACCCGCCATTCGAGGAAAGCATGCGAATGGCGGAACTACCCCGGATAGCTACTTCATGGCAATTGCCGCTTAGTGGGCAATCAACTTAGTGGGCAATCAACTTCGTGGTCAATCAAATTATCAAGCTAGAAATCGAGTGGCCGGTAACAGAAGACAAAGCGGCCTTGCTCGAAGTTGACGATCAATGCACCGCCGCGATTTTCGGCGTAGTCCTGCCAGCCGGGTATGGCGCAATTGACATGGCATTCCGATACGCCGTTCGGCGATTCCAGATCGCGGTCGCGATCGTAGAACGAGAGCAGCATGCTGCCGCCCTGTTTTTGCAGAACATGGTCCGCTGTTGCGTTGGCCAGTTTGAGCGATTGATCGAAGTTCAAGCCGAGCTGGTCGGCATTCATGTGCAGGGTTTTCATGGGGGAAGTGTAGGTAGAAATAAGGCTGGCAGGGAATCAACCTTGGTCCGCAAACCGATAACCGGCGATCCGACAACGCGAAATACCGCGACGCTGAGCGCGCCATCGTCACGGATCAACGCCGCCAGGTCAGTCGGCCCGGCGTCGGCGTCGCGCAGTAGCGCGTTCAAGCGCAGCAGGGTTTCCGGCATCGGTGGAATCTTGATGCCACTCGCCAGAATGGCCTGAATGCGATGGTCGGTATCGTGTTCCTGGGTCATGTCAGTTTTGCGTTTGGGTCGTCAGTTTGCCCGAGAGTTTTTGCCATCGCGCGCCAGGCCGTCAGTTTTGCCGGGAAATCCAGCGCGGCATGCGCCGGGCTGGTTGAAGGCAGTCGCTGGAAAGAAAAAGAAGTTGTTTGGCGAAGAGAAAGTACGGGTTCAACGCGACGCCTGAAATGCTGTTCAGCCGCCGCGCCATTGAAATAGATCTGGCGGATTGACGGATGCTGCTGGAAGAAGGCGGCGAAATTGTTCACCACCACCGAATCCGGCGCGATGTCGGCATCCAGGCTGCCGGGGCGATGGCAGGATTGCAGCACATCCCACAGCGCAATGCCGGCGTCGAGCAGCGTCTGGCATCTTTGCGGATAAACCAGCGAGACCAGATCAATGCCCAGAATCGCCGCCATGATCGGCCAGAACTGGTTGCGCGGATGCGCGTAATACTGGCCGGCGCGCAACGAGGCAATGCCCGGCATGCTGCCGAGGATGAGCACGCGCGCCTGGTCATTGGCGATCGGAGGAAAACCTTGCGCCGCATGGAAATCACCTGATTGCGCTGGGTGCGGGCTGGCAGCGATGGGCATGGTTGGTCGGTGCGGCGGGGCGTGAATGCTGCATTCTAGTTTCGTGTTGCAGCATCGGACTGCGTCATTGGGTTGAGTCATTGAGTTGCGTCAAGACAGGCATGACGCGAGGATGCAGGCTGGAGTAAATTAGCAAAATCTAATGGAGTGATGCCGAAAATGTCTGATGAAATGATTCAACCAATGCCCCCGAAAGACACCCAATCCCTGGCCCAGACGGCCTACGACAAGGCGTTGAAATACGAACTCGATTACGGCTGCTGCCCGCAATGCGTGCTGGCGGCGGTGCAGGAAACCGTCGGCGTCATCGATGACAGCGTGATCAAGGCCAGCCACGGTTTATCCGGTGGTGGCGGCTTGTCCGGCGTTGGCGCCTGCGGTGCGCTCACCGGTGGCCTGATTGCGCTTTCCGCCAAGCGCGGACGTGATCGCGACAAGTTGGACAAGGGCCGCTTCATCAACAACTTCAAGAAGGGGCAGGAGCTGGTCGATCGTTTCAAGGCCGAGTTTGGTGGCGTCACCTGCCAGGAACTGCAACACCAGTTCACCGGCAAGACCTATGACATGTGGAAGCCCGAGGAATACAAGGCTTTTGATACTGCGCGCGGCCAACAATGTGCGCGGGCGACGGCAACCGTGACCAAATGGGTCGTGGAGATGATGTAACAGATGTGATGTAAAACGCGTGATGTACACGCAGGATTTAAATCACGCCCCGCGCTGGCCTCCGGGCGGTGCTCGCATGACAATCCGTCGGCCCATTTCATTCATCAGCCAGTGACGTAACAAGCGACGTAAACCATGACACAGAAAATCGGCATCCTCACCTCCGGCGGCGATACGCCGGGACTCAATGCGGCAATTCGCGGCGTCGGCAAAGCCTGTATGTCCCGCTACGGCATGCAAATCATCGGTTTTCGCGACGGCTTTCGCGGCTTGATGGAAAACCGCACCATGGTGCTGGATAGCGACACGCTGGCCGGCATCCTCACGCTGGGCGGCACTATCCTGGGTACCAGCCGCGACAAGCCGCACAAGATGCCGATCAACGGCAAAGTGGTCGACATGACCGAAACCATCGTCGCCAATTACCACGCCAACAAGCTCGATTGCCTGGTCTGCCTGGGCGGCGGCGGCACCATGAAGAACGCGCTGCGCCTGAAACAGGCCGGCCTGAATATCGTGACGTTGCCGAAAACCATCGACAACGACGTCGCGCTGACCGAAACCACCTTCGGTTTCGATACCGCGCTCGGCATCGCCACCGATGCCATCGACCGCCTGCACAGCACGGCGCACAGCCATCACCGCATCATTGTGGTCGAGATCATGGGACATCGCGCCGGCTGGCTGGCGCTGGGCGCGGGTATCGCCGGCGGCGCCGACGTGATCCTGATTCCGGAAATTCCGTATGACGTGCATCTCGTCGCGGAAGCGATCAAGAGGCGGAAACAGACGGGCAAACCGTTCTCCATCGTCGCCGTCGCTGAAGGCGCGATCTCGCAGGAAGAGTTCGCTGCTCAGCAGGCTGCCGCTGCCCGGAAGAAGGAAAAGAAAGCGAAAGATCCGGAACCCGAACTGGTCTATGCAGAGCGCACGTTGAAACTGGCCCGCCAGCTTCAACTGCTCACCGGCCTGGAAGCCCGCCCGACCATTCTTGGCCACCTGCAACGCGGCGGCACGCCGTCCGCCGCCGACCGTCTGCTCGCCACTCGCCTGGGTACGGCGGCGGCTGACCTGATTGAAAGTAGAAACTACGGATTTATGATCGCCGCGCGTGGCGAAACCAGTTTGCCGGTACCGCTGGAAGAAGTGGCTGGTCAGGTCAAAACGGTGCCGCCGGACCATCCCTGGGTGGAAAGTGCGCGCAGCGTCAGAACCAATTTTGGTGATTGAAGCCAAAACGGCGGCGGAACCGGAAGCATTTCAGGCTGCGACAAAATGCCGCAGCCTGGCGCGCCAGGCAAGCATTAGCATCGACTGATGGATCGGTCACTCGACCCGCGTGCGCCCCACAAACTTCGAGACATTGGATGACATCACAACGCAATCGACGCGGTTCAACTCTGGCGATGTGGGTGTTGGGGTTGATCGCGTTGGCGCTGCTGCTGGTTTTACTCGATAGCGGCCGGCTGGCAGCCTCGCATGCCGAGGCATTGCGGCAAGGCCAGGCACGGGCGGCGGGCGATCAACTGACCGACCCGGCCATGTTTACCGAGGCGCGCTACGCTCGCCATGCCAGCCAGGCCGACCGGCATGCCGCGTTTCAGGATCATCCGATGGCGCTGGAACATTTCCCCGCCGGTTCGTTGATTCCACCTCCGTGATGCCTCCGCCATGAGTTTTCCGCACAACGCCTGGATCGAACGCCAGCGTGGGCTGATCGATTTTTCAGTGGCCAATCTGGGGCGTCGACGCGGCCGCAATCTCGGCCTGTTTCTGGCCTACACGTTGCTGGTGTTCCTGCTCGCTTCTGTTGTGCTGTACGGCGACGCGCTCCGCCGTGAGGCACGTCTGCTGCTGGCCGATGCGCCGGAACTGGTGGTGCAGCGGCTGACTGCCGGTCGTCACGATCTGATGCCGCAGGACTGGCTGGAAAAGGTGCAGGGTCTGCGCGGCGTGCGCAAGGCGGAAGGGCGCTTGTGGGGTTATCACTACGACCCTGCGGCGCAAGCCAATTACACCTTGCTGGCGCCGAATGACGCGCCACCGGCGGTGGGCCAGGTCGAGATCGGCGCTGCGCTGGCGCGGGCGAGCGGTCTGGCGGCGGGCGATGTGCT